>SMTZ1_10002982_pt1 | contig 17049 bp, 13 predicted proteins | sample DeeMarSWOR136_30_FD_25667 | JGI IMG/M metagenome (IMG submission 25667)
AATTATTGCGTTAATATTAATATAGAGCCGATGTTCAGGATTTCCATAGGATCTCTGATCCTATCCAACCTGGTCCCCTTGTTTGGTGTGCTGTTTTTCGGGTGGAGTGTCTCTTCCATACTGATCCTGTACTGGTCTGAGAATGTGATCATCGGCTTTTATAATGTTTTGAAAATGGCCGGTGCCCAGGGAAAGGTGGACAAAACTAAATTCTCTACGGGTCAAAAAACCACTCTAATACCACAGAGGCTTTATCTCATCGGATTTTTTTTAGTGCATTTCGGGATATTCACTTTCGGACACGCGGCTTTTGTGTTTTCCTTCTTTGGCACAGAGCAACCAACGTTCAGAAGCTTCCTTCCTGCACTCCTTTCTCTCTTCATCAGCCACGGAATCTCTGCCTATATGCATTTCATCAAGAATGAAGAATACTGAAGAGTTTCCTATGCTGACCTTTTTTTCCAGCCTTATAAAAGGGTAGTTATCATGCATCTGACCATCATATTCGGTGCATTACTATCCTTAGTTCTTAACCTGCCCTCTTTGGTCCTGGTTGTTTTAATCTTCCTCAAAATAGCGGTCGATATTCTTTTTCATCGAAAAGAACATCAGAAGTTTTCAAAGGAATAGAATCCCAGAAATACTTGCCCATCTCCTCGGCTGCCGGCAGGAGTTCCTGTTGGATCTTATGTGGTGGGGGTGGCCGTGCGGCCTGGAAGCTGAGCTCGAGATAACCGATGATCCTGTCGATAGTCTTCGGCTCTTCGATAAAAGAAATTGCTCCCATCCGGCCGCCATATGTAAGGCAATAGAACGGATTCACTGGCGGGGAACTGGAAGTAATCAGTCCCGATTCCGCCGCTTCGCTTCCTGAAACCTGACAGCAAGCGAAAGAACTGGTCTATCCGCGACGCAAGGCCTCAAGGTTGGCCTTGGCCGGCGCGGCGATCTGATGGAAATCCGTCAGTTTTTCGCAGCTGTATTCAGGACAGGCGGCGCAGTTTTCGAGCCCGCGTTCGAAGGCGCAGGCCCGGATTTTGCATTCTTGGCAGTAGCCGATGGTTCGACCCTCACCGAGGCAGCCGTCACACAGAATGTTTTCTGCCTTAATGTTGGGCGAATTGTACTCAATCCGCCACTTCTTGGCCAGAGCTTCGAGCGCCGCTTCGTCGTTGGCTTGCGTGGCCTTGTAGGCATCGCATTGGGCGCAATCCAGCCCGCAGGCCGCGATCTTCTTTTCGGTATCTTCTGTCATTTCATGGCCTCCTCCAGTCATCGGTCTCCCGGTTCAACACTCAGGTCCGGCTCCGGGTAGCCGGAGTCATTATAATCCAAAACCGACCTTTCCCAAAAGGCCAATAAAGCCGAGGCAGGCGATAAAAATCGCGATAACGGCAAAAAAAGTGATGATCTGACTTAAGCGCTCCTCGGAGTCGTAAAGAGAGTCGAAATTCTCGTCCACAAAAAAATGTTAGAAATTTCTAACAATCGCATTGCTGGATATATTATAAATAGAAGGAGACAAAATAATGGATACTTTTAAAAAAACTATTATCATATTGATGATATTGGTTGTTTTTGTTCTACCAACATTGGCTCAGGAGGATGGAGATCCCGTATCGATCGGAACATACCGAATACTGCAGTCAAAAGTATTGAATGAAGATCGCACCCTACTGGTCAACCTTCCCCAAGGATATGATGAAACTACGAATAGTTATCCCGTATTGTATATTTTATACGGTGGTCAGCCTCAAGGATACTTTGCGGAAGCGGTTCACATTGTAGATCGTCTCAACGAGGCAAGCCGAATTCCGGATATGATCATTATCGGCGTTAAGAATACCGACCGTTATCGTGATTGTCTGCCGATCAATAGGAACGGGGAACCGGGTGGAGCAGACAATTTTCTGAAGTTTTTCACAGAGGAACTCATTCCTTTTGTTGATCAATCTTACCGGACAAAGGATTTTCGCATATTACTCGGCCCTCAAGCTGGAGCTGCTTTTAGCGTATATGCCCTGATAGAAAACCCCGAACTTTTCAGAGTAAATATTGTTATGAATCCTTTTTGGATTCGTTCCAACAGGGAGTATATGCTTACGAAAGCAAACAAATTTTTTAGTTAAGAAGGATCATTAGATAATTTTCTTTTCATAACAAGTAACACCAGTGATGATAATGAAGCAACGATGGAATATTTACAGAAATTCATAACAACCGTTGAAAAAGGTAAGAAAAAGAATTTTACTTTAGTTATAAACCAGCTTGAGATAAAAGAAGTTGGAGTTATCTCATCACCGGGGCTAAAAAAGGGTTTGGAAACTTTCTTTGCGGAATACAGATTCCCTGATGAAATACAAATTGACGGACTTGAAGACTTGAAGCAGTATTATCAAAACCTTTCAAAAAAATACGATTATGAAGTCGATATCCCGGAATTTGCCCTGATTAGACAGGGAGACAAGCTTGAAGAAAGACAGAAATTAGAAGAGGCAAAAATTCTATATGAATATGTGGTTAAGAAATATCCCCACGATCTCAATAGTTACGCCAGGTTGGCTGATTTGCACAGAAGGTGGGGGAATTATGACCTCGCTGTTAGATATTATGAACAGTTTCTTGAAAGGAGACGGATGCCGTTTATTGAAGGAAGACTAAACTCCCTGAAAAAATATTTGAATGAATCAGCGGCGTATGCTGTTGAAAAGGCGATCGTAAGCTCAGGCATCAAGGCCGGAATTGCAGAGTTTCAAGAACTCAAGTCCGACGATCAAAACAAATTATACTTCAACGAAAACGATTTCAATGCCCTCGGATATAGTCTGATTACACGCGGAATGAATGATGCTGCTATTGAGGTGTTTAAGATGAATGTTGAAATGAATCCCCAATCAGCAAACGTTTATGATAGTTTGGCAGAAGCATATATGAAAAGTGGTAATAATGAAAAAGCTATATTGTATTACAGAAAAGTTCTTGAGTTGGATCCCGATAATGAAAATGCAAAGGCAATGCTGGAGAAGCTGAAAAAATAGGAGAATGTGGCTACTTGATAGGGATTTCGTTTTTGGGCTTGTTCCAAATTCTTCACAATTTCCACTAATTTCCCTCCTCTGAAAACCCAAAATATAAAAGTATCAAACCCAAAACGCCAGGGTCAACAACTCAAAAATGAAACAAGTCAACCAGTTTCACCAAACCATTGAGTTTAAAATGGACTGCGCCCTTGAATCAGTGGAAGGCAACCACAAAGATCCTCAGATATACTCCCTTCTCCTCGGCTGCTAAATATGGTTCCTAACAAAAAAGAGCACCCGGTGTGTCTTTTCTCTTCTGCTTCTTCGTTGTTGGTGAATCTCCTGATTTAGTTCTAGAGTTTTTATTGTTTTGTGAGCTGAATTATTCTTTCACGTTTTCCTTCTGAACATAAATCAAATGTTGCCGGTTTATACCCAGGGATCTTTATTCTGTATTTCCCGAAAAATCCTCGAAAAGATGCTTTCCCTTCATTTAATTTTCCTTTCCATTCAGTCGACCAAGTTTCTTTTAACAATTTTTTTAATGCAAAATAGTTCGGTTTCTTCTCTCCGGCAACAGTTATCAGGCCTCCGTCTTGAGCATTACCTCCCAGGCCATCAATAACAAACCAGCGGGTCAGTTGATGAATAAACGGCTTAGAGAAGATGAGCGTATAATAGTTCGTTGTCCAGGCAGCTATTTCTTCATCGCTGAGACCTGGTTGAGGCCCCTTTCGATTTTTCATGCGAGAGGGTGGATTATATTCAGTGATATGAATTGGTTTGCCCAATGTTGCTAGATGACCCAGGCAGTCACTGATTACTTTCATGGTAAACGTGCCCGGGCCGCCTTGAGGATGACCTTCCTGAATCGGCATATGACCGCCACCATAGAAATGCCCCTGAAAGCCAACAATATCTACAGGTGCGCCAAGATCAAGAAGCTCTTTGTAATATTTAAAGAAGTCCTGATAATGTTTGTTTTCCAAAGTACACAAGTGCGTTTCCAAAACAACCAGCTTAGCGTTAGGCAAATACCTATCTGCGATTCCGAATATTCTTGCAGTGTTTTTCGGGTTACCCAGTGTCGGAAAGATAGGGTTGTCTTTATTCGCCCACTTCAAATTCATCAGCATTTCATTGACAAGATCATATTCAGGTATTGTATCACCGTACTTATCGGCTACATCTTTTATTCTTTTCTCGATGAGAGACCACCATTCTTCTGCCGTCTTGACTTCCTTGTACCACTTGGGAACAGCGTGATACATGTTATAAATAAGGCAATGGTATCGTATGTCTTTCCCATGCTCGAGAGCCCACTTGACATCTCGGTCTGTATATTCCCAGTGGAGAGGACCTCCTCGCTGGGGTTCTTCAACAGACCAAAAATTTCCTACCCGAACCAAACTGAACAGCTCATCAATCACTTCCAAGGCCACCCTACGAGCTGGATGATTTTGAGCTAGCCGGGTTACTGGACACAGGTTAGCACCGAATTGAAATTCATGCTTTATTAAATTTATTTCTGCCAGACTATCAATAGCAGCTCCGTTTGTATCTATAAAAGTGATGATGAAATTGCCTTTACGAATCTTCTCGATTCTCGTGCAGGCTTCTTCCATAACAGGCTTACTCGCTTTATCAACACCGTCAAAAAACACACTATCGGATGGGCTGCTATCAAGAGGAGTAAAAATAAATATCACTAAATAAAGGACGACATATTTCACTATGAAATTGAAGCAATTATTTAGTCTCATTTTTTCAAAGAATTAAATGTTGCGTCTCCGTAATTTCCCAGCATTAAATCCGAGCACGGACTGAATAAAGGCTTATTCTCTTCGGAAAATTGGATTACTAATATATTCCTTTTTTCTCCGGTTGTGAAACCATCTTGAGAATTCTGTGGTTGAACCGCTACTACTCATACCTCATAATTTCCACTGGATTTGAACTAGCAGCTTTTACAGACTGACTGAAGACTGTGATCATGGCAATAACCAGGGCGATCACTGCTGAGGTTAAGAATATGAAAATATTTATGCCGGCGCGGTAGACAAAATTCTGAAGCCACTTATTCATTACAAAATATGTCACTGGCCAGGCAACGACGTTGGCAATTATGACGAGTTTAAAAAATTCTTTCGCCAGCAAGATCACAATGTTCGGTACGGATGCTCCAAGGACTTTACGGATCCCGATCTCTTTTGCGCGCTGCTCGGTTGTGAACGAGATAAGCCCGAAGAGCCCCAGACAGGCAATAAAGATGGCCAAGAGCGAAATCCCTCTAAAAATCCGGCTCATTCTCATCTCAGATGCGTACATTCTGTTGATATCATCATCGAGAAAAAAGTACTCAAAAGGATTTTCTGGATAAAACTCTTCCCATTTATTTTTAATGAAAGCCAAAGCTCCTGGAATATCTTTTCCTTTTATCTTTATGAACATATTCGTGAAAGAATTGTCCCTCACCGAGAGAATGAGGGGCTCTATTCTCTGATGAAGAGGCCTGAAATGAAAATCTTTTATGACTCCAATCACGGCGCCTTTCTCATTCTTTCTGTGGGCCCAGGCAATCTGTTTCCCGAGAGGAGTGCTCCAGCCGAAGGCTTTGACAGCCGATTCATTGATTATGAATGCGCCGTATTTATCCGAAGCCATGGACTTTGAAAAATCCCTTCCCTCTGCGATCTCGATTCCAAAGGTCTTTATAAAATCGTAGTCTACAAAAAGTTTCTGAACGCGCCTGGACTCATTTTCCTGAGCCCCCTCCCACCAGAAGGGCGAAGAAGAATAAAGCCTGCTGAATACATTCGAGGCTCCAGTAACGCCCTCTATTTCTGAAGACCTTAAGAACTCATTTTTCAAAGCCAGATAATTCCTGGCCGCCGCCTCATCTTCAAGAGGCAGAACAACCACCTGCTCTTTCTGGAAGCCTAGTCTCTTATTCCGGATGAAATTGATTTGATTGTAGATGACAATTGTCGAAGAGATGAGGCCAACTGTGATTACAAACTGAGACACAACCAGAATGCTCCTAAAAAGGCTTTTTGTCCCGAGCTTAAAGCTTCCTCTCAACACTTTCCCAGGCTGAGAGGCTGAGATGAAAAAAGCAGGATAACACCCGGAGCCGACTCCGACCAAAACAGCTAACAAAATCAAACCCGTAAGAACTGAACCATTTTTATAGGAACTCGATACAATATGTTCATCTGTTAGAGAATTGAAAACAGGCAACAAGAATTCAACCATTATCAGGGCTATAATGAGAGAGAAAGACGATATAATGATGGATTCCGCGATGAATTGTCTGATAAGCTGGGAGCGGTGGGCTCCCAACACTTTTCTCAATCCAACCTCTCTAGAACGCTGGCTTGAATATGCGGTCGCAAGATTTATAAAGTTAATGCAGGCGATGAGCAGGATTAAAACTCCTACAGCCGAAAAAATGTAGATATACCTGATATCATAGTTGGAAGACAATTCAGCAGAAAGATTGGAATGGAGGTGTATTCCTGTTAGCGGTTGGAGGAAAAGTCTGAATTTTAAATTGTCCAAGCCTCCAGGGATCCTGTCTTTCATCGGCGCATATTCCTCCAGCACCGGAGCCAGGAATTTATCGATAAATCCCGGCAGTTTTTGCTCCAGTTCCGAAGCCGATGCACCCTCTCTGAGTAATATGTAGGTGTGAAGGCTCAACTGGGTTTTATCTTCCGAATATCCTTTCCAATAGACTTCGTCGGCACAGGCAAAAGAGGCAAGGAAATCACAACTGAAATGAGAGTTGCGGGGAATATCTTTCATGACTCCGGACACATGTAAATCCAATTTATTTTCAAAGTTAAGAGTTTTTCCTACCGGGTCCTCATTTCCAAAATACTTTTCAGCTATCTCCTCGGAAACTACAACAGAATATTTATCTTTCAAAACAGTCTCTGGACTTCCTTTAACCAGGGGAAAAGAAAAAACTTCAAAAACATTCGGATCCGAGAGATAGAACCGTGCTTCCTTGAAGTATCCCTGCTCACAGCCTATCAATACTTTCCGGTGAATATGGTCAATCCTTACAGCCTGGACAATCTCTGGAAATTCCCGGGATAACTCAGGGGCCATCGGGTTGGATGAGAGGGCCGTCTTTGTTTTATGTAATCTGCTATCTGTGGCAACCCTGTAGATGCGATCAGCATTCTCGTGGTATTTGTCATAGCTTAACTGGTACTGGATAAACAAGAAAATCAGGATAAAGCTTGTCATCCCGATGGCCAGCCCGACCATGTTGATGAAAGAATACACCTTGTTTCTTCTGATGCTTCGGAGAGCGACGAGAAGGTAATTCTTCAGCATGATTTCCTCCTAAGGACCTAAATTTTCACATAACTCAGGGTAGAACCTAAGAACTGCCTTATTTGCTGACAGCGGCCTGTAAACCATAAGTTTTATCCTTCAGGCAAAAGACTGCCAGAAGGAGAATCTCATCGGCTCTAGTTAAAACCTTTGTAGACCATTTTTTCATAAGGATAAACGGATGATGAATCAAAAAGGTTTCTATCAATTACTATTTCTTAGTAAACTCAAATGGTGATTTGTGAGGAAGCACTAAAAGCGAAATCCTATCAATAAAAGCGGAAATGGCGGAGAGGGTGGGATTCGAACCCACGGTTCCGACGTTAATCGAGTCAACGCCTAGCAGGCGATCCTGTTCAGCCTCTCCAGAGCCATTCAGGGTATGGAGTATTCTGGCTTTGATTAAAGATAAGATTCCTTTTTAGCTAGATTGAGTGGGTTAGCATTTTTGTCCTCATTTCTTTTGTACGCGTTTCCGCCGCAAAAGAAGACAAACCGTAATTTCTTATCGTCATGAGTCTTTGGGGTTTGGATTATAGAGAAATGCAGCGTACAGGCAGAAAGAAAGATTTGTCCGATTATGAACAGAGGGTGTAAAATAGCGAACAATTTTTTTCTTTTATTTCTTTTTCCTGGCCCTTCTTCCCCTGGTCATCTCGATGGCATGAAGTTTGCATACATAGAGGTATTAGGTATCTTGCAATGAGAGGTATAAAATGATTTCTAAGGCGCTGGTGGCCGCATCTACAAAGCCAATGATTCTCTCTATCTTGTTGAGCGGCGAGAATTATGGCTATCAGATCATCCAAAAAGCAAAAGAACTTTCTGGTGGAACTCTTGAATGGTCAGACGGCATGCTTTACCCGGTCCTTCATCGACTTGAAAAAGATGAATTCATCCAATCGCAGTGGAGAATCTCTGAGGGAGGAAGACTTCGGAAATATTACAAGTTAACTGATTCGGGTAGAGAGGAGCTAGAAACAGAAAAAAAGCAGTGGCTGATAGTACACGAGGCTTTCTCGAAGTTGTGGAAGCCCCTGCCTGCATTTGACTGAAGAGAATGCCTTTTTCCTTGGTAGGTGATAGAAATGTTTGATTTAGAAGAAGCGATAAGACAATGGCGAAAGACATTATTAAAGAATGAAGCCTTAGAAGATGGTTATATTGCCGAGTTGGAATCGCATCTAAGAGATGAAATAGAACATCAAATCAGCCTCGGTTTGACTGACCAAAAGGCCTTCGAAAAAGCGACCGAAGGCCTGGGTCAGGCTGATATTCTCGGCACTGAATTCTACAAATCTCACATCGGACGTCCTCCATGGAAGCCGTCCAGATTCATGCCCGATCTTATCTGGAACTATTTCAAAATCGCCCTCCGGAAGATGAAAAGGCAGAAAGGTTACTCCTTCATCAACATCGTGGGCCTGGCTATAGGTATGGCCTGCGTATTTATCATCCTGTTGTGGACTCAGGACGAGCTCAGCTACGACAGATTCCACTCGAACGCCAAAGAAATCTACAGAGTATTACTCAATCCTGAAGGCACAGATATATACAGCTCTTATAATTCAGGTCCTATGGGCCCTGCATTGAAGGCTGACTATCCAGAAATAATCAACTTCACAAGAATATTCGGATATGCTACAGGGCCACTGAAATACAAAAATCAGGTTCTTAATGGAAAGGTTTGTGGAGTAGACAATTCGTTCTTCGAGATGTTCACTTTTCCGTTTATCAAAGGCGACTCGAAAAATTGCCTGTCTGAGCCACGTTCTATCGTACTCACGGAAAAGATGGCAGCTAGACTCTTTCACGAGGAAAATCCCCTTGGGAAAACAGTGGGATTCGAATGGTGGGGAACATGGTATGATCTCAAAGTCACGGGTGTCATCCAAGATGTCCCTTCCAATACTCATATTCGCTTCGACTATCTCCTGCCTTTCGAATTTGTGACCTGGTCTGGGATGACCATAGAAGACTGGGACGTAAGCGCTTACCAAACTTATGTGCTGCTTCCAAAAAACGCAGACTCCAGCGCAGTCCAAGAAAAAATCGCGGGGACAGTAACGAGACATTTTCCGGAATTTCCCTGTACATTGCATTTGGAACCTCTGACCCGAATTCACCTCTATAATTTCACAGGCGGCGGGCCAATCAATTACGTCTACATCTTTTCAATCATCGGGATACTCATCTTATGCATTGCCTGCATTAACTTCATGAACCTTTCCACGGCCCGCTCGATGGAACGCGCCAGAGAAGTAGGGATGAGAAAAATCGTTGGCTCGACTCGGGCCCAACTCGTAAAACAATTCCTAGGAGAATCCATCTTCCTCTCTTTTATTTCGTTCATTTTGGCTTTAATACTGGTTCAAGCACTCCTGCCCTCTGTCAATAATATCGTGGGCAAGCGACTGTCGCTGCCTTACTCTGGCAGTCCATTATTTATCTTCTTAGGAATGGCTATCCTTACAGGAATTCTCTCAGGCAGTTATCCAGCTATATTCCTTTCCAGTTTTCGGCCTTTAACAGTTTTACAAGGACACGCAATATCGGGTTCTCAAAATATCTGCCTGAGAAAACTCCTCGTTATCGGACAATTTGTTATTTCAATCGCGCTGATCACTGGGACAATCATCATCTACCAACAGCTTGTGTACATGAGAAATACGGATATGGGTATTAACAAAAGCCATGTCATCAACATGGAACTGAGAGGAGGTCTGCGCAATCAGTATGGCACCATTAAAAATGAACTATTGAGAAATCCGGGTATTCTGGCTGTATGCGCCACCAACGGTTCATTTTCCAAAAGGTTCGGAACAGATAAAATCGGCTGGAAGGGTAAGCCGGAGGATAAAAGAATTTTCATGTCCATTCATGCGGTGGATTTTGACTACCAGAAGATTTTCGATATCAAAATGGCTCAGGGCAGATATTTTTCACGGGATTATCCAACAGACATCTCAGATGGAATCATAGTCAACGAGACCGCTGCCAAAATCATGGGGATGGAGTCCCCGGTCGGCCAGCGCATTTCCTGCTGGATCCCCTATGATCCCCAAAGATCCGGGACGATAATAGGTGTTGCGAAGGATTTCCATTTCCGTTCCCTCCGTGAAAAAATCGACCCTCTGGTCTTGGTCATAGCTCCAGGCTGGTTTACGGATGTTTATATACGGATGAAGCCTGAAAATGTCCCTGAAACTCTGGCATTTGTAGAAAAAACGATAAAAGAATTTGCTCCGGATTTCCCCTTTGAATACAGTTTTCTGGATGAAGATATCGATAATCTCTATAAGACTGAACAGCGAATCGGGCGTCTTGTGAGATACGGAACATTCCTGGCCATTTTCATCGCCTGCCTTGGGCTTTTTGGCTTGGCATCCTTCACGGCTGAGAAGAGGACAAAAGAAATCGGCATCCGCAAAGTCCTCGGGGCATCCGTCTCAGGAATTGTGCTTTTGCTGACCAAGGAATTCACGAAATGGGTCATGGTGGCGAATCTTATCGCTTGGCCGATCGCTTACTTTGTCATGAGCCAATGGCTCCAGAATTTTGCCTATCATGTCAATATCGGGATAGGGACGTTTTTACTTTCGGCAGCCCTGGCGCTGGTAATCGCCCTGATCACAGTCAGCTTCCAGGCTGTTAAGACCGCTGCCTCCAACCCAGCGGATTCACTGAGATATGAATAAAAGTATCAGTGTGAGGAATTAAGTAGCAGGAGATGGCCCGTTTCGATTGCCATGACAAGGAAATAAAAAGTCTTCTACCTGAAGATAACGAAGGGACGCTTTTTTTCTCCAGAGTATCCTGGAAATTACCAAAACTGGGTGTTGAATGAGACTGCGGTTGAGGCGATGGAGTTGTAAGATCCTATCGGCAAATGGTTCTCCTTCAGGGGCCAAAAAGGGACAATCATCGGAATCTTGAAGGATTTTCACGGATCCTCTCTCCATAACCCGATCGCACCAGTGGCCATGCAGCCGTCGCAGGGATTTTTTGTGTTCGTCAAGTATAAAACAGAAAATGTGACTGAATTACTGTCATTTTTGAAGACAAAGTGGGACAAATTTGTCGGAACACATATTTCTTTCCGGCATGAGTTTATCGATGAAAATATCAAAAACTGGTATATGACAGAGCAACGGATCGGGAAAACATTCCGGTACTTTACAGGTTTGACTGTTTTTATTGCCTGCCTGGGATTGTTCGGATTGGCCTCTTTTACAGCCGAGCAAAGGACCAAAGAAATCGGAACCCGAAAGGTCCTTGGGGCTTCTGTCCCGGGAATTGTGATTATGCTCTCCAAGCAGTTCACAAAATGGGTGCTGCTGGCCAATGCCATTGCCTGGCCCGTTGCCTATTTCTTCGTAGACAGGTGGTTGAAGAATTTTGCCTACCGCATCCAGATCGATATCATGACGTTTTTTCTGTCCGGAATCCTTGTCTTGGCTATTGCCCTGATTACGATCAGCTGCCAATCCATTAGAGCAGCTACAACCAATCCGGTGAATTCTCTAAGGTATGAATAAATGGTGCCCGTTCCTGAACACCATATGTCGCTCCAGCGAACACTTTCCCGCCTAAAATTCCCCTGATATCCTTTTTTTCTCCTGTACTCCATGATGGCATATTTTTTGCTCTCTGTTTTGTCTAGAAGGAGACTGGACTCGTGTTTAAAAACTATTTAAAAATTACACTCCGAAATCTCTTAAGGCAAAAATTGTATTCTTTTATAACCATATTCGGGCTTTCTGTTGGCATAACCTGTTGTCTGCTCATCATGCTCTACGTCAGGCAGGAGCTGAGCTATGATAATTTTTACCCCAACTCAGATAGTGTTTATCGAATAGGACATAAAGTCATCCGCCCTCAGGGCGTGTCGTACAGTGCGGACACTCCTGCGCCAGTGGCCCCGGCCCTCAAGGAGGAATATCCGGAGATTGCTCATATCACGAGGATATACTTTGATTCGGAGGTTTTGTTTGAGCACGAAAACAAGCGGTTTTATGAGAATAATGTGATCTATGCTGATCCTGACTTTTTTAACGTCTTTCCTTTTCGACTCCTCAAGGGCGATTCCGCTCACTTACTGGATACCCCTCAGTCGATTGTTATCACGACCTCGACCGCTCAGAAATATTTCGGTGATGATGATCCCGTGGGAAAAGTCTTTCGAGTCAACAACCAGGACAATTTCGTGGTGAATGGTGTGATAGAGGATATACCTGTTAACTCACATTATCATTTTGATTTCGTCATTTCTTTTCTGGCAAAAAATGAACAAAATTTTGGGGTATGGCTCAATACGTGGACTAGCATCACCACATTGTATACTTACGCCGTTTTCCCTGAGAATCTTGACATCCAAGAATTTACAAGCAGAGTGGAAGACCTCATCACTCGGCATAGTGGAAAACGGCCGGGCATCGAAAGAAAACTGATTTTCCAACCATTGAGGAGCATTCACCTCCATTCTCACATCGAGGATGAGATCGAAGGGAATAATTTTGTCTCCAATTTGATCATCCTATCTACGATTGCCTTCCTGATCTTAGTCATCGCCTGCATAAACTACATGAATCTGGCTACTTCCCAATCAGCCAGAAGAGCCAGAGAGGTCGGGATGAGAAAAGTATTGGGAGCTCAAAAGTTCCAACTCATCAGGCAATTCATGGGGGAATCCATTCTGCTTTCTTCATTGGCCATGTTCATATCCCTTGTTTCTTTAGAATTGCTCCTTCCAACTTTTTCTTCACTGGTAGGAAAACCCGTTGACTTCAGCTATGGGAACAGTTTTACCTTTTTAGTCCTATTTTTGCTCGTGACTCTTTTTGTGGGAGTCGTTTCCAGCATCTATCCAGCCCTGTTCTTATCCAGGCATCAGCCTATAAGAGCTTTGAAGGGATTAAAGGAATCGGTCGGAGCTTCGATGGGTCACCTCTTTTTTAAGAAATCATTAGTCGTCATCCAATTCGTTGTTTCTATCCTCTTGATCATATGCACTTTGATCATCAATAAGCAGTTGCATTACATGAAAAATGCCTATCTGGGTTTTGACAAGGAACACACGGTCGTGTTCCCTGTCCAGAGTGAATCAGGTCAAAGGCAATATGAATCAATTAAAAATGAGCTCTTGGCTAATACTGACATTGTGGGAGCAACAGCCTGCTTGAGAACCCCTATCTCAGATTTGGTCATCATCACCAGAGCCTGGCCTGAAGGTGCAAGTGACGAAGAAAGCTTTCTTATCTACCACAACTTCGTTGATTTGGATTACTTGGATAACTTTGAGGTTGAATTGGTTGCTGGAAGGAAATTTTCCAAAGAACATCCGACGGATTTGAAGGAAGGCTTTATTATCAACGAGGCCACTGTCAGGAAATGGGGAGTGGCTTCACCTGAGGGGACGATCGGAAAGAGATTACGGACAGGATTGGATCTAGAAGGCACCATCATCGGCGTGATGAAGGATCATCATATCTCTTCTTTCCATAGTGAAATAGAACCTATGGTTCTGAGCTTTGATCCTCAATATTTTTGGACGATGGCTGTCAAAATAAAATCCAACAATATTTCTGGAACCCTTGCCTCTATAGAAGAGATCTATGCAAAGTTTATTCCTGAATTTCCGTTTGTCTTTTCTTTTCTGGATGAGGATATTGACAGGCTCTACAGAGGAGAAGAACAGACATCCCGAGTCATCCGCACCTTTTCTGTTATCGCCATTTTCATTGCCTGTCTGGGACTCTTTGGTCTGGCTGCTTTTGCCGCCGAAAGACGCACAAGAGAGATTGGTATCCGGAAGGTACTCGGGGCGACAGCTTCAAACATAATATTTCTCCTGTCCACAGAATTTTCCAAATGGGTTTTGTTATCCAACATCGTTGCCTGGCCGATCGCCTATTATGCCATGAACAGATGGCTTCGGGGTTTCGCCTACCGAACGAGTGTCGGACTCTGGACGTTTTTCCTGGCGGCTCTCATCGCCTTCACCATTGCTTTGCTCACAGTGAGTTATCAGGCCGTCAAAGCGGCTCTGACTAATCCTGTGGACGCCTTAAAGTATGAATAAGATGCGTAATGGGGAAAGAATTTTGATACGAAAAATGAGATAGCCTATGCTCAGGAATTACTTAAAAGTGGCTCTACGCAGCGTCAGAAGGCATAAAGGTTATAGTCTTATCAACATCACGGGCCTGGCCATCGGGATGGCCTGCTGTATCCTCATCCTGTTGTGGGTACAAAACGAGCTGAGCTACGACCGTTTCCACGAAGATGTGGAGGACATCTTCAGAGTGTCGCGGGAATTCCAGACGCCTGAGGGGGACCTTCATACATATGATACCTCAGCCCTCCTTGGCCCTGTGCTCAAGGAAGACTTCCCAGAAGTTCTCGATTCCACATTGTTCATAAGCCGCCAAAGAGCCATCTACAGATACGGGGAAAAGGTATTTTATGAGGAAGGAAGGGCTTTGGCTGATCCTTCACTTTTTGATATTTTTACGTTTCCGGTCTTAAAAGGAGACCCCAAAAAAGCTTTAGAAGACAGAAACTCCATCATCATCACCGAGAAGATAGCAAAAAAATATTTTGAAGATGAAGATCCTGTGGGGAAGATCCTGAACCACAACAATTGGGATGACTATATGGTCGCGGCTGTTGTCAAAGACATTCCACAGAATTCCCATATTAGGTTCGATATCATCCAGTCATTTCTCCAACTGAAAGAAGTCTGGCCGGGAGGTTTTGAGTGGGATAATAAGATTTTTCGGACCTATGTAAAACTCCGGAAAAACGTTGATCACCGAGCGCTCAGTCAAAAAATAACCGACCACATCAACAGGAAATATCCAGGACACTCTAGATATAAAGAAAGGATTCACTTGATCCCCCTCACCAGGGTACATCTTTATTCTTTGGGGGGAGGGGGAATTATCAGATACGTTTACATCTTCTCTTTGATTGCTGCGTTTATCCTGTTTATAGCCTGTATAAACTTTATGAACCTGTCAACGGCCCGATTCGCAACCCGGGCCAAAGAAGTGGGGATGCGGAAGGTAGTTGGGGCCAGCCGCTTAAAATTGATTTTGCAGTTCTACAGCGAATCAATCCTGATGGCTGCTGCAGCCTCAGTGTTTGCCTTGATTTTGGTTGAGTTGTTTCTTCCAGCATTTAATCAAATAGCCGGAATAAACCTGGCGGTCAATTTCTTAGATGCCAAACTCCTCCTGGGTTTTTTTGCCTTTATTGCGATCACGGGTATTGCAGCCGGAAGCTATCCGGCGCTGTACCTTTCCTCTTTCAATCCTGTTGGAGTTTTGAAAGGGACCCTCAAGTCAGGCACAAAGGGCTCTGCATTCCAGAAGATTCTGGTCGTCACCCAATTTGCCCTTTCGATCGGATTGATCATAGGCACGGCTGTGGTTCACCGTCAGCTGGATTACCTTCTGAACAAAGATCTGGGTTTCGATAAAGATAACGTAGTATATATTCGTCCGAGAGATAACATTTTGAGGAATTATGAATCTTTCAAAAACGAGCTCCTGAGGAATCCAAGCGTTCTTTCTGTTACTATCAGAGATAGACTTCCGACAAAAGTCTATGATCAGGGAATAGCTGACTGGCCAGGCAGAGATCCGGAGCATGTATTAACTGTAGAATTCATCAAGGTGGAGTTTGACTACTTTAAGACGTTAAACATAAAAGTCAAAGAGGGCCGGGTTTTTGAGATGGAGCGCCAAAAGGATATAAAAGAAGGATTTATTCTTAATGAGGAGGCGGTCCAACAGATGGGATTGGACTCTCCGATAGGAAAACAAATCTCTGTCAAGGGAATCAAGGGGACTGTTATCGGTGTTGTGGAAGATGCCCACCTCTGGCCGCGTCAAGAAAGGATGAAGCCTGAAGTCTATCAGCATATTTTTGTGGCCGATGTTTCCTCCGGAGAACTGAATCAATACGGAGTTGTCCTCATAAAATTAAAAGCAGGTGCTATTCCTGAGGGATTGACTGCAATAGAAAATATGTGGAGATCATTGAACCCGAATTATCCTTACGAGTTTCATTTTCTCGATGAAGCTCTGGATGCCCATTATAAAGGCGAGATGGTCATGAGAACTGTTGCCGATTATTTTTCGATACTTGCCATCATCATCTCCTGCCTTGGATTGTTTGGATTAGCCTCGTACATGGTCCAGGGAAGGACTAAGGAAATTGGCGTACGAAAAGTTCTGGGAGCTTCTGTATCCACAATCATCTTTCTCCTGACCAAGGAGTTCACCAAATGGATACTCTTGGCCAATCTCATCGCTTGGCCCATCGCGTATTTTGCCTTAGATAAATGGCTGAAGAATTATGCTTACCGGATAAGTATTAACGCTTATGTGTTCTTCCTCGCAGGTGCGGGAGCATTATTCATCGCCTTGCTGACCGTAGGCTTCCAGGCTGTTAAGGCTGCCAGGACAAATCCTGTGGATGCCTTAAGGTATGAATGATAAATAGATGAACTATCATGTTAGAAGTCGCATTAAGGAGATAAATATTTCATTCATAACGAAGCGTTTCCGATGGATTCACCAGTGCGGCTTTCACGGTCTTTACTCCGACGACAAGAAGAGCCACCGCCAGTGACATGAGGGTCGAGAGCAGAAATACCCCGGGGCTTATTGAAATC
>SMTZ1_10002984_pt1 | contig 17047 bp, 13 predicted proteins | sample DeeMarSWOR136_30_FD_25667 | JGI IMG/M metagenome (IMG submission 25667)
AGATTATGAAACATCCAAAATTTAAAATGTATGGTCCAGAACATCATGTGGTAACTCCCGCAGTTATTTTAACCGCTTTAAAAAATAATAATATAAAGAAACCAGATGGTAAGGACATTACTCTATTTGATATAAAGGAAGCAATCAGAAGAGCTTCTAAGATTCCCGGGGGGTGGTGTGGTTTTTATGGATCCTGTGGAGCAGGAATGGGTTCGGGGATAGCAATCAGTATTTTTACTGGAGCAACACCTGCTACCAATAGAGAAAGAACATTGGCAAATAAAATGACATCTCAGGCACTAAACAAAATAGCAGATAATTTAGAGCATTGTTGTAAAAGATCTGTCAGCATAAGTATCTGTGAAGCACTAAATTTTTTGACCGAACATTTTCAAATTAAAATGGATTATAATCTAAACAAATGCGGATTTTCTATCTTAAATAATAAATGTGAAAATCAGAAATGTCTGTTTTTCTAAAATATATAAGGTAATTAAATTAGATTTTTCTTGACCTAAGCCAGGAATCCATCACTAAAGGATTGAGAAGCCTGATATGTGCTGGATCTTTAGTTTTAAACACTAAATGATTATTTTCATTTTTTCCTATAATAGCCATCAAGAGTTCTTCACCATCTCTATTTAAAACATATCGATCTGCTCCATCAAAGTTTCGAAGAGAGATGTTATCAAGAGATTCATACTCGTCCAATAATTCTACATGTTCTTCAATTCCAGGATTGATCCCACACGAAATTTTTATATTTACTGATGACCTCACTTCATAGAGATATAAATCTTGTAAGTCATCTATCTTAGGAACTGCAATAGTAACACTACTTATGGATTTTTGAATTATTTTTCGCATTTCTTCAAGTATTTCTGATTTTGTAATCTCTTGGTTAGTAAAATCTAAAATTTTAGATCCAAGAGCAGTTATACCTGTTTGTCGTAATTTTTCATTTTCTATTTCTAATTTTTCTAAATCTTCATCTGCTTTCGTTAGCTCATCATTTAATATCTCAATCTTTTTTCTAAGATCTTCAATTTCTTTATCCTTATCTGCTAATATATTCTCATTAATGGATGAGGAGGCCATAGCTTTCATTTGATCTTCTTTAAGTTTAATTGTTTTTTCAAGAGTTTGAATTTTAGCATCTTTGGTATTTAAAGAATTCTCGAGTATCTTAATTTGCTCATCCTTTAATTTTAAAGAATCTTGAATTGTTTCTAATTGATTATCCTTGAGTTTAATGGAATCTTGGAGAGTTTTTATTAAACTATTTTTAGTTTCAAGTTGTTTTCTATATTCTTCGTCCATAATTAGAATTCAATTGTTTTTTATTTCTTAAATCTATTCTTAATGTTTAATATTCCAATTGGTTCTTAAAAAATTATCTCTTTTAATATTAATTTAAAACAAATTAGTACTTATAAAAGTTTATAAGTTTGTTCTATTAATAGCTTTTTTACCTAATTCTATTATTTTAAGATAATTTAATTTTTTCATATTAGCATACCTTTAAAATTACTAATTCTAATATAATCACATGGATACTCAACCGGAAGAAAGTATGAAACAACTTCAAACAGATATTTATGCCCTAATCGATAAAGAAATTAGCGAAGATTCCGCTATATTAGGGATAAATATTGGAACTCATGGAGGTACATTCCTAGGTAACTACTTTAAAGCAGATACGAAATTATCAAAACTTGAAATCGCAGCTGCAACCTCTAGTTTATTATTTTTATCCTCGAAAACGCTAATGGGCTCGTTGATGCAAGAAATTTCATATAACATTATAACTGGTAAAGAAAAAATGATCATCGCTATATTAACAGAAAATATTACAATGATCTCATATCTTAAGCGAGAATTGGCGGAATTAGAGGGCGTAAATCATTATATTAATAAAATGAAGAAATTTGCTCTGCAAGTATCGGCCTTTGTGGAAACTTCGGAATTCATTAGAGAAGAGATTTTTGTGGCAGTAAAAAGGGCTATTCCCTCTGCTATTATGCTTGGAATAATCTCTAAAGAAGGATTGCCAATTAAAATTCAGTCCACCATGCCAGAGCCAGTGATCTCCGCGATGATTTCTGCTCTTTATAATCTATCTGATGTTTTATTGGAAGAACAAAATGTAGAATACTCTATTATTGCTGGCGAGAATGGCTCAATAATCCTCCATGCATTAGATGAGCATAGAATTTTATTTGTCGCTGTACCTGAAGCTGATGAGAGTAAATTAGGATCATTTATCGCAAAAATAAAATCCATTATTAAATAAGGAGATTCTATTTTCATCCTATAATTCTTTTAATCTCATCAATAATTTTTAGAGCACCAAAGTACGATTCTGAAAATGATTTTCCTTTATATAATACAGTACATATTGGATCATCTTTTAATATTTTCGTATTTAGGTCACTCTTGTCATGAACATGCTCAAGGCTATTAATTTTCATTATTTGAGTTTTGTCAATATCTTTAGGAGCAAACATTATTAATTTCGTTGCAAATACTTCCGGTTTAGCAGCGTTTATTACTTTTTTAACGTACTTCCACTGATTAATATCAAAGCTTTTAATATGTAGTTCTAATAAATTTAGGTTTAAAGCTGACTCTGAAACACTTATGGAACCGGGGATTCTAGGATTAATTTCCATTAAGTAAGGATAATGATCTTTCAGAACAAAATCAAAACCATTTATTCCTATTAATTTCAGTTGATTAGCTAAAGTTTTAGATATTTCCGAAATTAAAATATTCTCTTTATTAAATAATTCCGCTGGAACAACATTACCACAGTACATAAATTCCTTTGGTGCATTAACAAACTTCTCTCCTATAATTTGTCGATTAATTGAAATGATTGCACATTCTTTTCCATCAGAGATTGTTGTACAACTAACTGGAATACCTTCTATATATTCTTGTATTAACCATTCTGATTCTTTAAAACCTTTAGTCTCTTGTATTTTCAAAAATAGTGATAATTTACTTTTATCTTCAATTTTATAGACATTAATCCCTCCAGCTCCCGACTTTTTTTTCATAACAAAAGGAAATTGAAGCTCTAAATTTTTTAACTTTACATCTTCATAGGATAAAGTTAAAGGAACTTTATAGCCTTTTGATGTTAAAATATCATATACGTATTCTTTATTTCTCGCCTTTTTAATTTGTGGGATAGAATTATTTAAATCTTTTATAGAATATTGGTTTTTCTCCATTTCCTTTAAAATTAACTCCCTTTCCTCAAAAGAATCATCCAAACCACTTCCTATTATCAGATTTTCGATCTCTGGATATTTCCGAAGCAATTCAATCGCAAAATCTGCCAAGTAACCACTATATTTATCTTTAATTATATGATAACGTGTATCTAATTCTTTGATTATGATTAAGCTATCCTTTACACTCGGATAATCTAAATCTCCAAAGAAGTCTACCGCATAAACATCATATCCGGCCTTATTTAGAGAAAAAGCTAAAGGACGAGTATTGAAACCCACAACTAATACTGATTTTGATTTTTTAACCATTATTAAAATAATAGATAGGGAATTTAAAGAAATAATTATTTTCTTATTTTTATTAAGTTCTCTTTAATTCTAAGATTAATTGTGAAAAAAAACTTTATTTCATTTCGATAAATATTCTAATTATAGATTGATTTTTATGCCTGTCACACCTAAATTAGCTGCTACGGTAATCTTAATACGTAAGAAATTACCTGATTTTCCGAATGATAATTGTGAATTTGAAGTTTTCATGGGAAAAAGGCATATAAATAATAAATTTTTAGGGGATCATCACGTATTTCCAGGGGGAAGTATTGAAGATCAAGATATCAGTAAAGAATCACGAGAAAGAATATTTGGACTTGATAAAGACTTCGCGAATAGTTTAAAAGAAGTCTATAAAGATCCATCAATTTTTTGGATAATCGCAATCAGGGAGCTATTTGAAGAAACAGGGATTTTACTTGCAGCTAAAGAAAACGGAGATTTAGTCTTAATAAATGAGGAAAATAAAAAAAAATTTCAATATTACCAAGAAGACCTACAAAAGGACCGAGAAATAATGACTAATATTTTAATCAAGGAAAATCTTTATTACGATGCTTCCAAAGTTAAATATTTTGGGAGATTGGTTACTCCTGCCATGTCCCCTATTAGATTTGATACACAATTTTTTTTATGTGAAATTCCTCAAAAACAAAATATTAATTTATTTAGTGATGAGTTAACCGAAGGATTATGGGGAACTCCGAAAAAAATTTTAGAATTATATAAAAAAAATCAAATTAAAATCATTTTCCCTCAGTATTCTACACTACGTCGGCTTAATAAATTTAAAACTATTCAAGAGGCATTTGATAATTCGAAGAATGCCTTTAGAAATAACCGATTAATTCGTCTTAAGTAATAATAGCTATTTAGAAAAATATGGAATTAAATTTTGTTAGAGATGTATTTCCTTAATATATTATAAAATTCTTTTCAGCTCTAAAATTAAAGCTGAAGGATTATATCGGTCAAATGCAAATACATCGGCTTTCGCATATTTGCGGAAGTTCTTTTTAATTTTTTCTGCTGAATAAGGGTGGATTCCCAAAGCTTGCGTGGCATAACTTTTCTTAGGTTCTAATACTACCGTATGAATTTTTTGCTTAGCTAACTTTTTTTGTAAATCTTTCAATTCTTCCACTACTAACAAATAATCATTCTCTACTTGGGCAATAAGATCCGGGTAGGCAACACTAATATTAGCTCCACAATCAGAGAGAATAAATAAAACCGGGATGATATTTCTGTTTTTCAATTTTTCAATTTTAATTAATTTCATGCATTTTTGCAAAGCAGCAGCCATAGGTGTATAAGATTTTCCCTTAATATTTTTGAATCTACCTAATGCGGTTTTAAAATTAACTGTAGGTTTTTGGAGTAAGATAGCTTCTTTTCCCCTAAAAATAATTAGAGCCAGTTTATCTTTTTTACGATAACCTTCCTTTTGCAATGATGATATGACATCCGTCATTTGCTTGATAACATAATACATTGAAGCTGAACTATCTAAAACAAAAAAAAGAGCTAATGGGGCACGGTATTCATAAATTTTATCCATTAAATCATATTTATTGAAATGAATCGGAAATTCGACATTAGTTTTATTATAGACAACGTTTTTTAAATAATTCCTAATAGTTGCATCCAAAGCAATGCTTTTGGGTTTATTAATAGGTGTTCTATAAGATACATACCTGCCTTTTTGTGATGATGCAACTTTAATCCTCCTTCCTATACCACGCCCTCCATAATCTGATATTTTCCTATCTTTTCTGATATTATCTAATATTGATGTCATTTTTTTTTCCATTTTATAAATAAACGGTATAACATCCAGTTCATAATCTGAAAGATTAAATTCATTTTTCTCTTCTTCTGGAATGTCTTTTACTTTCCATCCCCCAGCAGGACTTGATTCTCTCTTTCTTTTATCGGGATACTTAGGAGGTGGTAATTTCTGTTCTTTGGTTTCTGGGATATCTACTTTTTTTGGATCTATAGATTGTCTTTGGAATTCTTTTTGAGGTGTATCATCATGTTTTAATGGACCTTCCGTATCCTTATTTGGTTGGTATATTTTAGGATCTTCATAGGCCTTTTCAATTTTACCATACACTTCAGCAATTTTAGCTTTAATTTCCTGAGGCGTCATCTCATAATGTAAGGATGCTATTCTATGCTCAAAGACCAAATCCATAGCTACATTAAGATCTTCTTCTGTAATCATCTTTCTATTATTTAAAGCGGCATGAGCCCTAGCGCACCTAATAAAAGTAATATCTGCTCTCTGGGAAAAAATCTCCAAATCTTTCACTATTTTTGAGACTAATTCATAAATTCTGGCTGGAATTTCAACATGTTTTAATATATTTCTCGCAGTGATTATTTTTTGTCTTAGGCTTTCTTGATCTTTTTCGAATCTTTTGATAAATATCTTCGGATTATCATCAAAATCTATAACTCTTTTTGTGATTTCCGCTCGTAATTTGGATTCTCGAGGAGCTCTTATTTTGACTTCTAAACCAAGTCTATCAGCAATTTGAGGTCTTAATTCTCCTTCTTCAGGATTCATTGAGCCAACTAATACAAATCTAGAAGGATGTGAAACGGAGATTCCCTCTCTTTCGATGATATTAACACCAGAAGCCGCAGCATCAAGGAGCACATCAACAATATGATCTTGTAAAAGATTGATCTCATCTACGTATAAAATACCTCGATTTGCTTTCGCGAGTAACCCGGGATGAAGTTCGGAAGTTCCTTCTGTAAGGACTTTATCAATGGATAAACTACCACAAACCATATCTTCAGTTACGCCAAGAGGTAAGTTAACAAGACGCATTTCTCTAATTTCTGTTTTTAATTTGCTTTTCTCTTTTTTTTCACGACAGGAAGCGCATAAATCATCCATATTGGACTTAGGATCGCAAGCAAAATTGCAATCCTCAATGACTTCTATTTTTGGCATAAGTTCAACTAAAGATCTGACTGCTGTAGATTTTCCAGTACCTTGATGGCCTGTTAATAAAACACCACCAATGAGAGGATCAATCACATTTAAAATTAATCCCATCTTCATTTTCTCTTGTCCTAAAATTGCAGTAAACGGAAAATTGATTTTTTTCATGTTAGTTAGTAATTTTACCTAATTCTTAGAGGTTTTAAGGTTTATTTAAAAATCTATTTAATCCAATAAAAATGTAATCAAATAAAAATTTATCAAAATCAAAGATAAGATTATGAATATGTAAAGTACTATTCATAATAAAAATTACGGAGTAATCTGCGTAGTTCAATTCATTATTATTTCTGATTAAAATTTTTGTGAGATTTCGGCTAATTTTTCATCCAATTTTGCGATTGCCTCATCCCATCTAGTCAAAATTTTATTCACCTGTGGTATAATCAGATCTCTCTCTTTATATTCTAAGTAATCCATAAATTCTTTAATATTTCCGATTTTAATAAATGTTTCAGCTACATATTTTCTTATTTCTTTTGTTTGAGATTCTAATACTCCTGCCACTCTGCTGGTTTCACCTTGACGTGTCAAGGTTTTCAAATATTCTTCTGTCCCAACTAATAGAGAATTTAATTGATTTACTCGTTCATTAACAAAACTTTCATATCTTTCATTTAATTTACTTTTCGGTAAGAAATTTGTTACATCTATAACGAATTTTTGTGCTTGTTGAATCATTTGCACCACATTATTAAAGCCTTCAATTTCAAAATAAACTTCATGATAAGATGCCTGAACGCCTTTACTAACGTCATCTAATCTGAATATTTTGAAACCAGGATCGTTTTCTAGCTGAATTACAGGATCTCCTTTCTTATCAGGTAATTCAATTTGTCTTGTTAGTCTTTGAGGATTAAATACTAATGCGATAGCCAAAGGATTATTTTGTTGATAAGATAACGTAGTTTGAATATCAATATGACTCATCATAATACGAAATCCTGGATGCGAGTGCCACCACCCTACTGTGAATTCCCCTCGAGAGAATGCCTCGTCATCAATAATACTTAAAGATAAATAATCTTCATCATTCCATTTATACTGATCAATAACCGCATTTTTATCTAATTCTTGGTGCATAATAGGATATGCCTCAGAAATAATAACATCATCCCCTTGATTTTTACCAATAAGTACTCCACTAACTTCAAGCCATTCATCCGCTGGTATTCTTGTATTAGCATATCTCACAGATGACGCTACAATCGTGTAATACGTCTTTTTTGAAAGTTTTACAATCCCAGTCATATTTTTATAACTCCCTTAAATTTTTAGGATAAAATATTTTTAAACTAATTTTTAATGATAATAAAAGAAATTCTATTTATGCTTTTTTTTTTAAAAATTCCTTAAACGGAACATTAAATATTTAAATTTTAAATTTAACTTTATATTAAGTTCAAAATATTACAAAATTGGATTAATTAATAGATCTTAAAAATAAAGGTGAGAAATAATTACAGAACAAGGTTTTATTCCACTAACGAGTCAGTTAGGTATTTCTGGTACCTCATATAGGCTTCAATTAGGGCTGATAAATGGTAAATGGGCTTCAAGGATTATGAAAGGACAAGATCTTATCGATTCCTATGTGTATAAAGAATCAGAAGTATCTGGTGATTTTCCCAACCAAAATTATATTGTGGGATGGGTTCTTAGAACCGTTGCAATTCCCAACATTAATCCTCATCAAATCATGAAAACAACGCAAGCTTTGGTAAAACAAGCAGTCCAACGCAAGGATGAAAAGAAAATAGTTGCTCCAGTCGCTGAAACACGCGAAATCGAATTAGAAAAGGTACCCGAGAGTCAATTAAAGAGGCCCCAAGCAAAAGGATGGGTAAAACAAGAAGGCATGGTGTCGGCTCAAGATAAAGAGGATGAAATGCGTAAAGCGTTCCAAGCTAGAATGGCTGCCGCTAAAAAAGAAGAGGAGAGTGTAGCTGCATCCTCAACACCTACAGTAAAAACAAAGAGAGAATTACCAACAATTCCTGGAGGCGCCCCAAAAGAAGAACCTGCAGCAGTAGCAGTAGCGGAGGATTCTGTTTTTTGTGGATACTGTGGAAAAGATTTAACATTTAAATTTTGTCCCTTCTGTGGTAAGCCACTTCCTCATGAACATTAATGAACTTTTTTTATTCATTAAAATTTCTTGGTTCTAAAGTAGTCAATTTTAGAATAACATTCTAATTTTGATTTAATTCTTATTTAAAAAGTAATTTCCTACTTAAAATTTTCAAATAAAATTATTTAAACAAATTCTATTATTTGTAATATATCTGAAAAATTTTAATAAGAATATATTGTATCTAAATTTCATAAATTCGTGATAACCTTGAGCAAACGGTCAAAAAATAAAGATATCGACAATTTCGTAAGAATTAAGTCTATTGCTTATTACAAAATGCTTATTCATATATTACGGTTTGGTAATAAGGTAAGAGATCCAAGAGATTATCGAGAAGTAATGGGCATGTTAATTGGTCATCTTGAAGGAGATGCAGATCAAAGAGGAATTCAAAATGTTATAATTGAAGACGCAGTTCCCGTCTCTCACGGAGGATCCATTGAAGTTAATTTTGCACCTCAAGATTATGTAACATTTGCCACAATTGATGAAAATTTTGCAGAAAAAAATTGGTGGACAGTAGGCTGGTATCATAGTCATCCAGGATTAGGAATTTTTTTCTCAGGAACTGATATTAACAATCAACTGGGATGGCAAACCCCTAATCCTAGTGCGATTGGAATTGTATTTGATCACGTGTTTTTAGAAAATCCCGGAGATTTAGGATTCAGAACTTTTAGACTCGATGATCCTTCGAAAGGCTCAAGGTCAGATTATCACGAAGTAGAAACAAAAGTTGACCCTCCTGATAATGTAGAATATTATTTTAAAGTAATGAACCTAATAGAAAGTGTACATTCTAAAGAACCCCCGATTTTGGAAATTAATGAAACGGAAGACCTATTAGGTGAGATTATTTTTCCTGGTCAAAACGAAATACTATCAAAAAAACCTGAATTACCTTTACCAAATATATTATCAGCTCTGGAAAATGGGATTTCAAAATTTATTCGTCTATCTATTGAACCTCTAATTGAATTCTTAAATAGTTGGAGTCAGAACATAATAAAAAGTGTTATAGATAATAATATACAAATGAGAAAAGATTTGATTGCTTTAAAAGACATTATGACACAAGGTATAAATAATCTTAAAAATTCCCTTAAATTTACATTTAAAGATAAGCTAAATGAACTTATGATTTATGTAGATGATAGACTAGATGATTTTGATAAAGATCATGAATATATAAAAGATAATTTTACTCAATTAAAGACTGAATTTAATAGTTTAATAGACAGTTTATTTCAAGAAAAAATAAAGAATACTATAAATAAGTTATTTGAAGATTTCGACAATGGATTGAAAATTTTATCTGAAATTGATCAAAATAACATTAAAAACTCTGAAAATTTAGATAATTTACAAAATTCTTTAAATAACTTGTCAGAGAAATCAAAATCTATAGAAAATTTAACGATTGATGAGATAAGGAAAGCTAATGACAAAATTAAAGGAAATTTTCTAGAAAAATTTAATGATATTAAAACCTCCCTAACTGAGATTAATAAGCAAGGAACAGAATTTTTTACTGAATTAGATAAGCTTCTAACGGATCTCAAATCTTCAAAAGATTTAATTCAAGCTAAAATAAAATCACTAGAAAAAGAAAAAAAAGAATTATTAAATGATTTAAGAAAATTAAAAACGTGAGGAAATTAAATAAAGATGTCTGGCCCATTAAAGAATGAGAGTAAAACCAAATTTAAACAAGGAAAAGTACACATTTCAAAAGAAGCTTTTCGTAACATGATTACCCATGTATTAAGATTTGGTAGTAATGCCTTAGAAAATAGTGTAGAGGTTATGGGAATTTGTTTAGGAAAAGTCCAACCTAATGAAATTGATATAGTTTTGGCAAATGCTATTCCAATAAATCATGGACCTCAAGTATCAAATGGCTTTTCACAAGAAAATCATATAACCTTTAAAAAAATAGAGGAACATTACACAAGTCAAGATCTTCATATTGTTGGCTTTTATTCTTCACATCCGGGCTGGGGTCTGTTTTTTTCAGATATTGCAATAAAAAATCATCGATTTTTTCAAAATGAGCAAAAACCTTATGCTTTTTGTATTGTATTTGACCATACTCTCATGGGAAAAGATGGAAACCTTGGATTTGAAATTTATCGCTTAGATAACTATTTAGATCAAATGGCAAAAGACCATCATAAAGTAACCTATGAACTTGAGCCTCCTAATACCTTAGATTACTACAAGTGGATACAAAAGTTTGTAGAAGATACCCAAAAGAAAGAACCTATTTTAATTAAGGAGTTTAATGAATTAATTGATACAGCTCCGAGTGATCTTCAAGAAATCCCAAAATCAGAGATAGAAATGGCTATTTTAAAAGAGAGAGAGGGGAAAGGTGTAATGAAGCCAATAATTTCAGGTTTTCAAGAGGGAACATCACAATTTTCAGATGTATTCGCAAATATTTTTGAAACTCAAGTAGGGAATTGGACTAAAGATGTGAATCAAGGAACGTTAAATGGCACGAAATTAATTCGCGATAGTTTAACCCAAATGAAAGAGAAAGTTACAACTGGATTTGAAAAGTTAGATTGTTGGTTAAATAGAAATTTAAATGAAATTGTTGATGGATTTAAAGGGAAATTTTATCAAGATATAGACAAGCGGATAGAGGCTCAAAAGGAATTAGCTGGTCTATCATCAAATACCAAAGATGATATTATAAGTAATTATAATAAAAATTTGGATGAAAATTTCAATAATTTGACCTCTGAAATTGAAAATAAAACTAAAGATCTATCAGATAATCTAAAAAAATCATTACTTATGACTTCTAAAATTGATGAATTAATAAATAATTCTTCACAGAAAATCTCAAAAATCACTGATGATACAACTGCTATTTCTAATAACATAAAAAACGGGATAAAAGGAAGTTTGACTCCATTTGAAGAGATTATTAATGCCGAAATTAAAAGATTGAACGAAAATTTAAATGGAATTAAGGATGATTATTCAAAAATTAGCAACATTGTTAAAAAATTACAGAAAACAGCAGATAACCTAAAAGAATTTTAAATTTGTTATATTCGAGATATGGAGCTTATATTTCGGGATATTCGTGCTAAGTCTTTTTAATTGGTTTCTCTTGGCAATATTTGACAGAATTCTTCCGATTCTATCGACTTTGATATCTAAACCATATTGTTCTTTTAATACCGAATTAATTTTATAAGAACTTAATATAACGACATCAGAAATATTTTTTTCGCAGAGTAATTCGATGGCTTTTTTTATTAATAATACCAATTTTTCTTTTTCAAGATTTTGTTCTTTTTCCATTATAGTAATCTCTATGAAAGATGTTAAATCAGATACATGTTAAAATTATTTTTATACTTTTTAAAAATTATTATCGAAATCATATTGTATATTCAAACAAATCTGTTAAAACTTCTGAAATTTGTTAGAAAAAACTTAAAATGGAATATGTCTATTATCCTTATTGTAACTCTATAGTAATCTTTAATATAGGTTCAAATAATATATATCTAAAGAATAAATATTAACTATTTCATTACAGAAATGTCTGAAAAGAACTCTAAAGCAAAGGAGACCTCAAAAAAGTTAAAAAAATCAAAAGATAAAAAGAAAAAGGCCCCCAAGGAGGCTAGAAAATCCCTTTCAACAGTAATAAGGGATAAAATTAAGAAAGATTATGAAAAAATAAAAGCTTCCATTATTCATAGAAAAATTTATGTAAAAGGAAAGGAGCCTCCAAAATCTTTTGCGTTTGAAAAAAAATTTATTGGGTTATATCTATTATTTGGTTTTTATTCATTTGTTTTAATTTTAGGAATAAATGATCCTGAGAATCTTATCTTTATAATATTTATGTTTGGCAATCCTTTTGCTTTTGCTAATGCTATATTATTATTCTTCTTAACCCTAGCAGTTATATTAAATAATGATAAGTTTAGGCTGTTTGTATTTGAAAAAATGACACAAATAAAACAGCCGATCACATTCGGAGCAATAGTTGCCGTATATTACATAATATTCTCATATTACGGAACAAGTGTCAATTTAATAAACTATTTTCTCATCTTTTCTATGATTTGGTTAATCTTATTAAGCTCAAGATATTATACTTTATCTAGGAAAATTTCGACAAAAATCGAGGCAAAATTCATCACAAAATATTCATATCCAAGATATCTTCTTGCTTTAATTACACCCTTTATTATTATGACTATACTTATTATTATATCCTTGTTTTATAGAAGCATGCTTGTATTCGTTGCTTTAGATTTTTTTGGAGAGAAAGATCCAGTGAATGCGGTCAGAGTTTATAACTTTGGAATGCGAGTGATAATGCCCCTCATTTATTTTAGTTTGGTATTAACGCTTGTATTTATTGTAGTAGAATTCTTTGCTACGAGAAGAAAAGCTGAAACAAGAAAAGCTGGTTGCTATGATAATTTTACCTTTTCTCTGATAATATTATTAATATTTTTCTTTCAAATATTGCAAGTTAGTATATTTTTACTTTTAAGACCTGAAACAATTGCAGGATTTAAAAGTACAGTTGGAGCTACTGGAACAGCACTCACTTACCTTTATTTAATTCAGTTCGCAATTTCTATGATTTTTCTCTATCGAATAATTGTGAAATTAGGAGGAACTTTTGATTGGAGGATATTATTTTTTAAAAGAGATGGTTTAATTTTATTTTTTCTTGCGTGTGTTTTTGCTGATTCTTTAACTGCTTTCGCTTTAGTAAGTCAGTTAGAAAATCAGGAATTAACGATATTTGGGACAATTCTATTGGCAAACAGATATGTAATTTCTATTTTAATGATCTCATTTCTAGGGATAACATTATTGTTATATTACTTGAAACCCCATGAAACATCAATGTTTATGCGGTTACAAAAAGAAACAGTGAAAGAGGAAGAAGATAGTATGGAAATTATTTACAAACTTATTAAAAGTGAGTATATCCGAAGAGGTGAAGAGTATCCCTTAGAGATTTTAGATCGAGAGCTCATTAAAGCGACTAAACTATCAAAAGGGGAAGTTTATTCGCTCGTTAAAAAATTAGACACTCAAAAAGTAGATGTTTCTGTATCACGAAAAAGAGATAAATCTGGGAAAGTAGTTCAGATGGTTGATTTCCTTTCCGTTACTGAGCAATTCGATAAAAAAGGAGTTGCAGAGGAAAAAGCAAAACGTTTCCTTTCTCGCAAATTGATTGAAACTACCTCAGCCAAAGAAAGAAAAGCATTAAGAGTAACTACTCCTTTAGAAAAGGATAAAGCATCAGATCAGTTTATTGCTTCCCTTGCCTCTACTTATACGAAAAAGCAAAAAGAAAAAGAAGAACTCGAGGAAAAATCAAAAAGGGAGATTGCCTTTACAGAAAGGAAACTCCCCGAGTATTTAAAAAATCAAATTTTAGATATTTTAAAGAAAGAATATTTATATCGAATTGAGAATCCCGAGAGTTATCCCGATTTTCATTATCCAATTTCGCATATTGTCAATCAAATTTCTATGGCAACAAGGATTACTGTCGGTGAGATTTATCCAATTATTGAATCTTTAAGTAAAACTGATCTCGAACTTATTTTAATTAAAAATCCTAAAGAACCTGAAGATAAGAAAATCAAGTTCTTTCCTATTGCAGATGATGAATTAAGTTATGCTTTAGCTAATTTTAGACCAGAGGAATATATTGAAGTAAAAATTAAGGTAATTACGAAACTTGTACCTCTTTTGAAACAGAAAACAAGCAGTACAATTTTCACGAGCATTAAAAGAAAAATTCCAAATCAAACGGAAAGTCAAAAAGCATGGCGAACCCTCTTTGATTGTTTAAATGAGTATTATCCATTACTCACTAAGGAATTAATTGCATTACCTGATATGAAAAAACTTCCAAGAATTATTGGTAAGCTTAAAAAAAAATAGAAATATAAAAAATTTATATCTTACATCCATTTATCCATTAATTGTTAAGCTTAACATTCAGAACTTGCACATCGCGAGCAAAACAACTCGTCTAACCTTAAATATCCACATTTTGGGCCCATCCAACACTCCCATTGGTTAGACTCCTCATTAAATATCATATCATCTCCACAATGCATCGGAATCGTCTCAATTTTATTCCCACACTTAAAACATATCATATTTACCATATTATATAACCTCCACTTATTTCTCAAAAAATAAAAGCAAATCTGATAATAAAAAAGCTCTCACTTCACATTATTTGCTATTTTGATAAAATCATTGTAAATCTTAATCGCCTTTATAAAATTTGTTATAAAATATAATTGGTTAAGCCCGGTATGTCTCGCAATAGAATTAAAAAAATAAAGAATAAAGATTATTTTCATTCTTTTATTAATATTTTGGCTAAGGATTTAGGCAGAAAGAAGCCAAAGTAAAATTCAATACTACCTGAAATAAGTAATGCACGTACTAAAATTAATTCCAAAGGTCCTAAAAGTAATAAAGCCTCTAAAGCTGCTCCAATCGCTATTGAAAGAAATGCAATTAATAGAAAAATGCCTTTCCATTTGATATCTGATTTTTCTGAACGTAAAGATTTTCGAGAAAAGATAATCCCTGTTATTACTATTGATAATATGGCAAATATTTGAAAACCAATGAAGGGATCTGTAAGTCTAGAAGTAAAGATCCCTTCCTCTATACCTGTTCCCACCAATTCAGTATCTATACTTAGAAATGTAAAAAGAATCACCTCAAAGATAACACATATTACCACATATATTGAAACAATGATTTTCCGAGATTTTAATCTCATAAGAGCGCAAAAAGAATAAATCCAAAAAATTATCGCAAAGGGCGTGAAGGCATTTTCTATTAGAAGATAGAGATAAGGAGAGAATTTGTAATCAAACAATGCAATAAAGATAAATTGAAAAGCAGAAACCCACCACGCTGAAGTTATAAAAACCCATGCTAGGCCAACTGTGAGCAGCGTCTTTTCATTGTATGTAAAATATTTTGATATAATTCTTAAACCTACAATTGTAGATACTAAGACGAGGATTAAGCTTAAACTACCATAGAGAACGTCTGCCTGTGTCAAATCTTCAAGAGCCATATTATTTTCATTCCTACTTTTTTTAAATTATTATTATCAAATTTTAAATTTAACTTATAAAATCTTATACTTATAAATGATATTTATACCTTACTGAATTGCCTAAATTAAATTATTAGAGTTAATTTAATGGAAGTTCCGAATAAGTTAGCATTAATAATAATACTTCTAAAAAACTAAATATATCTAGGCGTACTATTAACGACAGAATTAAAGACTTGAAATCACTTAATAGTTTCTTAGATTAGGTATATCTGAAAAAAATTTTTAATAATAAAAAAAAGTATTAATTGAAATTAGTTTGAACAATTAGAACATAATACTTCATCTATAGGAATTTTACCACATTCAGGCCCCATCCAGCATTCAAATTGATTAGCATCTTTATTTAGGGTCATAGGCTTCCCACAGTGCATAGGTGCAGATTCCAATTGTTTTCCACAATTACTGCATTTAACATTTCCCATTTTTTCTTCATCCTCCTTTTTTGGTTTAACTATTTCTTTACTTTCCTCACTTTTGATATATTTCTCAGGATTATTTTTAAATTCGATCATACATGATTGATTGCAAAAGTAGTATTTCTTGCCATTATATTCATGTTCAATCCAATCTTCTGGTTTACCTTTCATACCGCAGACGGGATCAGTGACAAGTTCCTCTTTTTCTATTTGTCTGTGCATTAACTTAGGATCTATATTCTCAAATGTTTTATATTTCTCAGGATCACGCTTAAATTCTGCTTCACATGAAGGATTACAGAAGTAATACTTCTTTCCTTTGTAATCGTATTCAATTGATTGACTGGGTATTATCTTCATTCCGCAGATAGGATCTATTACCTCTTCTTCAAGGAGTAATTTTTCTTCCTCAATTTGTTGTTCAGTTTTTGGTTCGAAACGTTTAAGGAACAAAGCATTAGTCACGACAGAGACAGAACTTGTTGCCATAAAAACCGCAGCCAAATAAGGAGGCAAAAAGAATCCCGTCGAATAATAGAGTATTCCTGCGGCGATTGGAATTCCTATTAAATTATAAATAAACGCCCAGAAAAGATTGGTTATCATTTTCTTATAAGTTTTTTTAGATAATCTAATTGCTGATACCACACTTCTTAGATCCCCTCTCATTAAAACAATATCGGCTGTTTCGATTGCAACATCCGTTCCCGAACCAACAGCTATTCCCACATCTGCTTG
>SMTZ1_10003057_pt1 | contig 17046 bp, 15 predicted proteins | sample DeeMarSWOR136_30_FD_25667 | JGI IMG/M metagenome (IMG submission 25667)
TCAACGTGACTGACAGCCTCAACTATGAAGCCCAATCCAACATTGTAAGTGACATACAAGTTTACTCAGTATACTTAAGTTTAAATGTCGAACCAAAAAAACCAACTTACGAGAAGCAGCAGCAAGTAACCTTCAGCGTCACAATATTCAACCAATTGAACCCTGCATTAGACACCTCTCTCATCCTCACCGTTACCGGACCCAACGGCTACCACCTATGCCACCCTTTTCCAATAAGCGTAAAAGCAAACTCCGCACAAGAGCACAGCCTTTCCTGGGTTGTTCCAGAAGCCCCAGGAACATACATCGCAGAAGTACAGCTCGCACCTTCAAGTCTGACAGCGCTTAACCACTTATCCAATTGGCTTGGGTATCTTTAAAGAGGGAAGTTGGGCGATGGGGGTCTTTATTAATCCCTCAACTTGTAGCGAAAGTTTCTCTGTGGAATAGAAGCTTCGTGCGTATTTTTTGTGAAATATTACAGAATTAAGGCTTGGTGGCGGCGCCGTGTACTCTTTATGTACACTGTACTTGCTCTTTTTCTTGGAGATTACCCAACTATCGAAGCGGAGTTGTCAGAGTTGAAATCATTCTTTTGCTATTGCAAGAAGCCCTTCTGTTGTTTTCTGTGTCTGATAACTCGATTGTTGCTGTTGTATCCTTTACGATTGTCTTGCATAACAGATTAAGTGAGTTCTCGGTGAAGTTTAGCAGATTCTTTCCTTCGTTTGTTAGTTCGTAGATTTTTCTGGGTCTTTCGCTGTTCATGTCCCACCGGCTTGTCAAATGCCCTTTTTTCTCTAAGGAAGTTAATAGTGGATAAACTGTGCTTGGTCCAAAATACACGCCGAATGACCTGCGAATTTTGGTTATTATTTGATATCCGTGCATTGGCTGGGAATCTATGAATTGTAGAACTATAAGGTCTAGTAGGCCTTTGGTTAGTTTGGTTTGGATTTCTTTGTGTATGTTATTCATTTTCTTTATCCTTTTGTATTTGTGTTGGACGAGTGTACAATATGTCTATTTTAAGACATATCTTACGACTTCATAAGTAGCTAAACAGCAATATAAACGTTCACACATACCATAAACATATTTTAGTCACATAAAAAACAAAAGAACACCTTCAAGAATCAACAATTAAGATAGCAAACGATGTGAAAACAAGACAAAAAGCAAACTGTTCAACACATAGACCTAAAACGTTAAAACAGTTCAGTGAAACATGCAACGGCGTTTCGATTCTGAAAAGAGGTTGGCTTGAAAATCAGCTTTATTATTGTGGTTTGAAATTAATTATTATAAAAACGGTTTTCTTTGGGTTGTGGCTACGTCTTCTTTTTGGGATTACCTTTTTTGCTAAACATTAATGTCGGTGAAGTTGGTTTATGGGGTTGAGTGGTTGGTGGGTTTATTGGCTGGTAACGAGTCTGAAGTGAAGGATGCTGGGGAACGTAGGGTTGAGTTTAATTTTCCTGTTCTGACGGTTCGGACGAAGCTGTTTGCAGGGATTTTTGATAGACTTGGGGCTTTACGTTTTTCGCGTTTGGTTTCTTGGTGGCTTTGGTGGTTGTGCCAGTTGTGGCTGGGATTGGGCTTTATCTGGTTGGCAGTAGTCTTTTTGCTTTGTTAACTGGACGGATTTTGAGCTGTTCCATGATCTTTAGTTGCCTGTTTGAGCGCTTAGCGTTTTTAGCTTACATGGATAGTTTTTGGAAGCTCGATTTAGTGGTGGGCAATTTTTATTTTTAATAAAGATGTTGAAATCATAAATGTAAAGAGAATGAATTGTGGTATTTCTAAGCATGAAAGCTGATGCTATGTTCGCGGGTGTTTTCTTAGTTCTGGTAGTGGTTACTTTAGTGATTCCAGGTTTGCCTCCTGGAGGATTTTTTTTAGAGTTTCTTGGATTTCCGCAGGTAACAGGTTCCATGTTGGGGATCTTTCTTGCAACGATGTTGAATGGGGTCGTAAATGGTTTATTATGGGGCTTGGTTGCGGTAGCGGTGTTTTGTCTGTCTCGTCGCGGAACTACTCGCGGGCCTCTTCCTCCGATGCGTGTCGCTGAGGAACTGCCTTCAACACCGCCTAGACCGATCGTGGTTGATGATCGCGTGGAAAAAATTCCTCCGGCAATGACAGTGAAAATGGAAGATTTTCGATTGGATCAGGATGTGAAGACTATCGAGGGGATAGGGGCTTTACGTGGTCGGTTGCTGAACAGTGTGGGAGTTAGAACGGTTGATGATCTTTTAAAAGCGGGCGCCACGAAGGAAGGTCGGTTACGTCTTGCTGCTAAGGTAGGCGTGGGTCATGCGACGGTGCTTAGTTGGGTGCACAGAGGAGACTTGCTTCGTGTGAAAGGCGTAGGCAAGCAATACTCAGAGCTTTTGGAAACTGCTGGTGTTTCTTCAGTAATGAATCTCTCGACTAGAAAAGCGCGTATCCTCTGGCAAACTCTGAAGCGCGTTAACAGGGAGAAAAGGCTGGTTAGGCGGGTTCCTCCTCTCAAGACAATCGAAACTTGGGTGTCCAACGCTGCAAAGCTTGCGCCTATAGTCAGATAGAGGAAATTGCGCCACCGTTCGTTTCAAGTTGTTGTAACTACAAATACGCCTTTTTGTTCGTTTCATTCGCTCCTGTGTTTTGTGTAGCCTACCTCCTTTGTTTTTGAAGGTTTTTTGGGTTCGGCAAGGAATTAGATTTATAGATGTTTTAATACTGAATTCTGAGTTAAAATGTCTCGGAACTGCTCTTTCTCTGAATGTGTGTATTTAGACACAAATGTTCTGAGCTTAGCCCTTGAACATTCAGAGTGGTATCGTCCTTTTTTCAATTTCTTGTTTAGAAATCACCTCTACATTGCGTTTTCAAATCCTTTGCTTTTGGAGCTGAGTAAGGTAGAGAGAAAGCATGCTGATTTGGACACGTTCTTTGCGATACTCCCTTGGGCTGAGGTTAAGAGTTTTGAAACCGTTATTGAAGAAGAAGTGAAATCATATCCTGAGAAGCGTACTGAACCGTTATTGGTTTGTCCTCTAAATTTGGAGTTTGGCGAAAATACCATTAGTCAGTTGTTGATTTCTGAGGAAACTGAGGAAGCTCGGAGAAAACAGCTACTCTATGCTAAGGCTATGAAGCGGCAGTTTGATTTGGTCAAATCCAACTTCCCACCTTCAGAAGTTGGTTGGTACACTAGAGAACAGGCTAGAACATTTGCTTGGATGATTACTATGCAGTGGCTAACATTGAGTCACCCTGCTTTTATGAAAAAGCTTAATGATAGAGGGGTTGTACTTAAAGCTGAAGCGTTTCCCTCCATCCAACTGTACGCCTATTACGTCTACCACAAGTACTATCTTGGCAATAAGAAGCCAAAAGAACTATCTGAGCTCAAAGACCTGTTTCATTTGTTCTACTTTCCTTATTGCAAGCTATTAATTTTGGAGCGCGATATATGTGACGTTTTGAATGAAATAAAGTATCGCTGCAAAGTGCTTTCGGACGTAGAAGTGAGAAATATAGACTTCTTCGACGACCATGAATTTGTGAAACGCTGATATCACAACTGTGACATATAATCTCATTAAAAGGCAGCGCTGGGTTTAGCGCATGCTACTTCTGTTTCAGATTAGCTGAAAAGCATTTGCGAACCTAACAAAGAATAAATGTGGTTAAGGGAGTGGTTATCTAGTTTCTAAAATTGGGTATGCGATGGGACTTGTTATTTTGTTGATGACCCGGGAAGAATTGAGCTTTGGAAATTAACAAATTTAACCTCTTCGCTTTTTGGGAGACTCAGTGGAATAATCAATGTAAAAGTTGTGCCTTCGTTTAATTTGCTCTTGACAATGATCTTTCCCCGATGAGCTTCAACAATGCGTTTACATATTGCTAATCCCAAACCCATTCCCTTCGCTTTTGTAGTAAAGAAAGGCGACATAATTTTTTCAATTTTATCTTCTGACAACCCCTCACCTGTGTCGGTAAAGGCAAGTTCAAAATCTTCTCCAACTTTGCTTGTTATGGTCAAAGTGCCCCCTTCAGGCATAGCTTCAAGAGCGTTCAAAATCAAATTAACACAAGCTCTTCTAATTCTGTTTACATCGAGATAAACTTTATGTGTATTCTTTGTTTTGTCAACTACTTCAATTCCAGCTGGGATATTTATTGTGGAAAAAGCTTGATTAATAATTGATCGCGGAGTCGTTTCGGTTATTTCCAAAGTTATTTTAGCTGAGTAATCAAGAAGATCACTGATAATTTTTTCGGAATAGTCTACGGCGTTTTCAACGCGTTGCAAAAGCGCCGTTTTCTTTTCGTTATCTTTCAGCAAACTAGGCTTTTTTAAACAGTATACAGCAGCAGTTACACTCTGCAGAGGATTTCTTAGATCATGAGCAACCATTGTAGCAAGCTCGCCTATAGCAGCTAATCTCTCAGTTTTCAAAATTTTGGATTCCATTTCGTTCTTTTCGGTGATGTCTCTATCTACACCACGATATCCGACAGTCTCTTTGTTTATTCCAAATATCGGAGCGCCTCTTGTTTCCAAAACTACTGTGTGGCCATTTCGGTGAAGACACCGTTTGATTATAGCAGACCCTGGATTTTTTGAAAAAGTCTTAAAAAAAGTAGCGATTGTTAATGGTTCATCTGGTAATAAAAATTCAGAGAAACCCTTCCCAATTATCTCTTCAGCCTTATAACCCATAATCTTTTGTACAACTGGATTTGAGTATACATATTTGCCGTAGGAGTCAATTTCCCATATCCAATCTCCTGTACTTTCTGCTATAGCTTGAAAGCGTCTTTTTTCAAGCTCAATTGACTTGATTAGTTTTTTTCTCTCTGTCAAATCATGCAACACAACTAATTCCGCCGTTTTACCTTTGTGATCAATTTTCGAGGAATTAACCTCGAACGTTAGCCTTCTGCCATCTTTTGATATGACTTCAATTTCATATGGAGAAACATGAAAACCTAACATCCTCTTTGCTAGATTCTTTACTAATATCGCTTTGCTTTTAGCAGGGAGGATATCGGTCGTGACAAAATTGCTACCTACAATTTCCTCTCTTTGAAAACCCGTTATTTTGCTCACGTTATCTGTGGTTTCCAAAAAAGTTCCTTTGCCATCTACGATAATGGCGGGGTCGGGCAATATGCTAAATAATTTTATGAAGTTATCTTCTGCCTTGTCAATTTGGTTTTTTATTATAAGGAGTGATGAGTTGTCTCCTGTTTGTCTCTTTGCTACTTCAAAAGCCAATAATATGAAAGCCGTAGCGATGAATCCTGCAAAAATTGCCATTTCAGGCATACTCTCTATGATAGCAAAATAGCAAACAGCGAAGCTTGGCATTGATAATATTAGGGTAACTCCCTGAGAATCAAACTTACTAGAATATTGCACTATTGCTAGGAGCAGGGCAAAAATTAGTCCTGTTGTAAGAATGGGCAAGACCGAAATATCAAGAGGAACAAAGAAAAACAAAAAGGTGAAAAATACACAAAGAAGAAAAACCTTGAAGGTTTTGTTTAGTTCTGTGGAAAACCTGTCGTGTAGTAAACTGAGTATAAATGCGGATAATAGTGGAATTATGCACCAATCAAAAATTCTTCTTGAAAAAGTGAACCTGTCAAGTCCAATTATTGCCATAATATAGATGTTTGAGATTATAAGAAGCGCGATTACAAACATCAGTTTGCGTAAATCGTGATCCTTTTTATACATTAACGCCATTCTGGCGGCTATGAAAATGTTCAGTACACAGAGAGCACTCCAGAGTATTGATGAAACCAGGTAGTCCATGTGTTTCGGCAAACCTCAGCTTGAAATTTGTCCGCGGATGTTACAATTTATTCAAAGGAACATCCTAGCTTACAGATCAAAGTCAAATCATTAAGAGACACACTTGTCGTAAGTTGATATTAATCAATTATGAATGATAGTCAATAATTGCAAATCTGAATTCGAGATAGCTTGGAACAAGGCAAGCAACAAGCAAATTGATTTTGAGACTTAACTTTCAGAAGTATCTTTGAATTTAGAATCAGTATTGCTGTTTCAAACAGTTTAAATTACCTTTTTCCTTTTTTCAAATAGGCGAGACATTATGAGTAAGGGGTCGAAGATTCTTCTTATTGATGATGACAAGACACTACTGGAGACTTTGAAATTAGCATTGGAAGAAGAAGGTTATACCGTAGATATTGCACAAAATGGGAAAGAAGCAATAGCAAAATCCAATTCTAATTTTTACAATTTGGCAATTGTAGATTGGCGTCTTCCTGACGTTGAAGGAACAAAATTGCTTGGTCAACTTAAGGAGACAACGCCGAAAATGTCTAAGATAATGCTTACGGGATATCCTTCAATGAACAATGCTATTGACGCAGTAAACAAGCAGGCGGACGCGTTTCTCCTGAAACCTGTTGATTTTAAGGTACTGCTGGACAAAATTGAGGAACTGCTTAAGCAACAAGTCAAAGCAAAAAAGTATACTGAAGACATGGTTGCAAATTTCATCGAGACAAGAGTTAAACAGCTAACTACTGGTAGCGCTTAGCTGAAATGGCGGCTGAAGGCTGTGACGTCTGTTTCACCCCAACGCTTTGATGACCAGCTGATTCTTGAGGTTATTGATAAAGGGCTTAATTCGCTTGGCGAGAGCCCTAAACAAGCAGTATGGTACTATTTAGAAGAAAAATTCAAGGTTTCCCGTGCTGAGGTACCTAATAATGTTACTGAGTTAGAGGAAGCACTGCAAAAAATTTTTGGTTTGGGATATAATTTTTTAGAGACGCTTTTCCGCCAGTATCTAAAAGAAGCAACCGAAAGGGATTTCAATAATTCTCAAAGCTTTGCTGAATGTGTTAATTCATTAAAACTTGAGTTAGACCTAAAACTTGAAAGATAAGCAGCGTATATTGATGATGCGTTTTTTGTCAATTGGTGACTACAAAATAGTAGTAGTGAAATAGCTTCAGCAAAAACTAACCACAACATCCCCATTTTTCAAATTTATTTACATTAAAAGTGGCCGAGGAGGTATTTTGTTTCGTTTTGTTGGCGTGCGGTATTTGAGAAAAACTTAAGCTCAGAGCGCGCGCTAAAAATACCAGTAAGGTGTCGAGAATGAGTTGGCTGCGGAATGCCCTCGGACGATTGCGGCGTGCCCTTCCAAAAATGGATTTTATGAAAAATAAGCATGAAGATTGCGCTAACTTTGATAATGGAACTTGTAGATTTTTTCATTTTACTAATGTGGACCCTAAAGGGCAAGCTTGTCCTCATTTCAAAGCCAAAGATGAAAGCATAAGTTGAACCTTTCTTGTTTTTTGGTGAGGTAGGTTTTGAACCCTCGTAACAATTGCGCTGCCAATAGGACTCGAACCCACGACAAAGTGGAGATATCACCCGCTTTCTTTTTCATTTTATACACAATATGGCTCTTATATATGAAACATATACAACCATTGTTTAGTTCGCATTCCTATGAATGCAACTATGCCATCTAATTATCCTTGGTTCTTTAATGTTTTAGGAAATAAACAAAAAGAACGAAGGGCTATGCCCAAACATAGGGGGATTCCCGCGTTTCTTTAATTATATTTTGAATTTTGATTTGCTGTTCATAATTCTTATACTTGAAGAATGAATCATTTTTGTAGGTGCACCATCATGCAACAGATTCCCTCAGGCATCGCAGGACTTGACAAAATGTTAAATGGCGGTTTGCCCTCAAAGCGTTGTGCTCTGATTTGTGGGGGACCAGGGTCTGGCAAGACTATTCTTGGCATGCAATTTCTATTGTATGGCGCAACGCAATTAGATTCACCCGGCTTATTTGTGTCTCTTGATGAAGATGTACGTCACCTTCGAGAAGAAATGGCTGGCTTTGGGTGGAAAATTGAAGAACTGCAAAAGAAAGGAAAGCTGGCGATTATTGATGCTTCTCCGATCAGACATTTGCCAGGTGAAGTCAAGTTCGGAAATTTTTGGATAGGAAAAAGGAATTTTAGTATGGTGAGCTTGCTTGAAGTGATCAGAGGAAAAGCAAGTGAAATCAACGCGAAACGTATAGTCGTCGATCCTATAATTGCCTTGACGTTACAATATCCTTCGGGTTCAGAAAAACGCACAGCTGTATTGGATTTGATCGAGTTCTTGAACAGCTTGGATGCAACCAGTTTGATAACTAGTGAGTTAAGAAGTGTTGCTCTCCAGAGGGGAATTAGTACTGAGGAGTTTCTAGCCCATGGGGTAATAGTGCTGCACAGCTTCATGGACAACAAAGAGATTATTAGAGGGATACAAATAGAGAAAATGCGTGGTATTAATCATGATAACCAAATTCACCCGTACAAGATCACCGAAAACGGTATAGAGGTCTTCGCTGAAGAACGATCATTTGTAGATTTCAATAAGGTTTCAGTCTCTGCGCGTGGGCGCTAAATCGGAAAAACAATGCCCTTCTCAGGCCTAATTTCGAACTGAACCCATTTATCAGAAGAGTTACGGCCTCGCATCTTCTTTATCCGTAACTTTTTAACAATTTCTCCGTCGACAGAGTTAGCATCGAGTTCGATTATGCAGTCAACACTCTCTTCCAATTGGCTCATCAGAGCAGGATCTACAGATTCCTTGTTTAAAGTAAAAATTAGATTACCTTGAACTCCTTTGACACGGGCAATTCGGTCTTGTAGAAAGTCGACAATCACTGCGGGGTCAAGTTGGGCTAAAAGTAATACGATAGAATCTAAGAATACTTTTACACCTTTTCCCGCTTCGTTCGTCGCCTTTGAGATAATGATACCTAAATCGACCAATGAAAACGGTTGTTTCAAAAAGTACTTTTCTCTGCTTTGAACTTTTGCACTTGAAGAGAAGCAATCAATAAATGAAAGCTTGCCTTGGCTCTCATAAGTGGATGTATCACACTTTAACTTCTTCATGCTTTCTCTTATTTCGTCTGGAAAACATTCATAGGAGACGTATACACATGGTTTTCCCATCTTCAAGAACAGGTGCGCTAACTCTTGGAACAAGACGCTCTTCCCTGAATCTGAGCCGCCCACTAACATAACAGAGAACGAGTCAGGTATACCTCCTTCACTGATTTGGTTGAGGAACTCGATGCCAAAATATTTCAGCTTGCTTTTTCTTTTTTTCCACCCGATACCAGCAACGGAGAGCAGAATCAAAAACGGAACGCTTAGCAATCCCCACATCCAATTCCACGGCGGTGAAGATAATTCATTATCTCCGGCGCTGAGAAGGTTAACAAAACCGCCATAAATGAAAATGTTGTCGGCAGTTTGATCTTCGGTTGGGACAGTATCTGCCACAGCTTTGAGTATGTAAGCTCCTGGCGCCGTTCCTGTTGTATTCCAGTTAAATATAAGAACTATGGTCTCGTTTGACACTAGGTTCGTAACAGCTTGTTTTGCGATTTGAGTATCATTGTAGATGCAGGTGACATTGAAACTCTCTGGTGCCTCTCCTTCGTTTTTTACTGTAACATTGATTTCCACAATATCTCCGGGGTGTATGTTTGTTGGAAAATACGTGACATCCAACACCGCAATGTCGTGAAGTACATCCAACACTGCATCGTTAGGCTCAGTGGATGTCGCTTGGTACGTGCTCAAGTCCAATTTGAAACTAAACGGCGATGTTGCAGGTTTTATGCCTCTGATCCTCATTTTCCAATTGCCCGAGTCCTCTCGAAAATGTGCCGGGTTTGCCGTTATAGTTTGAGTTTTCATCTCATCGGTATTGGGAACAGAACTCGACTGGAAAGCAATGTAACCATCGCCAGATGTAGAATAGGTTCCTCGCAAATAATCATAGAGTTGTAAAGTTACGAATACGTTGTCCATTGTCCAAGAAGTATCTGTGTTCCAAACTAATTTCGACCAATTACCAGCGTCAGAATATCCTGAGATCTCAACTTCCACCGTATACTCGCTCGGAAGCATAATATTATCCACTCTGGTTTGGTCCGCTGTTACCAAAGTAGCATCGTCTATCATTAAATGCGCAACTACATTAGGGTCTGTGCTTAGAATGTCAACGTAGTAGTCGATCTCGAGGTAGTCTGTCTCATCAACTACCGAATAGGCGGGCCACTCATACGTCCCAGCAAGAGTTTGAACATTTTCAGACAGTAACTCCGAATTTGCCACATTTAATGCCAGCGTTTGCCTAATTACACCGTCTGATCCACGAATTAGAATATTTACGTCCATATGAGAAGATGGAATGCTTACATATGTAACTCTTACAGGTAACCAATCCACGAATATATAATCCAAATTAGAACCGATCTTGACCAATTGCACTCTACTTCGAAAATTAGAGTCTGAAAATGTGTTCGCAGTCCAATTTACAGCTGTCGTTAAATCGACCCAATTTACTGTGTCTGTGTCGCTTACTCCAAGTGGAGGCGATTCATAGGCTTCAGTCCAGTTAATTCCTCCATTCCAAGAAAAGGTCATACTTAGTATTTCGTCGCCCGCTGTGTATGCTTCGTAGCCAACCTCAACCTTCGTAATGTTTGCAGTTGGCGGCAGATTGAACCCGTAGTTTCTGTATTCTTGGGTGTCTCCTTGTTTAGTAGCAATTGCGTACATATTGTCTGATGAATAGGCGTACGAGGCGTTTTCCCATAATGCAGTTGGAATCCATGATGGAGAGTTAAATGAGATTTTTTCAGATAAGTTCGAGAGCAACGCTCGATAGTATATTGTCCATGTACTCGAAGGAATTGATGCCACGCCCGCCAGTGGATAGACGAATTTTCCCAACAGACTTCTTCCGGGTGAAGACAAAGGCACGGATAAGTTGGTTCCTGTCGAGTCAGCCATATCTGAGATTGAATAATACTCAGTACCTGCTATGGTTATTGTCTCTTGTTGTGCATACGTAGCCTTTGGAGAAAACAGGCTCGGATAACTTTGGAAGACCATTCCGACTCCATCACTAAACTGCAAGTCGCTTACGCTCCCTGAAACATGACGAGTTGCATTTATTGAAGTGAACGTGGCTGGATAGTATGAACTCTCAGTTTGAGAGGTCACCACCTCTGGATAGAAAAATGGAAAACTGCAAATGGCAATAAAAATTATCGATAGCAGAGTTCTGACTCTTCTCTTAACCATCTAGCTCCCCTGATGTTTTGTAAATCTGCAGGCACATACGGCTTCTGGAAACAATGAAAACCATGGAAAGCTGCTTGAGTAAGTCACTAACGTAACCTCATACTTCGAAAGATTTTGCGACATTCGTTTATCCTGCCTACGAGCTTTCGACTCAAAAATTAAAAACGCATGACAAATGAAAAAGTGTTATGAATCCAGAATATTTACGAGTCATTTGGTTTTGGAAATTGGATTTCAATATGGTAGTACGAGCGGGGTTGGATTCAAACCCCTACTCAAGTGGAGATATCTCCCGTAGAACTTCCCCTTTTTTGATTAAGGACTAAACGCATGAAAAGTTTTAACCAAGTTTTGAATATCCAAGAATATCCACAGGTCGTGAAAAATAGGATTGAGTAGGAAGAGAAGTCGACACGGAGATTTCAGCAAATTCATCCTTCTTGCTTTAATGAAAAAGGGTCCGCTCGACCTTAGTGAGCTAGAGAAAATGGTATCTACATTGATATCCCAATTTGAGATTATTGGAAAAGAGTTCGGTACACGAATTGTATTAAGCCTCTTCTCCAAACTCGGACGCCCAGCAGCAGCTAGATCAAGCAGAGCTAAACAAAAAGACAGCACACGAGACGTAAACATTAAATCAGAATGCCAGAATCTGCAGGAAAAAAGTCTTATAACAATAAATCAAATGTGCAAGTTCGAACTCACCGCCGAAGGAAGAGAAAAAGCAACAGAATTCGAGAAAAATCTGAAAAAGAGCACAGCCATTCTTGAAGGTCAAATACTCAGTCCATCCGCTGCAGCGCGAAATACGATTATTATCGACTTCTTCCTTGCTTCACTGAAACTCTTATCAGGTGTTTTTAGTGGCAGTGTTGGACTCTTAGCCGATGGCGCTGATGCTGCAGTCGATACGGTTTCTGCTGCAGTGGTTTGGCTAGGCATGAAAATTAAAAGGGAAATTTTAGGAACCTTGATTGTTCTCTTGATGATGTTTATCAGTGGCATCAGCGTGGGTTATGACTCCATTAGATACATCATAGACGCATTCCTCGGAACATTATCACCTTTAGTTATGCCTTACTTGATAATTATAACCGAGATTGTCGCGCTCATATTTGCGTTGATTCTTTTCTTATATCAAAGATTCGTAGGCAAAAGAAATGGCAGTTTAGTACTAATCTCGCAATCAGTTGACTCGAAGAACCACATCTATGTTGCTTTGGGGGTCATTGTAGGTGCAATCTTCTCTATTTTCGGAGTATACTTCGTGGATGCTTTCGTCGGCGGTTTTATCGCCACAAGAATTCTTGTAGACGGCGTTAAATTATCTAAGGAAACGATTGCCTCGATCAAGGGAGAGGAGGTAGACCTCAAAAAATATGAGACCCCATTTGAGAAGCAATGGGAATTGAGCAAACTGGAGACTTTTAGAATTTGGGTACTATACTCTGTAAAAGAACTCAAATTGAATACGAAAGATAAACTTGTACAAGAGCTGGAGCGCACATTCAAGCCAAAATACGTTCCCATATTAACTGAATTCAAGTTCAGCTTAGGGAAAGGGTTCGATTTCAAGGAATCATTTGAAACTCTTGTAAATCCGCTAGTCGAAAATAGTCTTTTAGTCAAGCGGAACGGAGACTTCCTCATTACAGATAAAGGTATAAAACGCATGACTGAACTAACAAGGAGCCTAAGATATCATTAGAATTTAATCCCAATCACAAACTTCCTCGTACCTACTCCCATTCTCTCTTGCACTCTCTCGCTCATACACACTCTCACATACGCCGCGCAACTGAGAGTTTATTTATTAAACAAAAAAATTAAATGAAGTTCAGTCTAATACACCAATAATCAAGATTTATTATGTGGGAGAGCGTAACCAATCCAAACCATTGCTGTTTTGACAGAGAACTTAACGAAAGAGTATGGAAAAAAGGAAGTACTTAAAAAAGTAAATTTGAAAATAAGCAAAGGAGAATTTTACGCTTTAATGGGTCCTAATGGATCAGGCAAGACTACGTTAGCTTCAATCTTAGCTTCTGTAAAGTCTCCAACTGAAGGAAAAATTGAAATTTTTGGAAAAAAGCCTGAAGCAGCAAAGAAAATCACAGGTTATGTTCCTCAGGAGAATTTTTCGTCGCCACTTCTTACTGGAAAAGAGAATTTAATGTATTTTGCTGAACTTCTGGGTTATTCAAAAAAGGAAGCAGGCGAAATTGTTAAGGGACTGTTAAAGAAAGTCGGGTTGTGGGAAGATGCTAGCAAGCGGGTTTCTCACTATTCAGGGGGTATGAGAAAGAGACTAGAGGTTGCTACCATTCTCTTTCCAGGCTTGAAACTTCTTATTTTGGATGAACCAACCACAGGATTAGATCCATCAGCACGAAGGAAGTTTCTAGGATTAGTTCAAGAACTAAGAAATGAGGAGACGACTATTCTTCTAATAACGCATATTGGCGCAGACGCCGATTTGGCTTCGATAGTGGGCTTGATAGATAGAGGAATAATCATCGCTGAAGAACAGCCAGAAAAACTCAAAAGAAACAGCGGTCTTGAAAACGTTGTGAATATTGAAACTTCAATTAAAAGCAATAAAGTCGCCAGTCTTCTCACCAATTTTAGCGAAAAAATGAAAGTCTTGGAAACGGAAACGGGATACAGAGTATTTACAGAGGACGTCGAAAAAGCAACCCCTAAGATAGTCAGATCTCTTAATGAAATTGGCTGCAAAGTTATCAGGATAGAAAGTGTGAAACCTTCACTAGAAGATGTATTCTTCAAATTGACGGAAAGAAAGGTTACCGAGGCGGATTAATTGGGTCAAATAACCTCGACTTGGAACAAGACAATTAAAGAGTTTCTGAGGCAGAAAACTGTGCTTTTCTGGACGATAGGCTGGCCAATTATTTGGGTGCTTATTGGCAGTTTTTCATTTACTGGAGATGCCCCCCCTGAAATAGTTGCCTACACTAGAGGTGCTATTTCTATATCAATGATGGTTTTTGGTTTGATGACAGCTGGAATGGCGAACCTTCCGGGGAACATTGCCCAAGACAGGGAGAGAGGCTTGCTTACAAAGGTCATGTCGATGCCTGTAAGCCCTTGGAGAGATTTTACAGGGAGGATTTTAGCTTTGTTGGCTTTTTCTGTTTTGTCTGCAATGCTTGTGATTGCTGTTGGATTTGCTTGTGGAGCAAGATTTTTCTTCACAGGGATCGACTTTGTGGCATCTCTTGCTTTTATTTTACTAATCTTCGTCGCTTCAGCTGGAATAGGGATGCTTATCGGAACATTTGTTAAGCACGTGCATGGAGCTATAATGAGTGGAGTGGGTCTTACGGTGGTATCTGCAGCTTTGTCTGGTGTGATGACGCCTTATGCATATTTGCCATCAGTTCTTCAGAATTTCGCGAGGATTTACCCAATTTCATCGGCTAATTCTGCGATTACTTTTCTTCTGGTTGGAGAAGAATATGCGGGTTATAATCCCCTCAGCTTGGGTCAAACTGTTGCTACTGCAATTATTGCGCTATTACTGTTTATTATCGGGTTGATTGCCTACTCAAGATTTTGTTGGAAGAAAGAATGATTAATGTGCAAATTATTTGTATGTTATCAAATACTCTTATCCAGTTTAGCAGCAGTTCAACGCGGTCATATCAAGGAAAAGTGACGATTTCTCCCGCGCAACCTTCCCCTTTTCTTAGGAAGTGAAAACATGAAGAGTAGAAAAATCGGATTTGAATTTCAAATTCGCTATCGCACGGTTTTTATTTGAAACGTAATTTTTAGTTGAAGGAAGCCGTTAAAAGGAATTTTATACAATATTGTATTTTTTAGTGAGAGCAATGGCAGCAGTTTCTATAACAATGGGCAAGTTTATCGCTGGAATCATCATTGCGATTTTGGCCGCGAGCGCAATTTCAGTTGGCGTTTCCACAATGCTGATAGCTGGAACACAGGGCGAAACTGGACCACAAGGGCCAACTGGACCGCAGGGACCACAGGGCGAAACTGGAGAAACGGGACCCGCAGGACCAACAGGCGCGACAGGAGCTCCTGGTGCTACAGGACCCGAGGGACCACAGGGTGAACAAGGCATTCAAGGTATCCAAGGACCAGAGGGTCCTGAAGGACCACAGGGTGAACAAGGCATTGGATTTGCCTTCAAAGGGAACATTTCAGTTTCATATTCTGCATTCGTGCCAATGTATCACACTGACAATGTCTCATATGGACCAAATTATGGATTGAGAAATCTCAACACCGCTGATCCTGTTGTTTGTATGGCACCACTTCAACTTCCGACTGGATTCACTATTACAAACGTAACTTTCTATTTTTGTGACTCAGACACCGACCTTTTACATTTCTATTTGTTACGTGAAAACCAGACTGTGCTTGATCAAATGGGCTACGTTGAAAATTCTCCGGCTTCGGATTCGCCGGGAAACGACTATATTAGCTTTAGCTCTATAGACTATGCAACCGTTGACAACAATCAGTACCATTATTACCTTTACATTGGCATTCCATGGTCCTCCGACCCCTTCGCCTACCAGTTCCATTACGCGCTTATAGAATACGAATATCCAGCATAGCCCCCAAACAAAACTCCCCTTTTTTTGTCAAATCTCAAAATGAACTAACAGAAGAAAGGTAAATGTATATTTAACTAACCAAATGCTGGGCAAGGGAATTACATCCCCGGTCGGTAACTATGTCTCCCGCGCCTTTCCCCTTTTTCTATTTACTTTTAAAGCTGAGCTAATAGTCAGTAATTCTCTTCCGGTAATGCCCTCGAATTGTATCATAGACTGATTTTGCCGTGTAGCCTGAAAAGCTTAGAAGGCTTTCTGCTGAAGCATACAAAAGAAGCAGATATTTTCTTGCATCTGGATTAACGCCTTTTTCAATCAACTGCTCTGCTTTGACTCGGCGTTTATGCCTCTTGTTTTCCGCGTTTGTGAATAGAAACCTGATGTTTTTGCCTGCGTGAACTTCAACGCCTTCCTTCATCAATTGCTCTGCAGCAATTACTTGGCTAACTCTTTGCTTGTATCTTCTGGGATGCTTTGACAGATGCTTTGTGACTATCAAATCCCATATTGGCACATCTCCGTCGAGAAGCCTTCGCCTGTACTCTTTTACGACTTTCAGTACCGCTGGGATTTTTTCCATGAACTGCTCGGAGTCGTTAGCGGCAGCCAAGATTTTAATCATTTCCGTCTGAGCGTTGTAAACAAAGCGAGGTGTATCTCTGCGACGAACTTCTATTCCTCTGACTTTAACCTTGCCGTTTTCCATAACTCCATAATACCTGTTTAAGACGCCGATATTCGGATGCATTTTAGAGGGCAGAAAGACAATCCACTTGTAACGACCATCAAAATTCAACGGTACATCTATCTTCTCGTTCACTTCCTTACACAAATCATTGTACTCTGTGGTTGTTGCGTTTTCTTTCTTAAGCCATAAGGAATCGACAATTCCATGACTAACCGTGAAACCTCGAGCCTCTGCTATACGCGCAGCTCGAAGAAACGTATCTCTGCCAAACGCGCAAACGCCCATGTGACCATCAACGGTCCCAAACTTGGCGTTCCTATAACCCAGATAGCCGAAACACGTTACAAGAATCCACTTTAAAGCAGCCTGCCGCTTGTCATAAACTTCCCTCAGCGCAGCGTCTTTAGTCTCTCCTTTCATTCGCTTGTAATGCAACCTCTTAGAGACAACAAGCTCCAAAGCTTTTGGAACGATACCTTTCCGCCTCTCGCAAATATGGTAATTCAGCTCTGGAATGCGCAATCGGGAATTTGGACAGCATTTACACAACACGGTTTCAGCAGAAATGTTGTTTTT
>SMTZ1_10010365_pt1 | contig 17044 bp, 14 predicted proteins | sample DeeMarSWOR136_30_FD_25667 | JGI IMG/M metagenome (IMG submission 25667)
TTCCGGTCCTTTTACTGAAATAAAATTGACTTCACTTTCATGAGCTAAGGCTTTAGCTAAAAGGGTTTTTCCAGTCCCTGGGGGTCCAAAAAGTAATATACCGCTAGGTGGTTTAGAGTTCAAATGACGATATAATTCTGGGTATTTCAAGGGCCATTCTATTACTTCTTGTAATTGTTGTTTAGCATCTTCTAAGCCTCCAATATCTTCCCATGTTTCAGTAGGTTGACTAATTAATACCTCTCTTAAAGCTGAAGGTTCAATACTGGTTCTTGCTGCTTCAAAGTGTTTCATTTTAATTTGAAGTTCCAATAATATCTCAAGAGGTATAGGTTTATCTAAATCTATTCTCGGCAATAATTCTCTTATTGCTAACATCGCCGCTTCCTTAGCTAAGGCTTCTATATCTGCTCCTACAAATCCATGAGTTTTTTCTGCCATAAGACGAAGGTTAACATCACCATTTAAAGGCATTCCCCGTGTATGAATCAATAAGATCTCATATCGCCCATCTGTATCAGGAACTCCAATTTCGATTTCTCTATCAAATCGCCCCGGACGTCTGAGGGCAGGATCGATATCATTTACTCTATTTGTTGCACCAATGACAATGGTTTCTCCTCTGCCTTCTAAGCCATCTAATAATGAAAGTAATTGAGCTACAACTCTTCTTTCAACTTCACCTGTGACTTCACCCCTTTTAGGTGCTATTGAATCTAACTCATCTATAAATATTATTGAAGGGGCCATCTCTTTAGCTTTTTCAAAAACTTTTCGAAGATTTTCTTCGCTTTGGCCATAAAATTTGCTCATAATTTCTGGTCCACTAATAGTTTCAAAATAAGCATCTGTTTCTCCAGCAACAGCTCTCGCTAGTAATGTTTTTCCAGTACCGGGAGGACCATGAAGTAATACTCCTTTAGGTGGATCAATTCCAATCCTTTTGAATAATTCAGGATGTCTTATCGGTAGTTCAATCATTTCTCGAATTCTTTGGATTTCTTCTTCCAAACCCCCAATATCTTCATATGTTACTTTTCTTTTATCTAATTCTTCAAGTTCTTTACTAGTTTTTTCTGAAATGGTAATTTTTGTATCTAAATCAATCCTAACAGCATCAGCTTTAGGATAATAATCAATCACAACAAAATCTATTCTACGACCCATGGCATTAAAACTTAAAATATCTCCCCTTGTAACAACCCGATTTTCTAATATCTGTGTTAGTTGTTGAGGAGTTCTTAAAATGATCGACTCTTCTAATCCTGCAAATGTTATTCTTTCGGCTAAACTTGCTTCAATTCTGCGAATTTCTACAATATCATCCAAAGAAGCCCCAATATTCCTTCTTAATGAAGAATCCATTCTGATTGTGTTTGAAGCTTTATCTTCTATTTTTCCAGGAAATAGTAATGCAGCAGTTCTTTTCCCTCCTGCTTGATGAGAGATTTCAATTACATCACCAGTGCGGAGTTCAAGCTCATTAATTACGTCAGGATCTATTCTTATCCTACCTCTCCCTGCATCACCCTTATAAGCATCTTTTACTCTTAGTTTTCTTCCATCTCCCTTATATTCACGAGTCATTTCTGTCATTCTTTCTTATCACTTAATTTTTGTTTTTATTTAAATTTGAGATACAAATTATTCTAATTTAAATAGATATTAATTTCTATTTATCCAATTTCTTTACTGTAATTATTGCTAATCCATTTTTTACTTCCATATCGTAGTGGTCAATATCAGTTTTGAAAGGTAAGTTAATAGTTTTCTTATATCTTCTGACATTATTCTCCGCATTAAGTATTAGCTCTGTTCCTTTTTCATTTATATTAATTACAACATCTTCTTCATTCATTCCGGGAATATCAAATATAATTTCCGTATAATCTTTACAATTATTAATTTCAGTTAAAGGTTCTAATAGGGGCAAATTACTTTCCTCCTCTGTAAAGTCTAATGAAAGCTGGTCTGTATTAATTGTGTCTACAGATCTAGTCTCAAATCGCTTTTCGATTGTTGGATATTTTGATAAATCTCTATTCTTTAATAATTCTCGAATTCTCTCATCATCAACATTTCCTTCAATCTTAAATTCAGGCGTTTTCATACCTGTTTCAAAATGATATGATATCTTGAATCCCTTTGTTTTATTATCTCGAGGTTTTAAATTCAAATTATTTTTCGATTCTGGAATGAAAAAAAAGTCCACATCAAATAAATCTGAATCTATTTTAAAGTATTTCTTAATTGCATCAATTATGTCATCAAATTCGTCCGACACATCTTTCACCTATTGTCAACCTTTTATTGTCAATTTATGTATGTAAATATACCTATAAAAATTTTTTTATTATGATTTGAAATTATATCAAAAACTTCATTTCTTCTAAACTTTATAAATGTATAAATTCATAATAAAATTCATCATAAAAAATCTTTTATTATCCATGATACTGAACTGATTGATTTTCAGTATTTGGGAGTATTTGTCTATGACAAACCTATATCTCGAACTTTAAAAGTCTTTACTCTTAGAAATTTTTCATCCAATTCTTTATCTTGTTAATGATATTCCCATATTCTCTTACATCAGTATTATCGGGCGGATTATCCATATCAATTGAGTTGATATCGATGATTTTTTCATTATACATCCCCGAAATCTCTTGATATGCTACTCTATTTTTATGTTGCTCTGCTGCTTTCACAATATCCTCTGCCAAATCATAAATCCAGTCAGCCAGATAGGCTTCACAAGGAACAACAATTTGCTCAAAAAGAATTGCTGCTTGAACCCAGTTTGGATCTTGATATTCATTCATTGGATCTCCTAAAAGCCCTCTAATCTGCTGCTCGATATACTTCTGAATAGATTTTCGAGCATCATACATCCTATCTAATCCTGCCATCTCTTAACTCCTCATTTTTATTAAACTACAAAGTATAATAATATTTACCTTGATGATATTTTCCCGCGATCTTTCCTTCTTTTACCATCTTTTCTGCTTTTTTTTGAATTGTTTGATATAAAGGATGATCGATATAATCCTCCGCTTCACAATCTTCTCTAATTTGCTCTCTAAGAAATTCATCAACAAATGATTTTATGTAGATTTCAAATAGGGTAAATGCTCGCTCTATATTTTGCTCTAAAAAACCATAAATCTTTGCTTCGGTTTCATCTAAATGAAAAGTAATATCTAATTCATCAAACTTATCTTTGTGTATTGAAATTGAGAATCACCTCAAATTGTCTTTTGTTAGATTATTGGATTGAGAGTATTTAAAGAAAAGAGGCCATGGAATGTATTTTAAGCATACGAGAATAAAGCTTGATCAGTGGTATGGAAATTACCAGCAACTTTGGAACTAGTATTTCGCAATTCTATAAGAAACCAAGACACCGAAATATTTAAAACCCATCACTGGGTTTTGTAACTACCCAAAACAAAGGGTATCTGGATAATATAGACTAAAAAGGCACCATTACGCAATTATAATATTTTTTGTATTATTTATAATCGAATGGGCTATCACGACTGAATATCCCAATTTCTATCGCTAATGCGTTAAATTGGATTCATAAAGATGAGATAAATCTTACTTTTGAAGTTTTAGATGGACAAAAAGGTATTTTCTTGTTTAAGAAAGAGAAAAAAAATTAATTTCTTTTTAAAATCCGGTATATGACTAAATATAACGGAATGGTAAAACTCCAAACAACCATAATTAATATTATTACTATCCAAAATGCTCCAGGATTGAATTGTAAAATTACATCTAAAGGAGAATATAAATTTACTATACCTAAAATAATAAAGGTTATTACTGTAAGTAGACTTAATAATATTCCATACTTTAAGAATAATTGATTCCGTGTGTAGTACCTTTCTTTTACGACTTTGGGCTTAAATTTTCGATACTTCCAATATTTATTGATATAATATCCAGCGACTGTAAAGACAAGTCCACCCCCTATAACCGTGATAATTACACCTATGATCATAATAAACACCAATTCCGTATCGGTTAATTGGTTTGAAGGGACAGATTTTTGAATATTAAGTACATGAAATTGAATCATTAAACATGTATCAAAATATAAGTCCGCACTATGCCCATATGTCAAAGCTGGTTCTCCTGTATTATCGTCGATTCCATTTCGGTCTTGATCCACACAGCGATTTAACCATATAAGCCCGCTATCAAAAAATCTGGGTCTCCCTAATAAATTATTATACAATCCTAAGATAATCCCTGTTGAAGAATTTTCTGTTATAGGGATCATCGGTACCCACAGAACAGTATCTAAGACAGGGTTTAAGACATTATAATTTTCATTTTCATCTGATTCCCAGACCGTATAATCAATCTCCACATTATCATATTTCTGAATAACACTTGATGGAGAAAATATTACAAACCCAATTATAATTGATATAATTATTTTGATTATAGTGAACAATATCTTAGTGATAGAATCAAGGCTACTCACCAAGGACGAGGATTTTCTGAAATTCAAGATGAATTAATTCAAAAAAAAATCAGAGAATTAATTAGTGAAGGGTCAATACTCCCCAAAGAGTTGGAATATTACTTCATAGATCTAGATTGTGATGAAATTTTTAATTTTATGAAAAAAATAGATAATGGTGAATTATTAAAAAGTATAATTGCTTTATTAGTTAGTATGGGTATAGCCCATATTGATGAAGGTAGCGCTTATAAATATAGTTCATACAAGCCTTTAGCTGATCATCTTGGTTTAAGCCACATTCACTCTTTATTGCGATTTATTAGAGAAGAGATGGACACTTATATTTGGGAACTAGATTTTGAATTGTATTTAAAGCCTCTTGCGAGGGCTTGGATTGAATTCAGTAGTAGTGCACTCGATTTATTGAAAATGATTGGATGGGAAATCCCCGCTTATTCATTTAAGCAATTAAAGCCATTTCAGCTTGCGCTAAGAATTGATAGAAGAATGCATAGACTTTTTGGAACCACATATGAACGTGCAAAGATTCAATATTCATCTGGGTATATAGGCGATGATATATAATACATTTAAAGAATTAAATACTGTATTAAAATATATATATTTATACTTTAATCATTAAATTAATAATAGGATTCTTAAATATAATGGCAAGAAATAGTCCACGTATATTAGATGATGATGATGAATATGACATTGCTTCCTCGATGTTAAATGCATGTGGACTTGATTTTGAGGATTTTTTTCTTAATGAAAGGATTTTAACTAGAGAAAATTTAGAGAAAAATTTCCAGATTTTATTAAATATGGTAAAAAATCGTTCTTTCCTTAAAGCAACTTACTTTGTTATCGGATATTTTATTCTTATCACCGGTTCAAGATTACCTGAAGATTTACGTGTCAAAATTTTAGATAATACAAGATGGGATAAAGAAGAAATATATTGGTCTAGAAAAGAAGATAAAATTGAAAGACAGATTTATCTTAAAGACTTTTGTGAGAAGATTAACAATCATATACCAGGTCGTATCCTTCATCCGATTAGGCTAATTTATTTTAATGGAGACCAAAGTCTTTATACAAGTCATAGATCAGAAGTTATTATCGGTTTAAATGAGTTAGAGGCGAGAGTTAATTCAAAGGATTTTTACAATATCCATCATATCCTTTTACAAGGAGAGGGGTTGGAAAGAATCCCAGATTCGCTTTATAAATTTATTAATTTACAGTCTTTAAGTCTAGAGTTTAATCAAATTAAGTTTATCCCAGAAATTTTTACAAAATTGACATCTTTAAAAACTCTCTATTTAAATTACAACGAGTTTATAATGTTTCCTGAAATTTTAATTAAACTACCTCTCTTAAAATTTCTTTCTTTAGATAATAATTATATTACTAAGTTACCCGAATCCCTAAAAAAATTCAATTCTTTAGAAAGACTGTCTATTAGGATGAATAATATAAATAAAGTTCCTTCTTTTTTAAGCAATGTTAATTACTAAATCTGAATTATTTAATTCTTTAACTTACTCTTATTAATCAGGGACTATCGATTCTGAAAAATAAGGAAAAGGCAAGATGAAAGTCGATTTTATTAAGGATAATAATATTTTGCTAATAAGTAATTTAATTCCCTTTGATTTATATCAAATAACTGAAAGAAAAGAGTGTTTATGCTGTCTTCTATAAAATTATAATTTTTGTATTCTATGGCTTGTATAATTTTTTTCTTAAATTTATTATAATTCATATTTGAAAAATAGCTCAGACCTAACAAGCTTTTAATCAAATATTCAGAATTCATATAGGTATATGTTAAAAAATTTGTAAGAAGTTTTATAATTTTAACAATTTCAATCTTATATGGAGTTTTAAAATTCTCTAAATTAGGAATCGGTAAGGCTTGTTCGAGTTTAGTTTTACTTCTTTTGATTGTGATATTTTTAGACTTATACAAAAAACGCACAATATTAGAATTTAAATAGGCGAGAATGAATAAATAGTCAATATCTTTCTCTTTAGACTTTGGCCAAAGAAAATAAGTATCTGACGTGGCATAATATTGTTCATGTGAATATCCGAAGATATTTTTATCTGAGATAAACTTAAAAAAAATTTTCGGATGCGAGTCATAGAGAGGCTCGAGATCTAGTAATTTCTCATGATTTTTTTCATTATATGTTCGAATAAAAGAACCTCTTCTAGGGAAATAGATATCTTCCGGGTTCTCTTTAGCATTAATTAAGATATCTATTAATTGAGTTTTGAATTGTTTTAAATACTTCGAGAGAATTGGATATTTAGTTTCGAATAATTTATTTCTTTCTAGATTGGTTTTTGAATTAAATTCACTTTTATTGATATAAATTAAGTATCCTGCATATTGTTCTTCATTATAACCATATTTTTTTATAGAATTACTTTTATAAATTTTTTTAAGTCGAGTTTTCTCAGTTTTATTGAGCTTTAAGAATTCACCATTAAAACGGATGAAAAAGTCATGATTTTTAATTTTTAAATCTTTTCCCTGATTCAAAATAAAAATGGAATCCTTTATGAGAATTAAGCCATTACGGATTATGAAATAATCTTTTAACAATGAGAGCTTTCCGTCAACTTTACAATAGTTTTCAATTTCATCTACAATTAATTTAATTTCTTTTGGATAAAGAAGAGTCCAACTTTCATCTTTCTTTAAATCATTATTAGTTAATGCAGATGTATATTTCTTAAAATGGGTTGATTCCATTTTGTAGGTGAGATTTTTGAAAATGCTCTCATTAAATGAATTATTATTTTGATTATCTTGCTTATTGCCAAATAATTGAATTATTTCAATATTTTTGTTTATCTGTTGAAGTTTTTCTTGTTCAGTTTTTTTCTGTAAAACAAAAATACAATTGTGCTGACCTTTTGCTCCCTCAAATAACTGTAGACGTGATAAATCTATGTATTGCAGTAAATAACACTCTTCCAGTACATGGGGTTTCAATAATTTTATTCCTGTTTTTTTAGATTTTGTAATCCAGTAGTTTGTTGTAATAAATGTTAAAATACCTCCAAGATTTAGCTTTTCTATACCCAAATGGATAAAATAGTAAAATAAATCCATATTTCCTATAAAAAATTTGTTACATATAGAAAATCTTTTTATATAATCCTGAAATAAATCTGAATTGTAATTTTGACCCAAATATGGTGGATTACCGATGATAAGATCGAATTTTTCATTTGGATTTGATCCTAAGAAATTTTCAAACCTGAAATTTACATTAGGATACAATCTTTGAAGATTTTCTTTTAAATTAGAATCAATTTCATATGCTGTTATATCATTGAATTGACTCTTTAAGAGAAATTTTAAAAATATACCTTCTCCTACTGAAGGTTCTAAAATTCTTAATGTTTGCAGTTTCTTTTCCGAATTTCTGATAAAATGGATGATATTATTAACCATAAATTCGGCAATATAACTTGGAGTAAAAATTTGTCCTATTGTATCATCTGTTTTGAAATTAATGTTTTTTAATACCATTTAATTTTAATATTGGATTAAGAATCTAAATAGTTGATGGTGATACCTATCAAATTTAGGAAAGTTAAAAAAATTAAAAAAAGCAGTCTTTTGGACGAATTTAATTATGATGATGTTCATGATGTTGCAATTTAATATTCACTGGTCTTAAATTACCGATTGCCCAACCTGTTACTTCATTAAGAGAGGGGTGAATCACCATTGAATGATAGATAGGCATGAATGAACCCGCTTCAGGACATGCTCTTTCTACTTTAGGCAGATCTTTTTCATCTTTATATTCAGGTAAACTACATGTAAAACCAGAATTCATCAAATAAACGAAAGGTTGTACTAAGAGAGCAGCATGAGGACCTATTACATGTGCTCCTAAAATTTTGTAAGATTTATCAACGATTAATTTTACAAATCCATCATCCTCTTGACCAGTTTCAAAACCCATGGCAAATCCTTTTGCCACCGTTGAATAATTTTTTATAGCAACATAAATCTCATAACCTTTTTCAATCGCTTCTGCTTGAGTCATTCCTACATGCCCTATTTGTGGATATGTAAAGATCGCCCATGGAACTGTAGAATAATCTACAGATTTTTTTTGATCATCTTGTCCAAATATATTATTTGTACAAATTTCCGCTTCATAATTTGCTTTATGCCTAAACTGATAAAGTCCGTTTGCATCACCGATACACCAAATATTTTTCTTATTGGTTTCTAAGTATTGGTTAGTTTTTATCCAACCCCTCTTATCTATATCAACCCCAGTATTTTCGACCTTTAATATATCTGCATTTGAACGTCGCCCAGCAGCGATAAGAATTTCCTCTGCTATTATTTCTTTTTCTATTCCAGTCTGCATATTTTTAATCAAAATTGCTTTTTGTTTTTTCTTATTATATGCTTTAACTGCTTTTTCATTTAACAATACTTTCATGTACTTTTTGAAGTTATTTTCTAAGTGCTGACTAATTTCAGGTTCTTCTGTTATAACTAAGCGAGGTAACATCTCAACAATAGTAACTTCAGTTCCCAATGCTGAGAAAATATGGGCAAATTCAGCTGCTATTACTCCACCACCAATTATAATAAGGTCATTCCATGGTTTTTTTGGAAATTTATCTCCAAAGAAGTTTTCGTTAGTAATAAAATCCAATTCTTCTATGCCTTCTATTGGAGGTATAAATGATCTTGCTCCTGATGCTAGTACAAATCGCTCTCCTTTAAAAAGTAGAGAGCGCTTCATCAATTGATTTACTTTCATTGATTTGGGACCACATCCTTTTCGCGATTAAATCCCAATCAATATTTTCTATATTAAACTTTAATCCAACTTTTTTTGCATGTTGAGATTCTCGAATTAAATCCGCGGGATAAACTAATACTTTTGAGGGAATGCATCCTCGTGTTAAACATGTACCTCCCATTTTAGTGTTTTCTACAAGAGCACATTTCATTCCTGTTTGAAGTCCAGTATTTAATAAATTTAAACCTACTCCACTCCCAATAACTACTAAGTCATATGTTTCCATAATTTCATTTTTATCTATATTGCTTTTAAAGTTTATAGTAATATTTTAGAGGAGAGTATTGAATAATTGTTAGAAATAAAGTGTAAAGACACCGTGAAGAAGCTAAAATATTAAAAAATTACGGACTAAGAGGAATTAGAAGTACAAAATTACTTCCTTGTTTGTAATCACCTTTGACCCTGTCCTCAACCCATATCTTACCTTGATAAAGATCGATTACTTTTTTTACAAGGGATAATCCGAGACCCATTCCCTTGCTTTTTTGATATTTTCGGTTTCCTCTTTCAAATATACTTACTTTACGATAATCAGAGATACCAATACCGTTATCTTTAAATTCTATTTTGACATAATCCCTTTCTTCTTTCCTTTCATGACTGATTTCAATATAAATCTCAATTTTAGATTTATTATTATGTCTGACAGCATTAATTAAAATGTTTTCAAAAACATCCAATAATAGATTATTAGCGTAAACATAGTATTTTTTAGTGAGATCACTACTTTGAATGTTTATAATCCTATTTTGGTAACTAGATTGTAAAAGTTCAATTGCATTTTTTAATATCCTATTTAGATCAATCTTCTCTAATTTAATTTCAGATTCATCGATTTCAGTTATTTTTCTAACATTAGATATTAACTTTTTCGCCCTATTCACTTGTTCATTTATTATTTCATATAATTCCTTTATAGTATTAAGTTTTTCAGGATTGTTTAGATAAAGAGAGCTAAGTTCAACTGATGAATTAATATTCTGAAGAATATTGTTAATGTCATGTGCAAAAATGTCTCTATAAAGATTGGTTTGATAATAAGCTCTTCGATATTTTTCCTCAGATTTTTCTAGTTTTCGGTTGGCAATTCTTTTCTCTATAATATCTAATGTAGATCCAAAGATAGCAACTATTTTTTCTGAAGGCAACTTATATATATACATTTCAGTCCAGCTGTAAACGCTATTATCTTGACTTAAAGCTTTAGGAAGACGCTCAGGAGTAGCTGTTTTCCAAACCCTTCTTAAAGCATCAATATATCCAAATTTCTCAAGATTGGGAAATATATCAATAAGATTTTTTCCAATTGCATTTTCTCTTGTAGTTTCACATATAGCTAATCCAGCTCTATTCATATCTCTAATAATAAAATTTTTACCATTATCATTTGTTTCATAAATACCTACACCATTATTTATATTATCAAAAAGTTCCTTGAATATTTTTTCATTTTGATATAATTCTGAATCAACCAATTATATATCCCTTACTTTGTATTAAACAATCATAAGTATACTATGTTATAATAAATAGGCTATAAGATTTAATCAATCATTTCCTATTATTCGCTATAAACACATATCTAATCAAGTAATTGTATTTAAACTTATGCGACAAAAATTGGATGTGGCGGTTTCTCCTAACAGTCTAGAAAATTGTAGTAATTACTTTTTAAAAATAAATAGGAAAAAAATTAATAGAAAAAGTAGATTTGATTTATTTTAAGTTATTAATGAAGGTAAGATTTTCGCCAGTGGTACAGCTAATCCTCCAAGCAGACTTCCAATAGAACTAAGCTTTTTAAGATAATCTTTGATATTTTTCGATACTTTTACCACTCTAGTCTTTCCTTCTATTATGGTTCCATCTTCTGAGAGTAAAAATATCTGAATTGTTTGTTCTCCCGTTTCACGTGGTTCTAATGTTAACCATGTAGTATCTCCATTTTCTAACATTGATGATAATACTCCGACAATATCTCTTCCTTCAGAAGAAATTAAAGGAATAGGAGTATTTGGTATAGTAAATGTGCCTCTTCCTTCCACCTTGATGTCAAGATTTAACTTTTTTGGCTCAAATCCAGGAGCATTTATTTTTAGAATATAATTTTTATCTTCTGAAGCATTATTATATAAGAAGCAAAAAATATTCAATTCTGAGTTAAGATATACGACTTCCTGAGCTGTGGAGTCTAAATATATTAGATCTTTAGAAATTCTTTCGATATTATCTGCTAATTCTAATTGTAATCTGTCTATTATGGTGAAAAAGCCAGGATTAAATTTTTTGATATAATTAAATAATTTATATATATCTTTCATTCCAAAATACCATGCATTTTCTATATATACACCTTTTTCTACGTTGAAATTAACCGAATCTACGTTAATAATTTCTTTTAATTCTTGAATTAATTGATCTTCTGATAAAACTTCTTGAAATTTCAAATAATAAAGAAATAATAGCTTTTCAAGAGCAAAAGTAATGGGCAATTCTTCTTCTTCCTGTTCTTTTACTTTTCGAATGAAATTTGGATTCAAAATCTTATTTAATTCTGCTAAGTACTCATCCCATTTAAGAAATGTTACTGGATCTAAATGATTTGAAAGTATTTCAGCGAAAAAGTTATCTAGAAAAATTTGATGTGTAGTTGGTTTATAGAAATCTTGCAGTCCATTTACATCATGGATATTGAGGTTTAAACTACGGATTAATATAGATAATCCTAAACCAATTAACGCGAAACCCGCAGCAGCGAATCCAATATCAAGAAGATTCCCAGCTAACATAATTACAAATAAGATAATTGCGGTAAAACAAATAAGTGAGATAACTTTTAACAAATTAGTAACTCTCTTGACGCTACTTGAAAGTAAGTCGAATCCATCAAGACTATCTATTGGTCTACCTCGTTTTCTTTCAAATTTTAGTCTCATTTTAAGAGAACTTTCAGTAGAACTCGCTCCTAGTAATAACATAAAAGAATTGAATGAATATATGGCTAAAATGATTAAATAAATGATCTTTAATGTGAAATTAAGTGCTTGAATAAAAGCAAGAAGGGTAACTATTAATAAAACTAAGGGTAATATAAAAAGTAAGAGTTTTCCCAGCTTAGACATATAATTGATCATTTTACCTTGAAATCTTTCTTTTTTAAGAATTTTATTAAAGTCTTTATCTAAGTTCCTTCCCATTTTATAGATCATCTTTTTGCTAAGAATTATTTTTTAAAATTTTGTAATTAGAATAATAAAAAAATGTATTTTTAATATTATTGCATAATTAAATTCTTTGAGAAAAAAATCATAACGTATAACATCAATTTCTTTTATACAAGAAAATATTCAAAATAGATTAATCTTATTCATTATAAAAAAGGGGATAAAGTGATATAAATATGAATAATAATGGACATCTTGAGGAAAAAAAAAGTAGGAAATCTGTGATTGACGAGGATGAAATCTTTAAGTCTTTAAGTCATCAAGTAAGGAGGGATATTGTAAAGTATCTAGGAGAAGAGCCCTTAACTTTTACTGAGATTAAGAATAATTTAGAACTAATCGATAGTCCAACTCTTTCTTATCATTTAAAAAGTTTACAACCAATGTTAATGCAAAAAGAAAATAAATATGAACTTTCTGAGATTGGGAATGCAGCTTTTAACTTATTGAGTAAAACTGATGAATCTGTTAGGATTTCAAGGTATAAAAGAAGATTTTTATATGCTTATGTTGTAACTGTCATGAGTTGGATAATGGCAATGACGATTATTCCTTTTATAGTTACTGCAGATCTTGGTTTTTTTACAGCTACTTATATCAACATTATTATTACAATTATTTCAACTATAAATGAAGTAATAATTTGGAAGCTGCGCAAGAAATATTAGTTTTGGCATCGAGAACTGATTAACCTCTATTGATTTAATGTTAGTAAAAAATATTTAACTAAATTTTCCTTCACTGAGTTATTAATATTTGAAGATAAATAGTATTTAATTAAAAAAAAGGCAGTACAGATTATTGATATTAATCAAAGTTTGGACTCCTATTTTTTTAAAATGTATCTTTATACCATTAAAGTAGACATTATAAAAATAATTTAAAATAAGAAATGTGAATTTGAAACAATGAGTGTAACTTATAATTCCGTAGCTATTGATATTAAAGATCTTATGAAGCATTTTAAAGAAGTTAAGGCTGTAGATGGAATATCTCTCAAAATTAAAAGAGGTGAGTTATTTAGTATTCTTGGTCCTAATGGTGCTGGCAAAACTACACTGGTGCGTATGTTAACTACTATTTTATCTCCTACTTCAGGAGATGCGAATATCAATGGATACAGTATTTTAACAGGAAAAAAAGAAATTGTTAAAAAAATTGGAGTATGTCCACAGAAAATCACTATTTATGATGTACTTAGAGCAGAGGAAAATGTACAATTTGTAGCAGGTATGCATGAAATCCCTCATAAAGAAGCAAAAGAGAGAGCTAAAAGACTATTGGAAGATTTTGGTATTGCTGGAAGGAAAGATTGGTCTAAACGTTTTTCAGGAGGTATGCAACGGCGCTTAAATCTCGCAATGTCTTTAGTTTTCGATCCAGAAATTTTATTTCTCGATGAGCCTACAGCTGGTCTTGATCCTCAAGCACGGCGTCTTGTCTGGGATTATATTCGAGATTTGAAAAATAAGGATATCACTATTATTCTTATGACCCATGATATGGTTGAAGCTGATTCTCTAAGTGATCGGGTAGCCATAATAGACAAAGGTAAGATTATAGCGGTAGGAACTCCAACTGAACTAAAAGATAAATATGGAAGTGATAATATGGTTGAAGTATCTTTTTTCAATAAAGAAGATCTTGAAGTAGTAAAAAATAACATTCAGAATATTTCATTTGTCACTAATTGGAATGAAAATACCAAGAATGAAAGAAAGCAATTATTAATATCTTTTCAAGGTGGTTTAAAGAATTTTGTGAAACTTTTACAGCAAGGACTTATTGAAAATATTGATGAGGTTGAAAATATGAAGTTTAGGCAAAATTCTCTTGAAGATGTTTTTTTAAATTTAACTGGAAGGAGGTTGAGAGATTAAAATGACTTTTTTAGATAATAATGCTATTCAAATAGCTATAAAAAATGTAAAAGAAAAAATCCGTCATTGGCAATATTTGGTTTTTTCTTTAGGATTTCCAATTATGTACACATTGATTTTTTACTTCTTTCTTGGTCGTGAAGCTTTTTCATATGGATTTCCTGGAATGATTATATATACTACAGCAGTAGCTACTACAAGTTCTGCTATATCATTTTCAGGAGATAAGACATCCGGTATGCTTGAAAGATTAGATACCATGCCTACTGGAAGAAAAAATCTATTTTTAGGAGCTTTATTGTCTGAAACCGCCATAGTCTCACTTCAAATTATCATAATGTTTATAATTGGATATATGGTACTCCAAGTCTCATATATTGGCATTTTTGAATTATTAATTGGATTCTTTGTTGCTGTTTTGTTCGGTATTTCATCAGTTGGAATCGGTATTATTATCTCCGGTATAGCAAAAACTCCTGACATTGCAAATGCAATTGCGTTATTTTATTATATACCAATATTATTTCTTTCTGGAAGTCTTATGCCATTTGAAAGCCCAATAGTTTATTTCACACCACCTTTTTGGGCAAAGCAGATTTATTTGCAAATTACCATTCTTGGACATGGACTTTTTGATAATCTTTATAGCAGTTCTTTATTACCTCCAGAAGGTACTGCATACATGACTCCGATGCCATTATGGGGCGGTCTGCTAATTATTATTGCTTTCGCAATTGTCTTTATAGTCATTGGTATTATTACATTCCAGAAAAAAACTAAATTTTAAGCTTAAAATTTTTTTAAATTTTATTTAATCTTATTAAAAAGTGAAAATTCATAGAAATCAAATTTAAATCTCACTTTCTCTAATCATGAACCAATTAACTATATTTGTTTTAGGTATAATGATTTCCTCAATAATATAAAAATCAAAATGCTGGTAAAAAGATACATTTCTCTCTGAATTACTCTGAATTAGTTTCTAACCAAATTGGCATATGATCTTTCTCTATCCTTTCTAACATTGGATTTAAGAGCATACTAGCAAAACCTTTTCCTTGATATTTAGGGTCTACAGCTATTGGTCCTAGGTACCAATAGGGAACTTTCATATAGATATTTCGTATCGAATAGTTAACTGCTTGAAAAAATGTTATTCGTTTTGTAGCTTTAATGCCAAATTTAAAAGGTAATTTGATTATACCATTCTTTATATATTTCCAGTAAGCAAAATTTAGCTTTTTAGAGGGTCTCCATACAGCTATTCCTTCTAAATCTTCAGAGGTGGCATATACTTCACCATTTTTGATTCCAATTCTAAGGATAAATTCCCAAAAATACTGAAGACTAGATAATCTTTTAATTGCATCAGGAATTTGCCAACGAATTACCGGATCATTTTGAAAAGCCCTAGATAATATATGAGAAGCAATTTTAATATGCTTTTTTGAGAGCCTAATTAACCCATTCATTTCCAGCATTATGTTTTGAAATATAGAATTAAGAAATATAATTGATTAGTATATTTTGTAAACTTATAATTTTTAACATTTTATCAAATCTCTTCTCAATATTAATATCAGAAAGTAAAAAAATCCTCAAAGTTTTACTTAACAAAGTAAGAATACCAAATGAATTTATTTTGTTAAGTTCTAAATTTGAAGTGAATGAAATTGAAGAAGTCTATCAGATTAAAATAGATGTTCCTTTCGCAGTTAAATACGTTTGTCTTTACTTGTTTAAACTAAATGGGAAGAATATTCTTATTGATTCCGGTTTGAATATAGGTAATTGGAAGAAAAAATTGTTTTCTGCTTTTGAATATTTGAACATTTCAATACAAGATATTGACTACTGCATAATCAGTCATATACATACAGACCATATAGGTTTAGTAAAAATACTAAAACAGAAAAATCCTGAGTTAAAAATTTTAATGCATGACATAACTCATGAACTATTGAAATGGGAAACCAATGATGAGAACTTAAATGATTTAGAACAGAAAGCTAAAATAGCGGCAAATCAATTAATAAGATATGGAATAAGTGAAGATAAAGGAAATATGATTGTTCAATTTTTTACATATTGGCCAAAATTTTTACAGTATCAAAAGCCTGATATTATAGTACACGATGGAGATATTTTATTTGATACTTTAGAAATTATTTGGACTCCAGGTCATAGTTTCGGCCACATTTGTATTTTTGATAAAGTAAAAAAGTACCTTTTCGCTGGTGACCATATTCTTAGCAGAATTACACCTCATATAGGAAATTTCATAATTCCTACTAATATGGCAGAAAAATATAAAGATCACGATTTTAATAATATTTTAAAGCATTATTTAGCCTCACTGGATAAAATAGACCTTTTAAACCCAAGGATAATTTTCCCCGCTCATCAAGAGGTGATCTATAACTCACATGAGCGAATTTTGCAAATTAAAGAACATCATAAAAATAGATTAGAGGAGATTTCAAATTTAATAAAAAATAATCCTTTAACTGCCTTTAAAATTTCTCAAATCCATTTTGGAGAAGATTTAGATGAATTAAATTCTTACATGGCTTTAAGCGAAGTTTTAGGACATCTTAT
>SMTZ1_10002987_pt1 | contig 17043 bp, 19 predicted proteins | sample DeeMarSWOR136_30_FD_25667 | JGI IMG/M metagenome (IMG submission 25667)
AGAAGAATGTACCCGTTCTGTATCACATTTGCGGAGATAATTCTGTTATAGATAAAGAAGGTCGAGATATGTTAAGGTTGGTTTCAAGTACGAATGCTGCAATCTTAGATTTAGATTATCAGGTAGATTTAAAGGAAGCTAAAGAAAAAATAAAAGAAAAAAACTGTATAAGAGGTAATACAAATACTCAAGTTTTAGGAAGCCCAACATATTTAATATCAGATGTCATATCTGAAATCTCTAATACCATCGATACCGGTAAACCTGAGGGAAGATTTATGTATGCTGCAGGTTGTGAGTGGCCATGGGAGCCAAAAAGTATGGCATGTAGAAATTTAGGAATAGCTAAAGCCTTAATTGAAAAATTCGGAAGATATTAATCCTTAAATCGTTTTTATAGACTAACTTGCATTAAGCTAAATATTCTTATTATAAAGTTAATTTTATAAGGATTTGAGATGAATTCATTTATTATTATAAAATCTTTTGATTGAAAATGAATATTGATATAGAGCTTTTAAAAAAGTTAGAAAAATGTATTAATACGGAGAGTCCCGAAATAGGAGAAGTTCCTATCAAAGTTCTGGGGTATGGAGAAATCAGTTTGGTTTTTGAACTGTTAGAAGATCCTGCAAATTTAGCATATAAAAGAATTCCTATTTTTGATAATGAAAAACAAGTAAAAAGACATATCTGGGCATATAATGAATACAATCGCCTTCTAATAGAAGAAGTTGGATTAAATCTGCCACAGTACGACATTGCTTGGTTTAAAGATGATAACGATAAGATTCAATTTTATTGTGTCCAAGAAAAAATAAATCCAGAATCCGTTGGCAATAAAGTTATTCATAAAATTAGTAATCAAGAAATAGAAACCTTAGTTCTTCTAGCAATGAGAGAAATGCAGAAAGTTTGGACTTATAGTAAACAGCATAAAACTATTGATTTAGGACTTGATGGGCAAATTTCAAATTTTGCTTTAATTAATTATGATATAAATAGCCCTAGAGTTGACGCTGAATCTAAATTATATTATTTAGATACAAGTACTCCCATGTTTCGCATAAATTCAAAAGAAGCAATGGAAGCAGTACTTTTTTTAAAAAGTGCCCCCTCCTTTTTAAGATGGCTTTTAAAAGCTCTGTTTTTAGAAGAAACAGTGGGAAGGTATTATGATTGGAGAAAGGTAACAATCGATCTGGTTGCTAACTTCTTTAAAGAGCAAAAACCTGAGTTAGTTCCTAATCTTATTAGACTTGTTAATAAATTTTTTAAAGAAGAAGCACCTGAATTTGAAATTGAACCAATCAGTTTAGAAGAAGTACAGAAGTATTACAAGAGTGATGCAAATATGTGGGTTATTTTTCAAAGTGTCCGAAGGTTTGATCGATACCTTAAAACAAAATTACTTAAAAAGCAATATGACTTTTACCTTCCAGGTAAAATCAAAAGGTAGATAATTAAAAATCTTAAAAATTTATTTACTATATGAGTGCTAAACCAAAGGTATATCTCACTTCAAATGTGTTTTCACCTGAAGCAATTGGTTCTAATGATAAAATTACTCAATCTATTAAAGAGCGTATTTCTAATCTATGGCAACAATTAAATGATGCAGCAATTTTAAAGGTTTTCAACGGAAGGTTTCCCACAGAAAACCAAATTCAAGAAGATATTACAACTTTTAATCCTGATATCCTTGGGTGTCATCTTAGTCATCCCATATCTTCAGAATTATTGGAGCACTCAAAAATCTTTGCTATATCAACCTCTACTGCAGGTTATAATCATATCCAAAGAACATTAAAAGATGATATTTTGATTACACATACTCCTGGAGTCCTTCATGAAACAGTTGCAGATTATACAATAGCTTTGATAATGGCAAATTTGAGAAATATAATTGATCTTCATAATTATGTATGGGAAGGATTATGGACTCTAAAAGATAAATGGGATTTAGATCAAAATTTATCTTCTGTAATACATAATAAAACTCTTGGTATTATAGGGATGGGAGAGATTGGAAAAGAAATTCTAAAAAGACTTTATCCCTGGGGTGTAAAAATTGTGTATTATGATCTCAAGAAATTTGACGATTTGGATGATCTTTATCCTCATATTGAGTTTAAACAGAATTTAGAAGAAATTTTTAGAGAAGCAGATATTATAAGTTTACATATCCCATTAAATAAAGAGACTGAAAATTTAATTAATCATGATTTATTGAAATTAATGAAGCAAAACTCGCTCCTAATAAATACAGCAAGAGGGAGAGTATTAAAACTAGATGATTTACTTAGTCTATTAGAAAAAACGGAGATAAAAATTAACTTCTGTTTTGATGTGTTTCCCGAAGAGCCTATTGATCCAAAAACTCTGAATCGAATACAAAAGATTAAAGAAAGACATCCTGATATTCGAATAATTTTAATGCCACATAATGCTTCTGCTGATGCGGATACTCGTGGAAAAATGGATATTCTTTTTCTAGAAGATATCATTCAAATTATAAAATCATCTTGTCTTAATGATCTTCAACATATACACTTAATACCTGAACATAGAAATAAATTATTTGAAAAAAAATGGCTAATTACTAATTATTGGGAAAAAAAATAAGAGATGATTGATATGATTAGAGCCTTTATTGCAATAGAATTAAAAGAAAACGAAACTCTTGAAAAAATCCAATCCTTTTCTACTCGTCTGCAACAAAATCAGCCCAAATTGAAATTAGTTGAACCAGAAAATCTCCATATGACGGTTAAATTTTTAGGGAATATCTCTGAATCGATTGCAGCAAAAATCTATAAGCTACTAAATGAAGAAATAAATGAAAAAATATTTGAAGGTAAAACTCTTAAATATTTTCTGAAGGGTGCTGGTCAGTTTAATCGTTATTCCGTAATTTGGTTAAAGCTCATAGGAGATATCCCATTTTTACAAAAAGTAAAAAATGAGGTTGAAACCTTATTAGATGAAAAATTAAAAATCGCAAGAGATAAAAGGAGTGAATTTAAACCCCATCTTACAATAGGCAGATTAAAAAAGGATAAAATTAACTACAAAAATTTCGATATATTTAAGAAATTGATAAATGAGAATAAAAATGTAGAATTCGGTCCTTTTTTGGTTAAAGAAATTAAGTTAAAAAAATCAATTTTAACTCCAAAAGGTCCAATTTATTCTGATTTGGTGTATTAAATGATAAAGAAACCTATTAAAGCAATCTGCTGGGATTTAGATGGGACCTTAATCCATTTTAAAATAAATTCTGTTAAAGCACGAAGAAAGGCGATTAAAGTATTAGTTGAGTTTGGAATTCCTAAATCTAAACTGTCAAAAAATTTACCTATATTAGAAAATATCGAAATCTCAAAATCTATTTATAAAGAACACGGTTATTCCAAAGAAAAAGTTAGAGATATTATTAAACAAGTCAATGAAGCCATTATTGAAGTTGAATTTGAAGCAGCTTTAAAAGCAACCATTATTGAAGGAATAGATCAAGTTTTAGAATATGTAGAAAAACAGAAAATTAAACAAGCTATTTTTACTTATAACACACACAATAATGCTGTAGTATCTCTTAAAACAGCGGGAATTTCTAAATATTTTGAAGTAATTGCAGGACGAGATGATATAAAAAACCTTAAACCTCATCCTGATCATTTAAAATTTATTTGTAAGCAACTCAATGTGGATTGTGATGAAATTCTTATAATTGGGGATACAGGGCGAGATATAGAAGCCGCTATTAATATTGGTGCTTATTCAATTGCTTTAAATACAAAAATTCCAAAGTTTATAAAAAGAGATTTATTTTCTTTAGCTCAAAAAATTATTGAACCCAATGAAATTCCCCTAGGATTAATAAAATCTATCGAAGAACTATTATAATCAAATAAAATAAATTATAAATATTATTCACACTATTTATGACATAATTTTAATTGAAAATTCTGATAATCTTTTATTATCCTTTAGAAATTAAAAAAAATACAAGAACGACCTTATAAAACCGTTCTTATATCGAAATAACAAAAATATAAATAGGGTAAAAAACGAATGAGAAAAGAATACGATCTTGATATTCTTAAACCACATCAACCTGATAATGATACTCTAGCTCAAACCTTAGAAGAATTACCAGGGGTAACATTTGTGCAGATAAAAGTTGATGAAATAGATCAGAAAACCACCTCAATCTTTGCAACTATTAAAGGGACTGGAGAGCTTACACTTCAGAGTATCACTGATGCATTAGAGAGTATGAATTGTGCTTTACATAGTGTAGATAGAGTTCAAATTGATAAAAGGACTCCTTAAAAATTCTAATATTTATTTTTATTTTTGGTAATTTATGAAAATGTCCCCTTTAAACGTGCCTAAAGTCGTTAAAATACTGCAAGAACAAGGAGAAATTAATGATGAATTAGATTACGCTCTAATGACTTACTTAATGAGGAATAGAGGCACAGGATATACTGCTTGCCAACCCAAGCTTGTTGAAATCGAAGATGGCAAAAAAGTAATAAAAATGGATATAGATAATACCTTTGTGGATAAAGAAAATAATTTAATGGGCCTTGGTATTGTAGGTAGCTTATTTATCGACCATGATTCTCTACAAATTATATACTGTACTCCTGTTGAAGATTTGCAGAAGAATATAGAGAAATTGAAAAACGCAGGTATTGAACCTCAAAAAAGACCTAAAGGAAAATATTAAAAATCTTCTTTTTAATTTTCTAAACGATATACCAAACTATTGCTTTTTATTATAAGCAAGATTATTGAAGTTTTTCTACCTTTAGATTATTTGATATTAGTTTGACTAAGAATTATCTTATCTAAATATAAATAGAATAGAAAATGTTACAAGTCAGAAATAAAATAATTCAAAATTTTCTCCAAATTAAAAATAGAGATGTCTGTTAAAGAAAGCAAGATTAAACACTTAATTCGAGAATATTTATTGGATGAAGGAATTTTAAGGCAAAATTTACCAGATAATGAAAAAAAATTAGAATTTGGTTTTCAATTCTCATTTCCCCCAGGACCAGCTGGTCATTCAATGGTTACTTATAAACCAAAAAATAAAGAATTAATTGTGATTTCATTGGGTACTCAAATTTCAAATCCACATATTAAAGTGTTAAATTCTCTAGAGGAAGAGCAAAAAATGAGGTATTTTATTACTTTGAGAAAGTTGTTTCTTTTAAAAGATGTTTTCTTTAGAATAGATATCCAGAATTATCGTTATGAAATAAGTGACCAAATTTTTTTAAAAGAGGGGATCATCTCAAAAAATACCTTCTTTAAGAGTATAAGAAAGGTTTTCACATGTGCAGCTTATAGTAATATGATCTTAGCGGATTATTGTTCAGGGAAGATAAAGCCAGAAGATTTTGATAAATCAAAAGAGTTTACATCTGGTTCTGAATTTTCATTATATACATAATTTATAAATATTATTTATGAGGGATAGATATTTTTAATAATTGGCTGCGTGCTTTAGGCAAATTGGATTATGTACAGGGGAAATCAAGACCCGAAGTAGATTGTATTTTATGTTCTATAAGAGATGGTGATGATCGGGTCGAATCGTTGAAAATTTACCATGATAATTTTATTTTTATAACTTTAAATTTATATCCCTATAATCCAGGCCATTTAATGATTGTTCCAAATAGACATATTATCAAATATCTTGATTTGTCTAAACAGGAGTTAATTCATATTTCTAGAACAATTCAGGGATTACAGATGCTTTTAGATAATATATATAATCCAAAAGGTTATAATATCGGTATAAATCAGGGAAAAATAGCAGGAGGAAGTATTGATCATTTGCATATTCACTTAGTACCCCGATATGGAGCTGAACTAGGCTATATTGATATCGTAGGCAAAACTAGAATTGTGCCTGAGGGTTTAGAATCTGTAAAGGTGAAATTAGAGAAGCAGATCAACAACTTTTTAAATAAGGAATTTTTTGAGAATTTTAAATAGACCACTTAAAATTAAAAGAAAAAAAAATCAAAAATTAATTTATAATTCTAAAAACTACCTTGTAGCATTTCTAACGTCTGCAGCAGTGATTCTCTTGCGCTTATCAGCTTTACAAACTTTAAGAGCTTCCTTTGTTGCGTTAGCTGCTGATTTTTCTAAGAAATCAATCAGCTTATCTAATGCTTCAGCAGCAACTAAATCCGCGCCTTCTTTTTTCATTAATCTCCTAATGGGTGCTTTTGCGATGTAAGTTTCAGCCTTTTTCTTTGGAGCTGCAGGTTTCTTTTTTGCCATATTATATTCCTCCACTTATTTTTATGTAATTATTATGGTTTTAAATTAAATTTATTTAATTATAACTACGAATTTCTATTATATAAATGTTATGTTTCGAATTGATACTTTAAGGAAATATTCTCGATTGAATTTTTAAGATCTGGAATTTGCTAAATATAATTAGACCGACAAAATACCATAATTAAAATAAATTTTTTATTTTTATTAAATAGGAAATAAATTTTTTTGGATTGTCGAATTTTGCGAAAATTTTATTTCAAGTGTGATTATTTAATTTTAACCTATGATATCTGATTTTTATCCAACTTTTAAGAAAACACAGAAATTTTAATTTTTAAAAATAAAAATACTTTTTAGCTGAAATTTTTATGATTTTCAGATTTATGCTCTCCCCAAATTCCCATGATACGTTGAATGGTCTTATTATAAATATAATGTTAGAATAATTTAGAGCATTCTATAAGAAATAATATTTTTCTATATATTAAAAAAGGCAATTTAATATTACAAAAACAAGCATTAAATGTAGTGTGATCATAATTTTTAAATATTAACATGAATAATGAAGTTTTGAAGGGTTTATCTAAAATCTAAAAAAAAATTGAAAGAAATAAATTCAAATAATAAATCAAAGATAAGATATTTACTGAAAAAAAAAAAGGAATTTGAATTAAACGATGACATTAAGTCATAAAATAGATTCCCTCGACGAATCTGACATTGAAGAAGCTCTGCAAACGTTAGGTTTTACAAAAAATGATTCTAAAGTATTACTAACCTTAGCAAAGTATAAAATTTTGAGCCCTGCAGATATTGCTCGGTTTTCTGGAGTTGATCGCGCAAGGGTTTATGACAGCCTTAACCGTTTAATAGAAAAAGGGCACATCCAAAAAGAACCTGTTAAACGAGGGGCCAATTACCAGATCATACCCATCGACAGAATTTTTAAAGCAATTCGTGAAGAATATAAACAAAAAATTGATGATACAAAAAATATTGAAAAAGCTATAAGCGAATTAGAAATAGATCAAGAAGAATCTGAACCTCGTGTTTGGTCTATTAGTTCACGGGAAAAGATTCGGAAAAAAATAAAAGAATTGATAAATACTTCAGAAAGACGTATTTTTTTTATTATTACTCCTGATTTACTAATGGATGAATTAGGAGGTTTTGAATGGATATTAAAAGAATTGTGGAATAAAAAATTTTCAACTGATATTCAAGTTATTATAGCTTTAAAATATTTTGAAGCCCTAAAAGAAGAGATCAAAAAACTTCTCAAAATTTCTGTTATTATTCATTCTATAGAAGGAGATAGTGTAATTCCTTTTGGTTTATTAATTGCGGATGACGACTTCTTACTTACAACCCTAGATCAAGTAAAAGAGGCACCAGAATATACATCAGGGTTATGGTTAGAAAATGGTAAAAAAAAACAGATTGTTGGGTATGAACATTTATTTAGGCATTTCATCAGCTCCGAATGTAAAGAAATTCAGTTAACTCAAAAAAAAGCACCTTATCAAGCATAAAGATCTAATTGGTGGTTAATTCACAAAACTAATTGAATAAAATAAAATTTTAAAAAATTGATCAATTATTAATATTAAAAAAATCCTTGGGGGAAAAAATTATGAGTTATAGGGGAAAGGTTATTCTCTGTGGTGATCCTGGGGTTGGTAAAACCAGTTTATTAGCTCGCTATGTAGATGGAAAATTCAGTGAAGAATATCATCAAACCATCGGAGCAAATTTTTTAATAAAAGAAATTGATTTAGGTCATATAATTGATAAATTAGAAATAGAAAATATTGAATTAAAAAAAGATGTTAAAGCAAAAGGCTTTAAATTATACTTTTGGGATCTTGGTGGTCAACATGATAAACTTTTCTCCAATGAATATTACTTCATCCAAGCTGTTGGAGCTATGGTTATTTTTAGCCTAAATCAGTATTCTTCTTTTAATAATGTAGATTTTTGGATCTCTAAATTAAAGGATCTAAGTGGAGATATACCTTATATTTTAGTTGGTAATAAAAATGACTTGGACCGAGAAATAGATAGAGAAATGGTTGAAGAAAAATTAGAACAACTAGGAGTAAGTTATTTTGAGACTTCTGCAAAATTAAATGAAAATGTTGATAATGCATTTGAAACATTATCAATTCAAATCCTAAATAATCTAAAATAGGTTTGAAACTTTTTTAATTGTCTATAACAAGGCAAATACCTTTTCGAACTTTTCAGGTAATTTAATATTAAAAACATTTTTCAATACAGATGTATCTATATTAATTAATCTATATAGGAGATTTTAAATTTAATAATTGAAATGAGCGTACTATTAATTCCTATTGCTCCTTTAACTAGAACAAAATCTAGATTGAGAGATTGCTTTTCAAAAGAACAACTTAAAGATCTAACGAAAGCTATGTTTAAAGATCTAGCGAATACGCTTTCTCAAGTTAGATATTTTGATTATAAAATAGTTTATTGTAATTCTCCTGAAATATTAGAATTAGCAGAAGAATATGGATTAATTGGTATCAAAGAACATTTAACAGTACCTAGAAAGTCATTTGATGAAGTAATTAGTGAACTGAATGAAATCGCAGTTAAGAAATTTCATGCTCATCAAACAGTTTTTACTTTTTTAGATATAATTTTAATCTCAGAAAAAAATTTTTATGAAATTCATACACTCATGGAGAATTATCAATTAGTTGTATGTCCCGCAATTCATTCAGCTGGAATCTCAATATTAGGAAGGAAACCCCCTGACATTATATCAACTTTTTTCTCAGATCCTAATGTTACATCTTTAGTTGCTTTATTAAATGAAGCTAATGCAATAAAATTAAAAATAGCAATATATGATTCTTTTCGTGGTGGTTTTGATATAGATATTAAGCAAGATTTAGTATTAGCTTATGAATACTTGAAAATTTTCAATCTAACTGAAACTTCAACTTTTCGATTTTTAAAAACAAATTTGAAATTATCTCTATATAAAAAAAATTTAAAGGATAATAGATCGTTAGAGGTAAGAAAAGTTAAATCATTAAAATGAAAAAGTAATATTTAGCTTTAATTCTTCTCCAAGGATACTTTCTACAGCCTTTTGGAATTCTTCTCGCTCAGTTTTTAAATTAGCTAAATATCTAAGATAATCTTTATTCTTTCTTTCAAGATCATTTTGTAAATGTTCTAATTTTGCTGTGTTCGAAGAAATATCCGTCTTTAGATCGTCTAGGTGTTTTGCTAAACCTGCATTTTTTATTTTTTCTTCAATATTTTTAATCTCTTCTTGAATCTCAATGTATTTTTCAATATCTGTAAAAAGCATCTTTTCTGTAAATATTAAGTTAATTTGTTCTATAGTTTTATCTTTTGTTTCCGTCTTTAAATTTAACTTATTTTCTTCTAGTACGTGTCTTAATTGAACTAACAAACTAGAAAATTTAGGTAAATCTTTACTTTCATTAGCTAGAGTATTTATAGAATTCTTTAGGAAATCTCTTAAATAATTTATATTAACATTTGAAATATGGAGTGTTTGTTTTTCTACCTCAAATTTTAACTTTTTTAAGGCTTTCTTAAATCCCAATTGATCATTAATTTTTATTCGGAGCTGAAATAACCTATCTTTTTCTCCCTCGAGCTTCTTAAAAAGTTCATTTTTCTCTAATTTGAGTAGTTCCCTATTATAATTTTCTTGAATTTTATTCTTATCTTCAAACTCTTTTTCAAAATCTTCTAATTCTTTCTTAGCCTTTTCAATATTATCTTTAAGAGTAATAATTTTTGGCAATTTCTTTAATAAATATTCCGCTTCTTTAAGATCAGTATATTTTTTCCTCAAAAAATTATCTAAAACTCCTTGATTTTTACCAAGTTTTTTAGTGATATAATTTAGTTCCTTAATTTCCCGTTGAACTTCTTTTTGGAATTTAGGCAATGATTTTTTAGCGATCTCATTGATACTTGAAAATAATTTTTTAATCGAATTTAATAGATTTATAATACTATCATATGTGACTTCCTCTTCAGGAATTTCTATCTCATCAATTTCTTTCCTCATTCTATCAGAGAAAAAATGTAAAGATTTGAGAGCTTTTTCTTCGATTTTCTCTTCTCCTGTTTGTAAAAAATGGTCCATACATACTTTAATCTCAATCAGATTATTCCGAATTTCTGAAACTAATTTATTAGTTGCTTTTTTTATTTTAGAAAATTGTTCATCAAGTCTCTCTTTATAGAATTCTTCAAATTCTTCTAATTGTTTTTCGATCATTTTCTAATTTAGTTTAGTTTTGTTGGTTTAATAATTTTTTTCCATTCATGTATTTCTGAAGAACTTTAGGAATAGAAACAGTATGATCCTTATTTTGATAATTCTCTAATATACAACAGATAGTTCTTTCAGTAGCCATTGCTGTAGAGTTTAAGGTATGTAATATTTGCTTTTTTTGTTGAGAACCGACCTTTCCCATCCTAATTTTTAATTTTCTTGCCTGGTAATCTAAACAATTACTGCACGAAACAAGTTCTCTATAGGTCTCTGAAGCGGGAAACCATGCTTCCAAATCATATTTCTTGGCAACATTATCATTCAATTCACCTGAAGCGATATTTACAATTCGATAAGGTAATTTTAAATCTTTATATATCTCTTCCGCATTTTTTATAAGTTCTTCATGAAATTTCCATGATTCTTCTGGTTTACAAAAAATAAACTGTTCAACCTTTTCAAATTGATGAACACGGAATATCCCTAATGTATCTTTCCCATGTGAACCCGCTTCACGCCTAAAGCAAGATGAAACTCCTGCATATTTTATCGGCAATTTTTCAGGATCGATAATCTCATCATAATGATAAGCTGCTAATGGTTGTTCCGAAGTAGCTATCATAAAAAGATCTTCATCTTGAATCTTATATAATTGCTCCTCAAAATCTGCCAACTCTGCTGCTGCTTTTATTATTTCATGTTTCATGAAATAAGGTGTCCATAATGGGATGTAATCTTTATTAATTATTTTGTCTAAAGCAAAATTAATAAGAGCTAAATTAAGCAACACTAAATCTCCCTTTAAATAATAAAATCTTGACCCCACTAATTCTGATGCTTTTAAAGTATCTGCTCCATCAATTTCAGTTATTAATTCAACATGAGAACGTAAATTGTAATTAAATTTAGGGATATCACCAATAACTCTAATTATTTCATTGTGATCCTCAGTTTCACCTAAAGGAACGGAATTATGAAGAATATTACCAACAATATATCTATATTCTTCTCTTTTTTCATGGTACTCTTCCTTTTTTCTTTCATATTCTGCTCTTTGATCTTTGATTTCTTTAGATTTAATAACCGCCTTTTCTATGTTTTGCTTATCATTGTTTTTTTTAAATTCAGCAATTTTATTTGAAATTTCATTTTGTTGTCTATTCAATTCCTCAAGATTTGCTTTAGCTTCTCGCCATTTAATATCATATTCTAACACTTTTTCTGCATTTGTAGGATCTTTAAATCTTTTTTTCTCTGAGTCAATAATTTTTTTAAGATCCTTTCGAAATAATTCTATATCAAGCAAGTGTAAGTTCCTCTTAAATTATAATAAAAAAGTAAATTTTTAATCTCTTATATAAATTTTTGAACGATTCTAAGCATGTTAAAATAATTTAAATATCTAATCATGGTGAATTCTTTCCATAATGCTTGAGCGGAGAAGTGCTGTTTTAATCTTCTTTTTATCAAATCCTACGATATCAACAATTCGCATAATTTTAATTCTTCTTGCTTTACCCTTTAAACCTTCTTCTTCCATAAATTCTTTTACAAAATCTTCCTTCTTATTTTCTTCTCGCTCAGACATACTATTTAGTAATGAAATTTTTATAAAAAATTTATTGAGTTTAAAGTTTTTTCCTTGTGAAAACGACCATTAAATATTGAGGAAATCAAATCCTTGAAATAATTGAGTATAATCTCTAAACTTCAAATTTTTATGTTAGATAAAAGTAATTAATATTAAATAATCTAATTATGAAATTTCACCAGAAAAAATATATTATTCTTAATATTTCCTAACCTAAGGAGTTTTTTAATTATAGCACAATTAGAATCAATGCATAATTAAATAATTATGGTGATTTTTAAAAAAAAAAGGGTGGAAAAATTGTCTGAAAAACAGACCATAGATGATGTAAGAATAGGAGTTTATGTATGTAGATGAGGTGTCAACATAGGAGCCCATGTAGATTGTGATCAAATTAGAGATTTTGTTGAACTTTTACCTAATATTGTTATTGCCCGAATTAATAATTTTACATGTAGTGATCCCGGACAACAGCTTATAAAAAATGATATACTAGAATTAGGGTTGAACCGAGTAGTTGTTGCTGCTTGTACTCCAAAAATCCATGAACCAACTTATAGGGCAATTCTCGTTGAAGCGGGTCTTAGTCCATATTATTTTCAGATGGTCAATTTACGGGAACATTGCTCATTTGTTCATCAAGGTGACATTAAGGAAGCTACGGATAAAGCAAAGAGATTAATATTAGCAGGTATAAATCGAGCAAGAAAATTAGAATCTGTGCCCCGTAAGGAGATTCTGATTACAAAAGCCGCTTTGGTGATCGGAGCAGGAATTGCAGGTATGAATGCTGCTCTGGATTTAGCAAGGCAAGGAATTCAAGTATACTTAGTGGAAAGAGAACCAACAATTGGGGGTAAAATGGCACAATTAGACCGTATTTTTCCTACAGATGACTGTGGGATATGAGTTTTAGCGCCTATAATGGTAAATGCGTCGAAACATCCGAATATCACTTTATTAACTTATAGTGATATTATTGAATTTAGTGGCATTACGGGAGAGTATCATTTCAAGATTAGAAAGAATCCACGATATGTTGATGAAAGTAAGTGTACAGGTTGCGGTTTATGTACTACGAAATGCCCCATTAAAATTCCAAATGAATTTGATAGATTTATAGGAGAACGAGGAGCTATTTATATTCCTTTCCCTCAAGCAATACCTAAATATGCGGTAATAGATAAGGATTTATGTATAGATTGTAAAAATTGTGAAAGAGTTTGTCCTGCAGAAGCTATTGATTTTGATCAACAAGCAGAAATTATAGATATTAAGATTGGAGCGATAATTGTAGCCACAGGTTGGGATGAATATCCAATAATGCAAACTAATGAGTATAAATATGGAATTTATCCTGATGTGATAACTCAAATTGAGTTAGAACGGTTGCTGAGTCCAATCGGACCTACTGGAGGGCATGTATATCGTTTATCTGACGGAACTATACCCAAAAGAATTGCAATGATTCAGTGTGTAGGATCAAGAAGTTTAAAAGCTAATTCATATTGTTCTTCTGTGTGTTGCAATGTTTCTCTAAAGAATGCTCAATTACTTAAACAAGAATATCCCGAAATCGAAATTACCATCTTTTTTATAGATATTAGGACTTGGGACAAGGGAAATGAAGAATATTATAGAAAAATACGAGAACAACATATAAATTTTATAAAGGGTAAACCAGGAGACATTAAATTGAATGATAGTGGATCTATGAAACTGTTTTTCGATGCTACGTTAGAAAATCAAGTTCTCAGTATGGATTTTGATCTCGTCGTTTTATCAACGGGGATGGTTCCTTCTAGAGGAACTCAGCAAATCATTGAAATCATGGGACTTAGTAAAGATCCAAATGGTTTCTTATCTGAAATACACGGCTGTTTAAAACCAGTTGAAACTAAAGATTACGGAATCTATATATGTGGGTGTGCTTCAGGTCCAAAAAATATCCCTTATTCCGTTTCTTCCGCTTTAGGTGCTGCTAGTAAAGCAGCGACTCTACTTTCTAATGATACTTTAACCCAAGAATTAATTATTGCTGAAGTTGATGAAAATCTCTGTATGGGTTGCCACAGATGTGAAAAACTCTGTGAATTCGAAGCAATTACGGTAAATGATAAAGGGATTGCAATTGTTAATGATTTAAAGTGTAAAGGATGTGGAATGTGTGTTACTTCCTGTCCCGCAAGAGCAATTGACTTAATATATTATCGAGACTCGCAATTCGAAGAGGAAATTAAAGGAATCGGTGGAATTGATCTTTTTACTGAAGTTATAGAAGAATCCTTAGAATCAGCTAAAAATTAAATAATAAAGAGGTTTTAAAAAATTGCTAAAAAATTCAATTCCTAAAAGGAAAATAATTGCATTTGGATGTGAAAAATGAGGATACTCTGTAGCAGATTTAACTGGAACTACCAGAAAATCGTATTCCACCAATTTTCATTTAATTAAAGTTAAATGCACAGGACGGGTCGGAATTCATCTAATCATGGAATCATTCTTAAATGGAGCAGATGGTGTTGCGATTATTTCTTGCCATGAAGGAGAATGTGATTTTGGAAATGCTAATATGAATACCTATAAACATGTGCTATTTCTAAAGAGATTGTTTATTCACCTTGGAATTTCAGAAGATAGAATCCAACAATATTTTTGTGCTGCTGCGGAAGTAGAAAAATTTGTTAAATCTGTTGAAGACATCACTAAAAAAGTAGTAGCTTTACCTCCTCTACCTAAACAAAAAATTAATCCGATATAGGATGATCCTTCCGAGTAAAATGTAGTTGGGAGGTGACAAACTCATAGTGTGAGTATTCGGAATTTATCAATTACCTATCATGAATAAATTTAATGTATTAAAATGGATTCTGGATCAAAAATTTCATGGGAATTTTTAAGAAATATAACAGAGACATTAGATTCATATAGGATTCGAGTCTTAATCGACGCAAAACAAGAAATTCTGGATTCGGGAATCTATACTGAAGATCAATATTATAATATAATCTTCAAAATGATTGATGAAGATTATCTAAAATATTCTCTTTTTAACTACCTAACAAATCATAGTAAGAATAATTATAAATCATTACAAGATTTTTGTCATATTAATTCCATTGACTTAAGAAAGGGATTGAGCCTATTAGAACTGCTGAAAAATGAGGGTCTATTAGAACTTAACATTATCTATGATAATGTAGAGGAAGATGGAGAAAATAATACTAACGCAACTTTTAAAGATTATGAAATTCAATTAACTAATTTAAAACCCTCAGAAAAAAAAACTATTTATGAACCTGTTAAAGTAATTTTTGATTCTAAGAATTGCTCGGGTTGTGGATTATGTGCTGGAATTTGTCCCTTAAATTGCGTGAATGTCTATAATGGATTTGGCAAATTAGATGAAGATAAATGTATTCGATGTGGGTTATGTTATTATGTTTGCCCTCGCTCTTATTTACCAGTAAATTTATTAAATATGACTCAAGAAATTACATCTGAATTTAAAAATTATTCAACAATAGGGTACTTCATGGAAGCCTACTCTGCTAGAACAAAAATTAAGGAAATTGCTGATAAATGTCAAGATGGAGGTATCTCTAGTACCTGCTTATACTATTTATTTGATAAAAATGAAATAGATATAGCACTGGGCGCACAAATGAGTACTACTCCATGGAGACCAGAACCACTACTAATAAAAAATAAAAAAGATGTCCTATTATCTTCTGGTACCAAATACGTAAGTAATCCTACGCTGAGACTATTAAATCAACTAAACGGAAATCAGGGAAAATTGGCAATCGTGGGAGTTCCTTGTATGATGCAAGCTTTATTGAAGTCAGAAGTTTATAATATTAATATTCCCTCTCTCAATCAGGTCAAATATAAGATTGGGATCTTTTGTATGGAATCTTTTTCTTATGAATCCTTTTTAAATATTTGTAAGGTTTTAAATGTAGACGTGAAAGATGTTAAAAAAACAGATATCAATAAAGGTAAATTTTTTGTCTATACTCAGGATGGAAAAGAATTAACCGTACCTATTAAAGAAGTTACTAATTTAGCGAGAGAGGATTGTGAAGCTTGCTTTGATTTAACTTCTGAATCAGCAGATATCTCTATTGGTTCTACCGGATCTCCTAATGGATGGAACACTGTTCTTATAAGAACTCAAAAAGGGAAAGAATTATTTGACGCGTTAGTTAAGAATAAATTAATCGAATCAAAAGATATTAAAGATGTTAAACCTGGTTTACCTATGGTAGAAAAAATTGCTACTTCTAAAAGGAATACTTGTTATAAACACCTTGCTAAAAAGAAAGAAGAGAATAAAAGAATTCCCTCCTATTAAAAAATTTTAAAGGGATGATTTACAGCAAATTTAGCTTCTTCTTCCCTAAACCAAAAAGTTAATAATTAATTTCATATTAAAAATTATAAGAATAAACAAATTGCTGTATTAAAAATGAGTACTCCATCTGCAATTCGACCTAAGAACTTTAGAGAAAAAGTATTTTTCCGTAAATTAAGATCTCAAGTCGATGGAAATGCGAAGGTAGAATTTGGTTTAACCCAAATAAGAGGTATTGGAAGAAGATTAGCGCAAGGTATCGTTAAAGTAGCAGAAATCAATCCTGATATGAGAATAGGAGCACTTTCCGAGAAAGATTTGAATAAACTTGAAGAGATTATTCTAAATCCCACTGAGCATGGTATTCCTGATTGGATGGTAAATCGGAAAAAAGATCTAAGAACCGGCGAGAATCTTCACTATATCGGAAACCAATTAGAAATTACCGTAAAACGCGATATTGATCGAATGAAACGAATTAAGAGT
>SMTZ1_10007963_pt1 | contig 17040 bp, 15 predicted proteins | sample DeeMarSWOR136_30_FD_25667 | JGI IMG/M metagenome (IMG submission 25667)
TAACGCTTTTATAATGTCATTGCGAACGGAGTGAAGCAATCTCATAAAAAGAGAGGCATTTTCCCCTAAGAGATTGCCGCGCTTCGCTCGCAATTACACTCTTATCTTCAATATCACTACAGAAAGTGTTACCTAATTACTGAGCATATAGACCTGTCCCCTTTTAATTTTAATTTTCGATGATTTTGTATTCGTAATATTGCATGCCGCGCATTCTATCCAACAGGAATAGTCTATTATTTATGATTCGAACGTCATCCACAAATTGATTCAGAGGCAGTTTCCCGAGCAAAATACCGTCTGGGGCGTATACTTCCAGCTGATACATATCTGTTTCTCTAACGTCTGTATTTCCGCCAACGGACATACCCACTGACCTCGCACCATCTGCTCCTCTTGCTACCCGCACACCTATCTCTACACTTTCCTCTTCATTTATCTGCCTTTTCAAGGTAACAACCCATATTCTTCCTTTATCATCAACAGCTATTCCATTAGAGCAGCTGTTCATTTGTGGTTCCCGCAGTGAAACCATCCCCCCTTTTCTTTTGATGTCCGATTTAGTTTTAGGAGGGTCTGTGCTGTAGTTTAGCTCTCGATCTGCTTCCCATAAAGTTTTTCCATCAGGCGAATATTTCTCTATGCGGTTTTGGTAATCAAAGGCAACATACGTATTTTTGTCTTTGTCGATTGTAAAATGAAACCGGTTCCCCACCCTGTTTATGAGGAAATCTTTATAATCCCGTTGTTCGCCGAAGTCCCTCTCTACATCGCCATCTGAATTTAACACTCTGATAATCTTAGGAAGTTCTTTGTTTTCTTCGAATGAAGGCATCGAAAAGCTGAAGAAACCCGCTCCTCTTCCCATAATCATAAGGCCAGACTCGGAAACTCGTAAGATGCCGGCAGGATCCTTGGCAAAGGATATGGTTTTATAATCTTTCCCATCGGGTTTTAAAACCTGGACTCTTTGATTTCCAGGATCCGATATATGCAAATATCCTTTTGTATCTACATCTAATGATAAGGGATAAATGAACTCAGCAGGACCCTGGCCTTTGTTGCCGATGGTAGTGATATACTGGCCGTCAGGAGTGAATTTTTGAATTCGATGGTTGCCGGAATCCAGGATATACATATTGCCTTGGCTGTCTAAGGCTATATCCGAAGGCAAATAAAACAGAAAATTATCATCTTCAGCTTCAATGGTTCCGATCGTTCTAACTAGCTCTAAAGAGACCTTGGGATTTTTACCCCACTTGCCGGTCTTCCCGTTGTGGACAACACGAACGCCATCAATGGTTTCGACCTTCTGAGCATAAGATGTGGAAAAAATGAATGACATAATGATTACAACATAACCAATCAATCTTAATAGCTTCTTCATATCGACTCCTTTCAAATAGACTCTTTTTAATATTTTAACGGAATCTGCTTAAAAATCGTTGCAAATTCATAAAATTTTCTTTTTACATTCCTTACTCTTGTTTTCCGAATACTATCAGCCACAGGTTCTCTTCCAATCGGACATTGCTCTATTCACATATTCCAGAAATTGATCACGCCTGCTGGGCGAAATTCTCCAATTCAGTCCTCTCTTCCTGATAATTTCTATTTGGGTGCTGAAAGAGGTTATAGAACTGAAGCTACTAAAAATTATTATTCCCTTAGCAGGCTTCACTGATTCGATGTTATCAAAAGAAACATTCAGAAAAAATTGGCCGAGTTTTATCTTAATCCTGTCCTGCAGGACATAAATCTTTCTTGGCAGAAACAGCCAATAAACGACCAGGACAAAAGGAACTGAGGCAAAGAGAATGATAGCTCCTAAATTCGACTCGGGTTCTGACTCGCTGGGAATGACATCCGAGTAATGAGCGTCGATATAAAACAAAATTCCTAGGGCGATAAGCAAAATAATTGGAAAAACAAGCGCAGCTTTAATCCACACATCATACTCTATGCTATCCTCAAAAAGGACCAAATCCATATCAAATCCCCTTTCTTCTATTAAATTTATCACCCTGCTTTTATTAAATTTCTACGGTTAACCAATCATACAGATACGAATAATTTTTGTGTCGTGAAAGATCGCCTCTGCCGGTCTTACTTGAGGGCGTCAAGTCGCTTCTTTGCCTCCTCAACCTCTGCAACGCCTGGGTCAGCGTTTTTCCAGAGGTCGAGGAACTTCTGATACTGGTCAATGGCTTTGCCTTTCCAGCCTTTCTCCTCATACAGCCTGGCTAACCTGTAATGATTCTTGGGATGGATCAAATATCGTCCCTTAGAATTCGGGTCAAAAGTAATCAACCGCTCGTATTCAGCGATGGCATTATCTAAATCTCCTTTCTGTTGATAAGCCCGAGCTAGTACGTCCTTAAGGAAAGGTGTGTTATAGCCTATTATCTGACTAGTGTATTGAAGCGCAGGTGGATTGGGAGGTGATGCTTTTTTGAAAATGGAAATAGCCTTATCATGCGAGCCTTCAGCGAGCAATATCTCAGCCTGGAGAAAATTAATATCGAAAGTTGCCCCTTCTTTACTGCTTGGGCGCAGCTCGGGAAATAAGGAGTTCATTTCAGCCAGCCTGGCCTTTGCTGAATCTAGCCGTCCTTTTCCCAATTCAATTAGTCCCAGAAGGAGGTTGTAGTAACTTTTAAAAGATGAAGCATATTCCGGATTATATTTTATAAAAACATTGAGCCAGTTTTCATTATGCTGCCCGCTGAGTTCATACTCTCCCCGGTCATAATACATCCAGGCTTTAGATAATTCTCCATAGGCTCTTCCAGCATCAACACGGCCTGCAGCTGCAGCCAATCTTTCGGCTTTCTGAAAATCGATAAGAGACTTCTTCAAGCTGCCAAGCCAGAACTGATAAAATCCTTTATACAAATATACATCCTCCTTAATACTTGGAGAGGGAGCCATGGCAATTTCTCTATCAACCCATTTCATCGCTTCAGAATAATCTTCTATTAAAGCATAGATATATCCAATTTTAAGGGAAACTCCAGGAAAATCAGGTTTAACTTCCAGTGCTTCTTTGTATTTGGCAATGGCCTCATCAAGCCTTCCCATCAGAAAATACGCTTCAGCCATGGAATCAAGGGGATTAGCATCTCCTGGATTCAGAGTCACATACTTTTTGAAATGCTCGATTGATTTTTCAAAATTCCTCATATCAGCGTACAAATAGCCGAGCTCATTATGGGCTTCGCCATAATTAGGGTCCAGCTCCAGTACTTTATCGCACTCTTCTAAGGCTTTGTCATATTTCCCATCAGCACGGTATATAACACCCAGCCAACCATGAAAATCTTTCTCTTTGGGATATTTCTGTGCTGCCTGTTGCATGATACTGAGCTGCTTTTCTCGATCTCTTTCTATGTACCTAGCATAAGTTGCTTCAATATAGAACCTCTCCTTATCTGTTGCTTTCGGGGATAAGGCTTTAGCTTTTTTAATAGCCTCGTCTCTCGCTCCGATATTCCCTGACCAACTGTATGAACCAGCAAGTCGCTCGTAGGCTAGAGCAAAGCTCGGGTCTAGCTCAACAGCTTTCTCAAAGAAACCTACGGCATCTTCATAATAGAATTTACGTGCGCTCTCCATACCTTGCATGAAATATCTGTAGGCTTCCATAGAACTGGTTGTAACATCAGTTATGCCTACTTGGGCAGGTTCAATTCTTTCCCTGGCCAGGCCTATCCCTTTAGTTATCTCCTTGCTCAGCTCGTCGATTTGAGTGTTTAAAATGCTGTCAACCCCTATTCCTTTTGAGCTAGCACTTCTCAGCATCTTCTTGGTTTCAACATCCAGAACCTTTACATCTGTAGCGAACATGTTCTCAGCTTTGATAAAACTGCCCAGGACAATGGCTCCTACGCCTTCCCTGCGGCACAATTGAAATCCTAAATTCCTGTCAATATTTTCCACATCCTTCTTTCCCATCTGCTCGAGAAGGTCACTCATTCTCTCCCAGGTGACAACATAAAGCTCTCCTGTCTGCTCAAGGCTGGTGATTAAAAGGTTGGGAATTGCCTTCTGTAGATAGTCATAAGCTTTATTCCCTGTTTGATTTTCAAAGCTTATAATCGCTATGGAGTTTTCAATCTTGGGGCCAAGCACAGCTTCCTTCTTAGGGAGGAGCTGCCAGATGACCACTGCGGCAATAACCGCAGCCACAACAATCAGAGAAGGGATGAAGAGTTTCTTTACGCCGAAGGTTACGGTAATCTCTCTCGAGGTGATGGGCTTTCTCTCAGGAACAATTCTTTCTGTAGTAGGAATCCCTTTCTCTATAGCGACTAATTCTGAGCGCACTTCACCTGCGCTCTGATAACGCTTGTCTTTGTCTTTTTCTAGACATTTCATTATCACCTTACTGAGGTCTGAAGGCACCTGTGAGTTTAATGCTCCGGGTTCTTTGGGTATCTCGCTCTTTTGTTTAACTCCGATGGTGAAAGGCGTATCACCTTCAAAAGGCACTCTTCCTGTCACCATTTCATAGAGGATAACTCCCAGCGAATAAATATCCGAACGCTGGTCGGTATCTTTACCCTCTACTTGTTCAGGAGACATGTATTCAGGAGTGCCGATCATCACTCCTGCACCTGTCATTCCTTTGCCTTTCAAAGAGCGGGCTATCCCAAAATCCATAATCCGAGCCTTTCCTTCCTCATCCACCATGATGTTCTGCGGCTTCAAGTCACGATGGACAACGCCTAATTTATGCGCTTCAGTTAATCCTTCGCATACTTGCTTGGCTAGGGAAATAGCCTGTCCGGCGCTCATCTGACCCATCTTCCTGATTAATCTTTTAAGGTCTTCTCCATGAATATATTCCATGGTGATGTAATGCGTGCCTTTTTCCTCGTTGAGGTCATACATCTGGCACACATTCTCATGCCGAATCTTCCGTGAAAATTTAAGCTCGTTGCTGAACCTTTCTATTGTCTTTTTATCAGAAGCAATTTCTGGCTTTAGAAGCTTGAGGGCGATTTTCTCTTTTATCTTAGTATCCAGCACCTTATAGATTCTACCCATGCCGCCTTTTCCCAGCTCTTCAATAATCTGGTATCTGTCAGCAAAGGTAGTGCCAGTAGTCAATTCTTCTTTGGGTGTCTCTATGGTCTCGGTGGGTGCGGAAATTTCCCTTGGGGGAGGAAGTTGAGTTCCACACTTACCACAGTATATGGTATCCTCGGGGTTTTCATGTTGACATTGATGACATTTCATGCCTTATTTCCCTTCTTAATGTTTGGCAAAAGAATAACAATTAATGAAAAAAGAGTCAAATTTGAAGAAACAGATTTACTTTATATAATATATCCTGAACTTTCTTAGGAGTTGACCGTATATTCATATGAATTTACAATGTTCCTTTACATCAAACTCTCTTATCCGCATTTCATCTTAGCTTATAAAGGAGGAAACACATGATACGAAAAAACCTGATAATTGCAGTCTTATGCGTATTCTTTTTTCAAGCCTTATATTCTCAGAGCCCTGGTGAGAAGAGCTACCATGATGAGTCGGTTATGCCCGGGGGCAAAAAAGGAGAGCGAATCCAGTCGTTAATCGCCACCGTTAATTCCAATGACCCCGACCAGATAAGCCGCTTTCTGAATGAAGAATGTACAGAAAGATTCAGAAATTTTGCGCCCATGGAGGAACACATAGACGTAGCCCTCAACTTTCGCCGCACAACAGGAGGAGTTGATTTTCACAGCATCCGCACCTATGTCCCTGAGCGTAAAGAAACAGTTGTGATTCTCAAAGACCGCAACTTTGAAAGCTGGCGGGCTTTCGTCATAACATTCGACAAGTCTGAAGATCTCTTAATTGACGGCCTTTATTTCAATATCGCCCGTACGCCTTCAAACGTGAATGAATCCAATATCACCGAAAAACAATTTATCCAGATGACAGAGGAATTGATTCAGCGGATATGCAAGCGAGATGTTTTTTCAGGGGCCTTAATCATTGCCAAAGGCGACGAGGTCCTGCTCACACATGCGTGCGGTGAGGCCAGTAAGCGATTCCACGTCCCCAACAATATCGAGACAAAATTCAACCTTGGCTCGATGAACAAAATGTTTACTGCCACTGCAATCGCCCAGCTTGTCGAGAAAGGCTTGCTTTCCTTCGAGGATAAGATTGATAAGTACGTGGACGAATCCTGGCTCCCTAAAGAGATCACGTCTAAGATTACCGTACACCATTTGCTTAGTCACACTTCGGGTCTGGGCAGCTACTTCAACGAGACCTACATGAATGGGTCAAAAGCACTGTATCGGAAGGTGGATGACTTCAAACCTCTGGTGAAGGGGGAAAAACCTGAGTTTGAGCCCGGAAAGCGCTTCAGGTACAGCAACACTGGAATGCTCCTCCTGGGTGTTGTGATCGAAAGTGTTACGGGTCAGAGCTATTTCGACTACATCCACAAAAACATCTATGAACCAGCCGGAATGAAGAATTCCGATAGTTATGAAATGGATTACCCGGTGGAAAACCTGGCTATCGGTTATAGTCCCGATCTTAAAAGCAACTACGGCTGGCAAAACAATCTCTTCAAACACGTTATCAAAGGAGGACCAGCTGGCGGGGGATTCTCCACGGTCGGTGATTTGCATAGGTTTGCTCGAGCTTTCCAGACAGGAAAGCTGGTTTCTGCTGATTCTATGAAGACTCTCTTGAAAGACCACTCAGGCGAAAATTATGGTTATGGCTTCACGATTACAGAGGGGCCGAACGGCAAGGTTGTCGGACATGGCGGAGGCTTCCCGGGTATCAACGGCAAACTTGATATGTACCTCGATAAGGGATACATTGTCGCTGTCCTATCTAACTACGATAACGGTGCAAGTCCGGTTGCTGAAAAAATCAGCCAATTGCTGGCCAGAGTAAAGTAAATAACTGAAGACAGCAGCCTGATGCGGCAGTCTAGGTTGGCCCAGGATATTAAATTAAAGAAATGCGCACTAGGAATTTAAAATATCATGTGGAGGAGACATGAGTAAAAAAACAAATCTTGGCCGCAGGCATTTTCTAAAAGCATCCGTCTTCGGATTGTTCAGCGCCGGCGTAGCCACCAAAGGCGGATGGGCTAGAACAAAAGAGAGCACCTGTGCAGACAGTAAGGAAACAAAAGATAAATCTCAGCCCAAGATCAAGGCCTTTCGGATCCTCGGCCGCACCGGGTTCAAGGTCTCGGACCTTGCGATTGGCTCTGTTTATGACGAAGGGCTGTATGGGACCATGCTGGATGCCGGTTTTAACTATATTGATACGGCGGAAAGCTACCCCCGCCACCATGGCATCATAGCCAAAGCGATCAAGGGGCGCGACCGCAAGTCTATCTTCATCACCACCAAGATGGAGGTCAAGAAGGACCCTTCAAAGGAGGATTTCCTCAAGCGAGCGCGTAGGGCCCTCGAAGAGCTGGATACAGAATACATCGACTGCATGATGATGCACTGTCCCGAAAAGGCCGAGATCCTTAAAACAGAGGGATTTCACGCCGCTATGCAGCAGCTCAAGTCCGAAGGCCGGTTAAGGCATGTGGGTGTCTCCAACCACGGGTCGTTCTGGTACAAGGATCCAGAAGAGCCAATGGAGAAAGTGCTCCTGGCCGCAGCCGATGACGGAAGGTTTGATGTTTTCCTGATGGCTTACAACTTCCTGCAGGAGGACCAGGCGGAGCGGGTGCTAGAGGTCTGCAAGGAAAAAAAGATCGGAACAGCCCTGATGAAGTCCACTCCAGCACACAAATACTATGGTCTAAAGTCACGGGTCGAACAGCTTGAGAAGGAAAAAAAGGAAATCCATCCCCTCTATAAGGAAGGATTGGTGCGGTTCAAGGGCTGGCTCGATAGAGCAGAAAAATTCATCAAGAAATATGATCTTAAGAGCCCAGAGGAAATCAGAGAAGCATCCATCAGGTTCGTGCTCGACAATCCCAACGTCAGCACTGTCTGCTGCTCTCTGAAGAACTACGATGAGTTGGAGCAGATCCTCCCCCTTTCTGGATCAAAACTTAGCGATTGGGACAAATAGGAATTAGCAGCCTGCAAATAAGACCATTGAAAAATTACAAAAAAGCTTTTGTAATAATAATAGCGCTTTTGGTAGCTGCAATACACTTCATCATCGGTCCGAATTACAGGGGTCCTTTCAAGGGCTTTCTCTCAGGTTATCTTATAGATATTCTTCTTCCTTTTGCTTTATATTTTTTATTCACACTTAATTTAAATCAAATTAAGCAGAAAATATTGATTTGTGCGGGTATTCTTACATTGGCTGCCGTCATTGAATACTTACAGTATCGAGGGATAGGAATATTCGGCAGTGTCTTTGATGCTTATGATTTTTTAGCATATTTAACAGGTGTTATATCAGCCATAGTATTTGATTTAAAAGTATTAGATAAGATCGTGAGAAAAAAGCAATTGGCCTGATCTGCGCCTTTATTTTGGTGTTCTATAGAAAGCTGGGAGGCAGGTCTTAGATGGCTTCAAGCCTTTTCTTAGCATCGATGACTTCAGGAATTCCGGGGTCAGCATCCTTCCAGAGTTCGAGAAATCTGCGATAGTGCTCAACGGCATCAGCTTTCTTGCCCATCCTCTCACTAATCTTACCCATCATGTAGAAGCTCTTGGCATAGATGTCTCCATCCCAGATCCGGGAATAAGTCAAGGAAGCTATCCTTTTATACTCGCCAAGAGCCTTGGCTAGGTCTCCAGCCTTGTAATAAGCTTCAGCCAGAGAATTGATGAACAAAGGACGAAATTCTCTCCCTTGATCCCTTGTATAAGGCAGCAAGGATATGGCCTTCTGGAAATAATCTACGGCTTTTGGATAATTCTCTCTTTCCAGCTCGATCATTCCCATCAGATGTTGATAATACCTTATCATTTTTTTGAACTGACTTTCTTGAATCAATTTTCTGAGTTCCTCGCCAGTCCCTTGGGCATCTGAAACGGATTTCAGGCCAATATAAGCCAGCCCTTTCTGATACAACATGCCAATTTGTCCAGTAATACTCTCGTTCTTTACTGCATTGTCTAACATTTCATCAAATCCTCTTAAGGCCTTATCAAACTCTCCTGTCTTGAGATACAAATGAGCAAATAGTGTTTGTAAAGCTTGAGCTCTTTCCAGCATGGCGCTCAATTCCTTAAGCTTTCCCTGCAATAGATATGATTTGGCAAAACCTGCTGCAGTTGTAGCGCTCCCCAAAAACTTTTTGTATGCAGTCTCTGCCTCGCTAAAATTCTCCTTTAGATAGAAAATATCGCCTTTTAGGGCGAAGGGCCCGATACTACGGCTTAGAGAAATAGCCTTTTCCACCTCATCCAGGGCAGAGTCATAATCCCCTTGGCAGGCATGTATGAGGGCTAACCGTTCATAAAAACCTGCATGATCTGGATAATCATTCAGAGCACTCATCATAACCTGCCTGGCAATATCATACATTCCCTTGACCATGTACATTTCGATGACATTCCAGTAAACGATGAAATTCACCGGTTTGTTGTGAAGCAACATTCTATGAAGCTCTAAGGATCTATCCCATTCCTCCAAGTTGCTATAGACTCCACCGAGGTTGGTGATGGCGATAGATTCATCCGGGTAAAGTTCCAACAATCCTCTGAAGGCTTCTATAGCCTTAGCCAAGGTCTTCTCTGATGACCAATAATAATCCCCCTCGATAAGGAAGCGCTCTCTATCCGAGACTCGATCGCGCAATTCAAAAGCCTTTTGGAGTGCATTCCTCCTTGCAGGCAAAAATCCCATATTGCCGTAAGCGGCAGCCATTGACCTGTAAGCCATGGCAAACCCAGGATCAATCTCTACTGCCTTCAGCATCGAATCGACACTCCTCGGATAATCGCCGTTAAGATGAAATATCCTCCCTTGACTGTAATATTTGTAGGCTTCTGTAGAGTCAGTCGTGATTTTCTCCACCTCTTTATCTATATCAGTTGCGATCTGGGTTTCGGAGAGCTCGAAGTTTTTCTTTATCTTCCTTGTCAGCTCATCCACCATGGCATAGAAATCTTTCTCGCCATGTCCTTCGACACTTTCAGAACCGATAAGCTCTCCTGAGCTTCCTTCCTGAAGGGTGACATTAATCCGGAAAGTATCATTTGCTCTTGTGTAGTTTCCTACCAGGACACTCTCAACTCCCCCCTGAGCAGCAACTTCCTTTAACACTTCAGAGGAATATGCACTTGCCCCTAGCTGATCCAGTTGATGAAGAATGTTAAAGAGTCTTTCCGCACTCAATATCTTGATATGTCTCGATTGAGAAAGGTCGGTGATCAATAAATCCGAAAGAGCGCTTCTCCAATGGTCTAATCTGTCGTCGCCTGTGTTGTTCTTAAAATACAGAACAGCGAGAGAAGGCTTATCCGATGGGGACAGAAGAACCTCCTTTTTGGAGAAGAGCTGGAAGATGAGCACTGCTATAACTGCAAGAGCGACAACAGCAAGGGCAGGAATAAGAATTTTCTTCAAATTAAAGGTGACTGTAATCTCCCTTGAAACTGTTGCCCTTCTTCTAGGAATCATCCTCTCTTCTGTAGGATACCTTTTCTCTCTATCCTTCTCCAAACACCTCATAATCATTCTGCTGACATTTTCTGGAATCTGGGGATTTATATCCCTGGGATCCTGCGGCTTTTCAGTCTTGTGCTTCAAAGCTATGCTAAACGGCGTCTCTCCATCAAAAGGAATCCTGCCTGTCACCATTTCATACAAGATCACACCCAGAGAATAAAGGTCTGAACGCTGGTCTGTCTCCAGCCCTTCCACCTGCTCGGGCGACATGTACTCGGGAGTCCCGATCATCGTTCCTGTCCTTGTTATCCCCTTGGCTTTAAGGGAGCGCGCTATTCCAAAATCCATGATCCGGGCATTCCCCTCTCTGTCGATCATTATATTGCCCGGTTTTAAATCCCGATGAACAACTCCCAACTTATGAGCTTCTGCCAATCCTTCACAGACCTGCTTGACAACAGAGAGTGCCTGACCAGGACTCAACTGCCCCATCATCCCGATCATGTCTTTCAGGCTCTCTCCCCGGATGAACTCCATGGTGAGATAATGAATTCCCTCTTCTTCCTCAAGATGGTACATGCGGCAGACATTCTTGTGAGAGATCTTACGGGCCATCTTCAGTTCGTTTCCGAATCTTTTGATGATCCTTTCATCAACAGCGATCTCGGGGTGAATGAGTTTAAGTGCCAACTCCTCCTTTAGCTTCGTATCGATAACCTTGTAGACTTTGCCCATGCCACCTCTTCCCATCTCTTCAACAACCTGGTATCTTCCGGCGAAAGTGCTCCCCGTGGTTAGCTCCTGCCTGTTTTTGAGGAGAGTTTTTGTCTCTGTAAGAGAGACTTCTTCAAAAGATAATTGCGTCCCGCATTTGACGCAAAAGCTCAAATCCTCTGGATTCTCATACTGACATTTTGGGCATTCCATTGCGTATGTCCTCTTCTAGAATCTTAAAAATAAACGAACTAAAAGAAAATATCAATTATCAAAAAAAGAGTCAATTGAATAATCTAGCAAAAAAATTGAAGGATTTTTACCTTTGACCTGAAATTTAACTTGATGTATAAATTTATCCTTAGGTAAACCGACAAAATATATTGAATCGTTTATAATAGTAAAATGAAATTAGGACTCAAATTTTCTCCTCTCAAAAATATTAAAGCAATTGCAAAGACTCTCTTTTCATTTTTCATTCCTGGAGGTCTTCCTTTTCTAATAACAGTAATCATTCTTAATCTGAGGATTATGGATAAAGTATTGCCAAAATCTGCACAAATCTACCCTCTAATTGTTATCGGAGCAAGCGTATTGGTTGGATTACTTTTTAAACGAACGTGGCTCATGCTCGTCATTCTTGTTCTAGCCATTGCGGATAGGGCACTCCTCTACTTTGCTGCAAGTATTTATGTCGCAACGGAAGGGGGGCATCTTCTATACCAAGCTATATCCTTCCTGCTTCCGTTTAATCTTTGCGTATTTGCCTTTATGAAAAGACGAGGAGATATGACTAGGCAAAGCATTTGGTTCTTGAGTGCGATTCTTTTACAAGGATGCGCAATTGCCTTTATCTATCAGTACAAGAGCTTGGGCTTTGGCGCTTTTCTCGAGGATTCATCCATAAAATGGGCTCTACTCAAACACACCCCGTTATCTCAGCTGGCGCTGTTTGCCTTTGGGATTGCTCTTGTTTACTATCTTTTTCTGTATATTCGGACTCGAGGGGTAATCGAACGTGCTTTTTGCTGGGCTATAATCTCTGTATTTTATGCTCTGGCTTTAGGTAGAATCGGACCAGAGTCCTCGATTTATTTTTCCACAGCAGGTCTTATCTTTGTTATATCCGTGATTGAAAATATCTATGTTGAGGGATTTCAAGACGAGCTGACCGAGCTTCCAACAGGGAAAAGCATGCACGGAATCCTTTCCCAGCTTGGCACTGGTTACACAGTGGCTATGGTTGAAGTCGACAATTTTAAGAGGCTTAGAGACAACCATGGCCGCCGGGTGAGCAAACAGGTCCTTCGCTCTGTCGGCTTAAAGCTCACGAGTGTAACCGGGGGAGGCAAACCATTTCATTATGGAGGTGAAGTGTTCGCTGTAGTTTTCCCAGGCAAGTTTTTGCAGGATACACTGCCCCACATGGAAGAATTAAGGCAGACAATCAAAAAACCTGGCCCTATTCTCCAAAACCAGAAAAGGCCTCACAAGAAGCCAAAAAAACTGAAAAGGATTGAAATACTAGCGAACAGAGTTCCTGTAACAGTTAGTATAGGCGTTGCTGAGAGAAGTGAGGCCGATATGACTCCCCACCAAGCCATTAAAAAAGCAGAAAAAGCCCTTATCACTGCCAAGAATGAAGGGCGTGATCGAATGCATCCCAGTTATATGAAAGTCGAATTCGAGGCATTATAAAAAAGCTAGAAGAAAAATCGAAAAAATCACTACATCATAAAAAGAAAATTCCTTTATTCCATTCTTATTCAGCGAGATTAATGCCTGTAATGATAAAAGCTCAGTTGAGAATGAATGCTCGCCCTGTACATCTAAGACGCCAGCTACCCCTTAAAATCCTTACTTTAGTTTTTAGCTAGCTTTCTGGAACGGAGGTGGATATATAATCTCGCCTTTGGCTGACTTGAGCGCTCCAGGAACCAATTCCAGAACCATGAAGGCCTCATCCGGTACCGGAAAGAGAACCTGCAATCCCCTATCTCTGGCAGGAAGAAATCCAAACCGCGGATAATACCCGGGATGCCCGATTACGACCACGATTTTATGTCCTAAGTTCCGGCAGTCCTCAAGACCCCTGAAAACGAGTTTTGAGCCGACACCTTTATTTTGAAATTCTGGATGAACTGCCATCGGAGCAAGAGCCAGGGCTGAAATGACATACTTTTCCGATTTAATAACGATAGCGCTAAACAGAATATGCCCGATCACCTCTTGATTTTGGATTGCTACAAGAGATAATTCAGGGATAAAACTATCAGTTTTCCGTAGATCATCGATAAGATCGGCTTCGGCTCTTCCCCCAAAAGCGAGCTCGTTTACTTTGTGAATTGCTGTATAATCGGTTTTCTTTTCTGGCCGAATAATCATCTTGCTTTTATTTCCTTTGACCTTGGCGTCCGGAGTATCTTTCATGCCAGCGTTATAACAGTTTTTGCAGGATTATAACTCTAAGTTATAAATTTTTCAAAAAACATCGCTTATTATTACCTTAAGTTATAGAAAATGGAGATGCGGCTCACCCCTGCGGATATGAGGGGGCACAAAAATCTCACCTCAAAATTCACCCCAAAATTCACCCCAAGAGAGGATTAATAAAACGATGAAGCTCTGAGATAATACCAGTGCTATGTATTGCCCTGCATGTAACATGTTTGCCACTAATACCCTAATATGTGTTAATTGTGGCCATAAATTCCCCCAACCTCGCAAACCTAAATGGGCAAGGTCTAGGTCCATCAGCTCAGGGAATCGCTCTTACATGAAGGTTATCTTGATCCTTCTCCTAATAGGTGCTGTCTATGGGCTATATACGAAATATTTTAAGGCAGAAGATTTCTCATCAGCAGATATACCTGCAGGGAAATACACCTCAAGAGCTCTACCTTCCTATATGATCGAAGGTTCAGTTAATCTAAGAAAGAGTATTGTGAAGGGCAAGATCAATATTGTTGACTTTTACAGCGATTACTGTCCCCCCTGCAAAAGGATATCTCCATTCCTCAAAAAGCTCGATGACAGGAGAGGGGATATAGTTGTTATAAAGATCGATATCAACAGAACAGGATATAGGGGAATCGATTGGCAGTCTCCCGTGGCACAACAGTTTAAACTGGAGAGTATACCCTACTTTATTGTTATATCTCCATGGGGGAAGCTCATGTACGAAGGAAAAGAAGCGTATAATTATGTGGTTCAGCAATTGAGAATAGAAGGCATTCCTTCCTGATACTATCAAATCAACGAAATATCAATAAGGCTTTGAATTTCTTTAAAATGCCTGTTGAGAGTTAAAATTTTGCAGCCATATTCCTGAGCTATAACAGCAATATAGCAGTCAAACAAATTAATTTTCTTTCCCTTCTTTTTCAGCTGGTAAGAAAGCCTCCCCGCTTTTATCCAGCTATCTTCTTTTTGATCTATAACATAAAAAGCATCAAAAAAATCTTCAATGATTGAGAGTTCTTTTATCGATTTTGATCCCTGCATCAATTCTGCTATTACTATTTTTGGAACATAAAGTTCATCCTCTTCAAGAAGCCTATCCACTTTTTGAGCTACCGAAGAGGATTTGCTTCGAAAATACTCAATCCAGACAGATGTATCAATAAGGATTCTATCAGCGCTCATGGTGTCTAATTTCATCTGCTGTCATATCGAATTCAAGCTTCCCTTTCATAGATTTTATTTTCTTTAATTTTGCCCTTCTGATATATTCACGAATTGCTTCTTTTACAGCAGACGCTTTACTTTTCGCTTTTGTTTCTTTAAGAAGTTCTTTAACTATATCATGTTCAATGGTTACTGTCGTTCTCATTTATACTCCCTTATAAAAGATATGCTAATTATTATAATATATCTGAACATAATGTCAAGAAATAATTGTTCATAATCAATGCACAATATATTTGTTTTTATCTGTGCATTTATGCAGAAACTTTTTTCTTCCCTTGGGCAGCATGAATCGCTCGATCCTCCACCCCGTGTATCCAGTAAGATGCCAGTGGAAGGTGTATCAGATGTTCTTTGGAACAAGGGGGGCAAGAATCTCAATCAACGAACGCAGGGATATTTTCCTTGGCGATCAGCCAGATGCGCTCGACCAGGACTTCTCCATATTCATGAGCAAGGATATTCCTCAATCCCACCATGCTCTTCCAAGGAATCTCGCTGTGCTTTTGCTTGTAGCTCTCAGACACTCGTTTAGCGGCTTATCCTATAACAAGCAATTGCCGTTTAACGCTATTGCGTTTAATCCTAATTCAGGCAATGGATAAGGTTTATCTCGACCCTTTCCTCTCTCTGGCACTAAAAATTCTATTATTAGCTCTGGATGATTGAGCCTGATGTATCCTTTTGCATGGAAATCCACAATGAATCCAAGATCTTTTAATAATTCTGGAATATCTGTTTTCTTTCTGAACTTAACAGGAATTGGAACAACAAAATCTATATCTCGGGTTCTTATAGAAGAACTATAATCTACATCTGAAAAATAACTCTTATAAAAATAAATACACCAACTTCCAATAATTATTAGCCTATTCAGAACCCCTGCCTTATTTAGCCGTCTTAAAACTTCAAGACAAAGATCGTATTGCTTTTCCATTTAACGCCTTTTTTAGAAAAACTATTTGCTTGTTAAGTTGGGAGAGAAGTTTTCTATATTTAGCTCGCAACTTTTTAGCTTCCATGTATTTCTTTTTTTCTTCTTCTGAGATTTTCCCTTTATAAACAAACTTAACTCTTTTACTATCTCTAATGGCTAAGTAATAGTATTTGTGTCCTTTTATGCTTTTTTCTACCAAGCTACCCTTTGGTAGTCCGTTTAAAGCCTTTTCATATTGTTTTTTCATTCGAATAGAATTCTGAAGCTCTTCTTCTAATACGCCTTTTATTATATTCATTTTCGCCTCTGTTACCAAACAAATATATTAATATGATATGATGTTTGGTAATAATTGTCAAATATAATAGTTACCAAACATCACCATAATAATCAACAAAAGTTTGGTAATCCAAAATAAAAACGATATTCCTATATGATATTGAGGCTACCCCTCGGTTTTTTGTCATGATAGGAAAAGGAAGAGGCAAAAATAGGTTACATAATGCTCATTAAAAGGTGCACCATTTGCCAAAAAGTGGATTGTTTCATATAGATTATGTAAATCCCAATAATCTCCATAAAGCGTAATACCCGCTCCATATTTAGTAGTCTTCCCGGTCAGCATTTTTTATCCTTCCGTAATTAAATTTACTCTATTTTCGTTCATCAGTCCCTTTGAGGAAAAAAACAAGAGGTTCCTTTCTCTCAAGAATATATTCATAGATTCTTTTTGATATTCTGAATCTTCCATTTGAGAGACGGTGAGATCCTAATTTTCTCCTGAATTTCTTTCTGGGGAAAGAGAATTGCTATATCCAATTCACCTGTATCGTAGAATTTATGTAACGTTTCTATCTCTTTGCTTGTCAAAACTAAAAATGGCGATAAAGATTTTTTGGTTCTCATCAATAATTCATTTCTATCTGGATATGTCCCCCTTCGGAGCATTGGCGCTAATTTATTCTGAATATCGCTCTGAGTAATAAGTTCAAATTTTAGTTTGAATAGTACGAAAATTTTCTTGTCGGTAATAATCCCGTAGAAAAGGAGGAGCGATCGAAATAAATTGACATCCACATTTAAAGGAGAAATTACCATTTGATAGACATCAAATAAATCTCTGGGCGTGTATCGAC
>SMTZ1_10010716_pt1 | contig 17038 bp, 11 predicted proteins | sample DeeMarSWOR136_30_FD_25667 | JGI IMG/M metagenome (IMG submission 25667)
TATAGACCTTGGTATTATTCACCGGCATATGTAGGTGGGGGAATTATCTTTGCAATTATTCTTGGTTTAATATTATTACCCCTACTAGGTGTAGCGATTTGGTTTCCTTTCAGTCGAGCTGACACCTCTGGTAATGTTTCTTATCGTTCAACGGAAACTCTATTTTTTAATGAATATTGGTATGAAAAAGAGTATACGAAAGCCGGAAATGAGATAACCTTTAGTGTGCAATCTTCTTTAAGTCCTATAGGGTTTGCAATCTGGGATCAACCGTTTGAAAACCTTCCTACAACCACCGTAATTGATGGACCTTATTCAGAACAATTCAGTTTAGTCCAAGATTATAGGGAATATTATTCAATCTTCTTAAAGCCAGGATCTTCAATCAGTTACAGCTTTAACTCTACTCTAGTGATTGAATTTTTTATCGCAGATGCTAATCAATTCTATATATGGGATCAAGGAGGTAGTCCTTCCTTTTATTATGATATAAGGACAAATGAAACTACTGGGATTTTTAATGTATTATCAAGCTACGATGCACAAGATTATTATCTTGTATGGTATAATGATAATAGTTCTACCGCACTAGTGGATATTGAATATGGTTTTACCGCTGTAAATGTAATTGATTTGACAGGTGCAAATTATTATGAACTTAATACTTACTTAGTAAGTCAAAATACGATCATCGTTAATGAAACTGGAGATTGGTATTTTTTCATCTTTTTTGACCCATTATATTCACCAGAAGAAAGTACTTCTATTACTTTTGATGTATCTTATAGTACAGGCTTAACTTCTGTAGATCGATGGAAAAATGTTCAACCTATATTAATAATAATCCTCATAATCGTTGTTGTCATTTTAATCGGCGCTGTTGTAGCTAGAAGAGGTCAAAAAAAGAATAAGTTACAACCTCAAGACAAACCAATACCGCAAGTCACTAAACCAATGGTTTCTGAAGAAAAACCATCAAATTGTATACGTTGTGGATCTACTATAAGACCAGATGCTATATATTGTCCTAATTGCGGAGGAAAAATAGAAGGTAGGAAAATTGGAGAATCATCCATCGTCACTCCTGCAGAATCTAAAATATGTTCCTATTGTGGGAGTAATTTAGCAGCAAAAGATCAATTTTGCAAATGGTGTGGTACTAAAGTACAAAAATAGACTTCACTATATTTACTAGACTATTTTAAATCTTTTTTTTTTATATTCTTTCTTATTCTAAAATGTTTAAGAGTTGCAGTTTTATATAACAAAGGAACTATCTCATTCTTTCACATTAAATTTTTTATTATCACATCATTATTTCTATAATAATTCCGATTTTATATCATCGATTTTCACATCAATGAATTTATAATAATTTTTCCTATGAACCAAAAATAATCGTTTTTCAATGATTTAAATGACAAGCAATCACCAAAATTTATCCGAATTAACAAAAAAGTTAATATATTTTTTTGATTTAGACGGAACCATTTATCTGGGCAACAAGTTATTTGATGGCGTTACAGAATTAATTAGTATTTTAAAGAATAAAAATAAGAATTTCTATTTCCTATCCAACAATTCAAGTAAATCTACTTCAGATTATCTCCGAAAATTGAATAAAATGAATTTAAATATTACTCGCGACAATATAATATTATCCCAACATCCTACTATAGCCTATTTAAAGAAGAAATCCTATGAAAAAATTTTTTTACTTGGTACCGAATCCCTTAAAAAAGAATTTAGAGAGGAAGGATTTATTTTAACTGAAACTGAACCTGAAATTCTTGTTTTAGCTTTTGATCAAGACTTAACTTATGAGCGCTTAGCCCAAGCCTCCTTTTTCCTGCAAGAAAATATACCATATATTGCAACTCATCTTGATGATAGGTGCCCTACTGAAGAAGGATATATTCCCGACGCTGGTGGAATTGCAGCCCTTCTTTATAAAGCTACGGAAAGAATGCCAAAAGTGTTTGGTAAACCAAATAAGGAAATGCTTTTATTTAAACTAAAAGAATTAGATGTTTCCCCTAAAGATGCGGTCATATTTGGTGATAGATTATATACCGATATAAAAATGGGTATAGAATCAGGGGTAACAACATGTTGTGTGTTATCTGGAGAAATTACTATGGAGATGATACATAATAGCACAGATTTTCAACCCGATTTTATTATTAATGGAATATGGGAATTTGTTAATACATTAAAATAAGGTAATTATTCTTAACATTGTATAAGTGATTCATTTCGAAAATTTTATTTCATAAAAATAATTAATATATTTAGCGTTTCATAATCGTTTACTGTGTATAAAATAAATTTTTACATACTAAGAATTAATATAAAAGTTTAGTTTTTATGAGAATGTGGTAAATCAACATGACAACTACTGAAAATAATAAATTTGTGTACGATTTTAGCGAAGGTAGAAAGGAATTAAAGAATTTACTTGGTGGAAAAGGAGCTAATCTGGGAGAAATGACTAATTTAGGCTTAAAGATTCCTCCTGGATTTACCATAACCACAGAAGCATGTTTGCTATATTTTAAAAATCCAAAGAAAATAATGGCTGAAATTGAACCTTTGATTCTTGAACATCTAAAAGCATTAGAAAAAACTACAGGTAAGATATTTGGTGATAAACGTGAACCTCTACTAGTAAGTGTAAGAAGTGGAGCCCCAATGAGCATGCCGGGTATGATGGATACAGTTTTAAATCTTGGTCTTAATGATGAAAGTGTCACAGGTATGGCAGAGCAAACAGAGAATCCCCGTTTTGCTTATGATAGTTATAGACGCTTTATTCAGATGTTTGGGGACGTAGTAATGGGAATTGGGGATGAAAAATTTGAAGTTATATTAAATAAATATAAAAGAACCATTTCACGAAATGCTCAGGACACAGATTTAGAAGTTTCAGATTTGCAAAAAATTATTGCAGATTATAAAGCTCTCTATGAAAAAGAAATTGGTTCACCTTTTCCTCAGGATCCATTTAAACAGTTATTTCTTGCCGTTGAAGCAGTATTTAAATCATGGAATAATAAACGTGCAAAAACGTATAGAAAAATCAATAACATTCCTGATTTTGGTACAGCTGTGAATATTCAAACTATGGTATTTGGAAATAAAGGGTGGAATTCTGCTACTGGCGTAGCTTTTACGCGAGATCCATCAACAGGAGAGAATATAAAATTCGGTGAATATTTAAGCAATGCACAGGGAGAAGATGTGGTAGCAGGGATTAGAACTCCAAAAAAATTGGAGGAGATGAGAGAGGAATTTCCTAAAGTGTACAAACAATTAAAAAGTACAATGAATAAACTTGAAAAGCATTATAGAGATATGCAAGATATCGAATTTACTATTGAGAATGGCACCTTATTCATTTTGCAAACTAGAAATGGCAAACGTACTCCTTCCGCAGCAGTTAAAATTGCAGTCGATATGGTCAAGGAAGGTCTAATTACAAAGGAAGAAGCGATATTGAGCATCGATTCCTCCAAAATCTCTAAACTTATGTTTAAAAGTATTGATGAAAATGCCATTGTCCATGTATTAGCTAAGGGAATTAATGCCTCTCCAGGAGCAGTGTCTGGAATAGCTATTTTTGATCCTGACACTGCTGAAGAATTAGCACATTCTGGTGAAAAAGAAATAATTTTAGTCCGGCCTCAAACAAAACCTGATGATGTCCATGGCTTATATGCTTCAAATGGAGTATTAACTCAATTTGGAGGTAAAACATCTCATGCTGCAGTAGTTGCGCGAGGTATGGGAAAACCTGCTGTTGTAGGAGCTCAGGATATCGAAATTGATGAAGAAAACAAAGAATTCAGAGTAGATGAGATGGTTGTTCATGAAGGTGATTGGATAACAATAGATGGTACTACTGGGCGTGTTATAGAAGGAAAGGTGCCTCTTGTTGAACCTGAAATTAAAGGAGAATTCTCGGAATTACTACAAATCGCCGATGAAATTAAAGAATTAGGAGTGAGAGCAAATGCAGATACGCCTACAGATGCCCAAAAGGCAATAGAATTTGGTGCAGAAGGTATAGGATTAACACGCACTGAACATATGTTTATGGCACAGGATAGATTGCCTGTTGTCCAAAATATGATAATGGCAAGAACGATGGAAGATAGGCAGGATGCGTTAAACAAAATTTTACCTATGCAGAAGGGAGATTTCTTAGAGATTTTTAAAATTATGGAGGGGAAGCCAGTAACTATTAGACTTTTAGATCCCCCATTACATGAATTTTTACCAGAATTATCAACAGTTCTTTTAGAAAACCAAGAACTTAAAATGACCAATTCTCTTTCAAAAACGTTATTAAATTCCAACCTTCTCGAGGCAGAGATTAAAAAAAAGAATAAAGTTATCAGTTTAATCAGATCTCTCTCGGAAGAAAATCCTATGATGGGTCTTCGAGGCTGTCGTTTAGGAATTGTTTGGCCTGAAATAAATGAGATGCAAGTTAAAGCAATATTTCAAGCAGCATGTGAACTTAAAAAGCAAGGAGTAGATGTTCTTCCCGAAGTAATGATTCCATTAATTGGTATGATTTCAGAATTACAATTCGTAAAGTCTCAATTACTCCAAATTGCTGAAGAGACAATAAAGGATTATGGAGTAGAATTAGAATATAAATTTGGAACGATGATTGAGATTCCAAGGGCAGCTTTAACCGCTGATGAGATAGCAATTGAGGCAGAATTTTTCTCATTTGGAACTAATGACCTAACCCAAATGACTTTTGGATTTAGCCGAGATGATGCGGAAGGGAAATTTCTCCCCATCTATTTGAATAAAGAGATTTTAGAAGAGAATCCCTTTGAAACAATAGACCAAGATGGAGTTGGTAAATTAATGAAAATGGCAATCGAATTGGGGAGAAAAACCAGACCTGATTTAAAATGCGGTATTTGTGGAGAACACGGTGGAGATCCAAGATCTATAAAGTTTGCTCACTCTATTGGATTGAATTATGTATCCTGTTCGCCTTTCAGAATCCCTGTTGCACGAATTGCCGCAGCTCAAGCTGCAATTGAGCAAAAAAAGAAATAAAATTCTTAACTTTTCTATTTTTACAGATCTTCTTTTTCCTACTATTACAATAGGATCTTCACAATTCTAGTAATCTTTAAAAATTCGAATGATATTGATTACAACCTTAAAAAATAATAAATTTGATCCATAAAGAATAAATCAAGATGGATAATTAAATAAATTCATAGAATAGAAAGGGATAAGAAGATGAAATTATCGCTTGATGAAAAATTAATCTTACTCAAAGAAGTTGGAGAAGAAATCATCGAGGAAGAAGAATTACGCGAAATGATCAAGTGGAAGACCGAACATAAACAACCAATTTATGCTTATGATGGTTTCGAACCCAGTGGAAACATTCATATTGCTCAAGGTTTATTAAGAGCTATTAATGTAAATAAATTAATTCAGGCTGGAATTCGATTTAAGTTCTTGGTTGCAGATTGGCATGCTGCGGCAAATCATAAATTTGGTGGTGATTTAGACATTATCAAGAAAGTAGGTGATTTCTTCATTGAAGTATGGAAAGTGTGTAACATGGATCTTAGCAAAGTAGAATTTATCTATGCTTCAGATATGGTAAAAGATCCTAATTATTGGGAACTAGTTTTGAATATAGCAATTAATAGTTCATTAAATAGAGTAAAAAGATGTACACAAATCATGGGAAGAGAAGATACTGATTCTTTAACAGCCTCCCAGATATTATACCCTTTAATGCAAGCAGCTGATATCTTTTATCTTCCTGCTGATATTTGTCAATTGGGATTAGATCAACGTAAAGTAAATATGTTAGCAAGAGAGGTTGCAAAGAAGCTAAATAAACCTAAACCTATTTCTCTTAGCCATCATATGTTAATGGGTTTAGGAAAACCCCCTGATACTAATTTAACGGGAATTGATAGAACAGTAAAGCTAAAAATGTCAAAATCAGATCCTGACTCTGCCATTTTCATGCTAGATAGCCATGGAGATATAAAACGTAAAATAAATAAGGCTTATTGTCCTCCAAACCAGGTTGCTGAAAATCCCGTATTAGAATATTGTAAATACATTATCTTTGAACTAATTAAACCCTTTAAAGTTGAAAGACCTTCAAAGTATGGCGGAGATATAGAATACAATACATATGAAGAAATGGAATCAGATTATGCAAAAGGAAATCTAAACCCTACCGATTTAAAGATAGCTGCTATTAAATACTTAAATCAATTATTAGAACCTGTGAGGCAACATTTCGAGAATAATAAACAAGCAAAAGAATTATCTCTATTTGTAGAAAAAGAATATAATAAAGAAATTTCCAGAACATAAAATGATAAAAATTTTAGCTATTGGAGATTCTCACATTCCTCGTAGAGCTAAAGCTATTCCAAGTCAGGTTTCTCTTAAATTAAATCAATTGACGGAAAATGAATAGTATGATTATACTTTTTTTACTGGGGATGTAGTTAAAGCGGATAATTTTTTGAAATTCCTCGATCTAAATACTAAGAGGAATGTTTTTATTGTTATTGGAAATATGGACTACTTTGGTGGGGACAGAGATACTCCTGTTTCTCACAGGCTAACTATTTCCATGAATGGTAATAATAATCTAAAAATAGGCTTAATCCATGGGCATCAAATATCCCCCCGAGGAGACAGATCTCAACTTGAATCTATAGCTATTGATAATGATTATAACATCTTAATTTCTGGTCACACGCATAAAGAAGAAGTATTTCTAACCAAGAAAGGAATCTTATTATTAAACCCTGGTAGTGTAACAGGCGCATGGTCTTTTATAGCATCCGGAAATCCTTCTTTTATTACTTTAAGTATAAATGAGGAAACTCGAGAAATTAACGTAAGTTTATATCAATTAGCTAAACGATTTGTAGAAATCAATGAAGTAAAGTCATCTTTCATGATGGAAAATAACAAAATTCGATATTTTTAATAATAGATTCTCTAAATCTATCATTTAAAATCGAAAAATAAGAAATAAAAAACAGATTTCTTTTAGTCTAGATTTGTTCTTTAATTTTGTCTAATACAAGAATTTTAGGAAGTTTTAAAAGTATTCCTAAGTTTCTTTTTCCGGTGCTTCCTTTATCATACCTTAACTTTTTATATCCAAACCGATTCTTTTTGAACATCATATTAAGAGTTGAATATTCTCCATTTGAGAAGTACATCATATCTTCAGGAGTTGCAATTATTTCTAAATCATATGCTTCTAGTTTGTCTTTTCCTAGGATAAAATTACCATTTTCTGCTATTAGGTGTACCCAAAAAATATATTCTTTATCTACATGAAGACCTAAATTAATTCTTGCTTTAAACTTCTCAAGCTTTTTTGCATTTTTTGGGTTTTTCCTTTTATCTGCAATAATACCTTCAATAACCCCTTTAAAAGTGATATACAGATTTTCTTTTTCAGATTCTTCCATTTTTCTCTAGCCTTAATATAGCTTATCTAATTATTTAATAAATTTTTACATTTCAATTTAAGTTAATTAATTGCAACTTTTTTGATTAATATTTTATTTTATTCAAAACAAATATAAGTATTATTAAAAATTCTTATTAAATTATATTTAAATTAATAAAAAAATAAAAAGTTAGGGTGAGAAATATAGAATGTGGTTCTTTTTTAGTCCTAATATCGTATATGGAGAAGATGCCATAAATTTTATTGAGAATATTTCAGGAGATAAATGTCTTATAATTACCGATAAAGTTATTGAAGAATTGGGTTTCTTAAAGATCTTAACTGATAAATTAGATGAATTCGGTAAACAATATACTGTTTTTAATGAGGTACTTCCCGATCCGAGAGAGGAAGGTGTTTTAAAAGCAACAGAATTATGTAAAAATTATTCACCAGATTTAATTTTTGCATTAGGTGGCGGTTCTGTGATGGATACCGCTAAAACCGTTTGGTGCTTATATGAATTTCCTGATTTTGTGCTTGATGATATACATGCTTTTAGAAATAATTTATATGAAATGGGAAAGAAAGCTAAAATGGTTGCCATTCCTACGACTTCTGGCACGGGAGCAGAAACTACTTATGTAACCGTTATTTCTAGCCGCATTTGATGCTCTTGCACATGCAATTGAAGGGTTAGGAACTATCTGGAGAAACGAGTTTAGTAATGCCTTGGCAACAAAAGCAATTGAACTTATCTTTAAATATTTACCAATTGCTTATAAGGATGGAAAAAATAAAGAAGCGAGGGATTATTTGCATCAAGCTGCAACAATATCGGGATTGGCTTTTGGAAACGGGAATGTTCATATTGGTCATACCTTAGGTCATTCTTTCGGTGCAATGTACCATGTTCCACATGGACGCTCAGTAGGGATTGTACTAAAATATGTAACACAATTTATTTTGAATAATCCCGAAGGAAATGAAAAGGAAATTGAATTGTATTCTAAGTTAGCTAAACAATTAGGATGGGCTAAATGGGAAGAAGATGACAAAAAAGCGGCTTTTAGAGTTATTGAGAAGATTGTGGGACTTCAGAAAGAAGTTCAATTTCCTTCAAGCCTTAAAGAAACAGGAGTATCAAAGGAAGATTTTGAAAAGGATCTCGAAACTTTAGTTTCTTTATGTTATCAAGATGCTAGTTCTGTCTTAGCCCCTCGGTCTCCTAGTTCTGAAGAATTTAAAAAAATCTATACTTATTGTTTTGAAGGAAAGGATATAGATTTCTAATCCTCTTTTTTTCTTTATTATAAACAATGGGTAATTTAGTTAAAAGATCATTATTTTTTTCAATATACTCCTTTTTCCTAAAATGTTAAACATAAATATAACTATTTTTTATTATTTTTTAGAGGTTTTTTATTGATTACATCTTAAAAGATTAAGAAAAAAACATATTCAAATGAATCTTCCTGAAGAAGAGCAAAATTTTCTAAAGCTATTGGAAAAAATCATCGGTGCCCCAATCCCTGAAGTATCAGATCTACAAACTTATACCTATGGATATACTATTCAAAATAATCATATTGATGGCTTGGGTCTTTTCTCCTGTAAATTAACAGCTATTCCTGAAAGAATAAACACACTTTCTTCTTTAAAAAAGTTATTAGTTAGAGGCAACAAGTTAAAAGTTATACCTGAAGAATTATGTTTTCTAAGTGCTTTAGATGTATTAGATTTAAGTGAAAATAAACTAGTTAAATTACCAAAAGCAATTTATTCTCTGTATTCAATAAAAGAATTACATCTAGAATCAAATCGCTTAACCTTATTACCTGACACAATAAGTTCCCTTTCATCTCTCGTCCTATTAGATATGAGTGAAAATGTACTAGAAAAAGTTCCTGAATCCATCGGTTCTTTGACAAATTTACAAGTATTAGACTTAAGCCGTAATAAAATAAATGAGCTTCCTGATTCTGTAAGAAACCTTTCTTCTTTAGAATTATTATATTTGGGAAGTAATAATCTAACTTCACTTCCTAAGTCTATAGGATCCTTGAAAAACTTAAAAAGGCTTAATCTAAGAAACAATAAATTAGAATCTCTTCCAGAAACTATAGGAAATTTATCGTCTTTAGCCTCCTTATTTTTACATAGTAATAATTTAACAATTTTACCTGAGACGATCGGTAATTTAAAAAATTTAAAGTACTTAGGATTAACCGAAAATCAAATTTCAGTGCTCCCTTCTTCTATTGGATCATTGGAATTGTTAGAGAATCTAAGTTTATCAAGTAATTTTTTAACAGAACTTCCCCCACAAATAGGTTCTCTTAAATCATTATTAAGATTAGAAATTTCTAATAATAAGTTAAGGATCCTTCCAGAATTTCGAAACTTACCATTTCTTAAAATTTTAAGAATCGATAGAAATAACCTTGAAACTCTACCGGAATCAATTGAAAATTTAATTTCACTTGAAATCCTTAAAGTAGATAGAAACGTCCTAGAAGCTCTCCCAACTTCAATAGGAAATCTTAAATCTCTAAAAGAGTTAGATTTGTACGATAATCGCCTTAATTTCCTTCCCACTTCAATTGGAAATTTATCTGCATTAGAAGTATTAGATTTAAGTAAAAACAATTTATCTTCGCTACCAGAGTCTATCGGTTCGCTTTCTTCACTGAAGGAATTAGATCTTTCAACTAATAAATTGAGTAAATTAGTAATAACTATAGGTTCATTACCTTTAATTAAAAATTTAATATTAGGATTTAATAAACTTGAAGAAATTCCCGAATCAATAGGATCTCTCGAAACTTTAGAAACATTAGATCTGGGTAAAAACATACTCACTGAAGTACCTAACTCAATTGGTTCTTTGAGTTCTCTTAAAAGACTATATTTATATTATAATGAACTAAAAGCAATCCCTGATACTATAGGCTCTCTTAAACATTTGAAATATTTATATTTAGGAAATAACAAAATAACGAAACTTCCAGATTCAATAGGAAATCTTAAATCTCTTAAATATCTATTTTTAAGAACAAACTTTATAACAACCCTACCTGAATCTATAGAATCGCTAACTTCTCTCAAATATTTAAATATTGAGCGGAATAGTTTGATTAAAAATATACATGCGTTAGATAAGTTAGAAGATAGAGAAGTTAAAGTATTTAAATAGATTAGTGATTTCCTAGAATTTAGCCTAACATTTTATTATACTTTTTTAAGTGAAGATGATCTTATCTTTAATCGCACTTAATAGAAATCTCAATATTAAAACTAAAAAGTTTAAAATTTATAAGATTTAAATATGTATATAATTAAGTTTTTAAGGTGTTTTAATAAATGAAAGGATTTATTGGAAAACTCTTGGTTGTTAATTTAAGTAGTAAAGAAATAACTGACGAACCACTCAATCAAAATATTGTTGAAAATTTTCTTGGAGGGGCAGGTTATGCCTGCAAATATCTCTATGATAAAATACATAAAGATACCGATCCATTATCACCTGATAATATATTAATGTTTATGACAGGACCTTTCTGTGGGTCTAATGTTCCAACTAGCGGAAGATTTGTCGTTTGTGCAAAGTCTCCTTTAACCGGAATTTGGGGTGAATCGAATTGTGGGGGCTTTTTTGGTCCTGAATTAAAAAAGGTTGGATATGATGGAATTGTGATAAAAGGAGCTGCAAACAATCCGGTATATTTAAAAATCACAGAGGAGGGCACAGAAATTAAAGATGCTACTTCTTTATGGGGAAAGGGAACTTTTGAAACTACTCGATTTCTAAAAGAGGAAGCAGGTTCTGAATTAACAAGAATTGCTTGTATCGGACAAGCAGGAGAGAATTTAGTCAAATATGCTACAATAGCTTCTGAAGAAAAAGCTGCAGGTAGAACAGGAATGGGAGCTGTTATGGGATCAAAAAAGCTTAAAGCAATCTCAATCAAAGGAAAAAAGAGACCATACGAAGCGGCTGAACCTGAACAATTCAAAGAAGCAGTAAAGAAAGCTACTGAGAATGTAATGTCTTCATTCGCAAGTCAAATGTTTGGAAGCCTCGGCACTTCCGGTGGAGTGGATATGTATAATTCTACCGGTGAATTGCCAATAAAGTACTGGACTTTAGGAACCTGGGAAGGAGCATTTAATATTTCTGGGTCGACTGCTTTAGAAAAAATATTCACAAAGAGTTATCCCTGTTTTTCATGTCCAATTGGATGTGCTAAAAAAGCTTTAGTTAAAGAAGGTGAATATAAAACTGAAAACGAAATTGAAGCCGCTGAATACGAAACGGTGGCTGGATTTGGTTCTATGATTCTGAATGACAATCTTGAATCGATTCAAAAAGCGAATTATTTCTGTAATGATTATGGAATCGATACAATTAGTGGAAGTAGTACAATTGCATTTGTTTATTATCTTTTTAATACAGGTAAAATTAATGCCACTCAATGCGACGATTTGGAGCCAAAATGGGGCGAAGTTAAACCCGCACTCGAATTTATTAAGAAAATAGCTCTTAGAGAGGGTATAGGAAATATCATGGCAGATGGATCTGATAAGGTCGGAAAAGAATTTAACATCTCTCAAGATGAGATTGCTACGGTCTATGGTATGGAAATACCTTATCACGATTTACGGAGAATGTATGGAATGGCCGCAGGTTATGCATTAGGAACACCACGAGGCCCTTGTCATACCTCTTGCGATGCGTATTTTATATTATTAGGTTTGCCTTTAGATGGCTTTGGGATTAAATTAAACGTTGATTGGTATCAAGATGACATGGCAATGGCAGAATTTTGTGCTCGTATTCAAGATTATCGAGCTATCTATAGTTCAATAATAATGTGTATTTTTGCTAATCCTCCTCCTTCAGAGATTCTAGCTATGCTAAACACAGCAATAGGTTTAGATTTAGACCTTGAAAGTTTTAAAATATTAGGTGAAAGAATATATATGCTAAAAAGATTGTTTAATTTAAAGATGGGACTTACTGCCGCTGATGATAGACTACCTAAAATTGTGTTAAACCCCGTAAATGAGGGTGGATCGGCAGGAATGACTCCCAATTTTAAACAGTTGAAAGAAGCTTATTATAGTTATCGAACTTTCGATCTTACAACAGGATATCCCCAACAAGAAAAATTGAAAAATTTAACCTTAATTAATCTCTAATATTCCATTAATTTTTTAATTTTGAAAAAAAATAACTTAATTTCTTTTTTTCTTTTTAAGTTTGCAATTTATTTCAATAAAAATTATATTTCACTAAATAAATTTATTCTATAAATTGAAATCTAAAAAACTCCAATTTAAAAAACTTCTAAAGTTACAACTATAGGGTGTAGTATTATGTATTTATATATGGATAAAATCTTAATTGTTAATTTGAGTACTAAAGAGATAAAAGAAGAACCAATTAACCAAGATATTGCCAAAAACTTTCTTGGGGGAACAGGATATGCATGTAGATACCTATATGACAAATTAGATAAAAATACAGATCCCTTATCTCCAGATAATATCCTTATGTTTATGACAGGACCTTTTTGTGGTTCTAATATTGTAGCTAGTGGTAGATTTGTAGTTTGTGCAAAATCTCCTCAAACAGGAATTTGGGGTGAATCAAATTGTGGTGGTTTCTTTGGTTCTGAGCTAAAAAAAGCAGGGTATGATGGGCTTGTCATAAAAGGAGCCTCTGATAAACCGGTATATCTAAAAATAACAGAAAAAGGCTCAGAGATCAAGGATGCTTCTCACTTATGGGGGAAAGGAATCTTTGAAACCTCTAAAATCTTAAAAGAAGAATCAGGTTCTGACTTAACGAGGGTTGCTTGTATAGGTCAAGCAGGAGAAAATCTAGTAAAATTTGCGTGTATAGGATCCGAAGATAAAAATGCGGGAAGAACAGGAATGGGTGCCGTTATGGGCTCGAAAAAATTAAAAGCGATTACAACTAAAGGTATTAAAAGAAAATTCGAAGCAGCTGACTCAGAAAAGCTTAAAGTAGCTGTCCAGACAGCAAAAGAAAATATTTTAGGGTCCTTTGGTACTCAGATGTTTAGTATTTTGGGTACTTCTGGAGGGGTAGACACTCTAAATGCTGATGGTGATTTACCCATTAAATACTGGACATTAGGTACATGGGATGGCGCTTACAATATTTCGGGAGCTACCGCATCGGAGAAGATTTATTCAGGTCAATATTATTGCTATTCATGTCCAATTGGATGTGCTCATAAAGCTATAATAAAAGAAGGTCCTTATAAAACAGATCATGAAATTGAAGCGGCAGAATATGAAACTGTAGTAGGTTTTGGTTCTTTGATTTTAAATGATAATTTAGAATCAATCCAAAAAGCTAATTATTTATGTAATGATTATGGAATTGATTCAATAAGTGGTAGTAGCACCATAGCTTTTATTTATTATCTATTCAATAACGGTAAAATACAATCGGAAGATATAGATGGATTAAAACCGATTTGGGGTGAAATCGAACCAGCACTTGAAATGATTAAAAAAATTTCCATGCGTGAAGGAATTGGAAATATTCTCGCAGATGGTTCTAACAAGGTAGGGGAGCTATTTAAAATTTCCCAAGATGAAATTGCAACAGTTTATGGTATGGAAGTACCCTATCATGATGTACGACGTTGTTATGGAATGGCTGTAGCATACGCCTTAGGAACTCCAAGAGGTCCTTGCCACGAATCTTGTGACTTGTTCTTTATATTTATAGGTATTCCCTTGGAAAGCTTTGGGATAAAAATGATTGATTGGTATCGAGATGATGAAGAAATGGCAGTAATTAGTGCTCTAACTCAAAATTATCGTGCTATCTATAATTCCTTGATATTATGTAATTTTGCCAATCCTTTACCTGAAATGCTTTTGAATATAATAAATACGGCAACAGGTTTTGACTTTAATATGGAACAATTTCAAACTTTAGGAGAACGAATTTATATGATAAAACGCTTATTTAACCTTAAGATGGGTATAACACCTGAAGATGACAGATTACCACAGATCCTACTAAATCCCGTTAATGAAGGAGGCTCTGCTGGTAAAACACCAGATTTTGAAAAATTGAAAAAAGCTTATTATAATTATAGAACCTTTGATCTTAAGACTGGTTATCCAAATCAAGAAACTTTAAAAAAATTGGGATTAGAGAACCTTTAAATTCTCTCCTTTTTTCTTCCTTTAAGGAACTAGATTATTATTTAGAAAACCTAAAAGATATCAAAATGATATTCTTATAAATTTAAATATGAGAGGAAGTTAGATAAAAATATGGATGTTTCTAAAGCATTGAGAATTAGGTTATCGGATAAATTACCGTCAGATCCAGTTTTCATAGAGGGCGTTCGAAGGGCTCCCAATCGAGGATATAATTTAACTCGTGAAGAAACAATTATTTCTTTGAAAAATGCTCTAAGATATGTACCTCTTAAATTACACGCTAAATTAGCTCCTGAATTTTTAGAAGAATTAGTAAATAGAGGGAGAATATATGGATTTAGATATCGACCTCAAGGAGAAATAAAAGCTAAGCCTATAAATGAATATAAAGGCATCTTAGAGGCTCGCGGAATACAGTTAATGATAGATAATAATTTAGATTTTAATGTTGCATTATATCCTTATGAATTAGTTACTTATGGCGAAAGTGGGCAAGTTTGTCAAAATTGGATGCAATATAGGTTAATAAAGAAATATCTTGAAGTATTAAAAGAAGATCAAACATTAGTTGTTATGTCTGGCCATCCTCTAGGTCTTTTTCCAAGTAAGAGGGAGGCTCCAAGAGTCATAATGACAAATGGGTTAATGATTGGAATGTTTGATACCGCAAATGATTTTCAGAGAGCCTCTAGTTTAGGAGTTGCAAATTATGGGCAAATGACTGCTGGGGGATGGATGTATATCGGTCCACAGGGGATAGTACATGGTACATATATTACATTACTCAACGCAGGTCGACTTTATCTTGATTTATCTCCTCAAGCAGGTTTAAAGGGGATTGTTTATTTAAGTTCTGGATTAGGTGGAATGAGTGGTGCTCAAGCAAAAGCAGTTGAAATTGCTGGCGGAATAGGGATTATCGCTGAAGTTGACTATTCACGAATTCAAACACGATATGAACAAGGTTGGGTTAATAAGATATCCGCTAATTTAGAAGAGCTTTTTAAGTGGGTAGAAGAATATAGAAAAAGTGAGAAAGCTCTTTCAATCGCTTATCACGGCAATATTATTGATATTTGGAAATATGTTGTAGATAATAATATTAAAATTGAGTTAGCATCTGATCAAACTTCTTGTCATGCGGTTTATGAAGGAGGGTATACCCCTGCTGCGGTAACATTTGAAGAGGGAAGGGAATTATTAAAAACTGACAGAGAAAAGTTTCAGAATTTAGTTAATCAGTCTCTAAAAGAACATTATAAATTAATAAAAATTATGACCAAAAGAGGTACAAAGTTTTGGGATTATGGAAATTCTTTTCTAAAAGCGGTTTATGATGCGGGTGTTAAAGAGATAGCTATCGACGAAGATCCTAAAAAGGGTTTTATTTTTCCATCTTATGTTGAAGACATTATGGGTCCCATATGTTTTGATTATGGGTATGGACCCTTTCGCTGGGTATGTTTAAGTTTAAAGCATTCTGATCTAATAAAAACGGATAAAACTGCGATGTCTTGCATAGATCCTAACCGCAGGGCACAGGATCGCGATAATTGGTATTGGATAAAGAATGCGGAACAAAATAATTTAGTAATAGGTTCACAAGCAAGAATATTATATGCCGATATGGAAACTCGTGTTAATATTGCATTGAAGTTCAATGAAATGGTTAGAAAGGGAGAGATTGGACCTGTAATGTTAGGTAGAGATCACCATGATACTGGTGGTACGGATTCTCCCTTTCGAGAAACGTCTAATATAAAGGATGGTAGTAATATAATGGCTGATATGGCTCATCACTGTTGGGCGGGAAATATAGCGAGAGGTATGACTATGTGTGTGTTATCTAATGGAGGTGGTGTTGGAACAGGAAAAGCTATTAATGGTGGTTTTGGTTTAGTTTTAGATGGAAGCGAACGAGTAGCTGATATTATTAGAAGTGCAGTTGATTGGGATGTAACCTGTGGTGTAGCAAGAAGAGCTTGGGCTAGAAATGAGAATTCTATTGAAACCGCATATAAATGGAATATTAAAAATGAGGAGAGAGGGCAAATAACTCTTCCTTTTACTGTGGATGATAAATTAATTAATGATTTAATGAAAAGAAAATTTGAACTAGATTAAATGAATTCAAATAATAAATTAAAATGGAAAAAATGACTGAAAATTTCAAGTATGGAACAGATCATCTAACGATTGATATAGCCTTGAAACTTGCTAAAGGAACTATAAAAGGAGTTCTTTCAGAAGATATTAAAGCTAAAATAAACAAGAGTTATAAGGCTGTTCAAACAATAGCAAAAGGTGAAAAATTAGTATATAGCATTAATACTGGTTTTGGAT
>SMTZ1_10002989_pt1 | contig 17035 bp, 9 predicted proteins | sample DeeMarSWOR136_30_FD_25667 | JGI IMG/M metagenome (IMG submission 25667)
GGAGTTCAAGCCGATGGGCGCCACGGCCAACGTGACCACGGTGCACTACGGCACCACCTGGGATGACACCACCCTGCTGGAGGAAGTAAAGCAGACCAATTTGGAGCTGGAAAGGCGGGACGGTATCAAACGCCATTTCCGTTACGACTGGCAGGAAATCGCCTGCTACAATCCAGATTACCTCGCCTACGTTACTGCGGAAAGGGATAGGTTGGGGGAGAACCACCCGCTTTTCCTGACCCAGTACCGCCTCCAGCCCATCCGCGGCGGGGGTGGCTTTTTGGACGGGCAGCAACGTGCCCAGCTCTGCGGCGAGCACAGCAGGAAACGCCATTATGAGCGCGGACAGACCTACATCGCCGGCATTGATTTGGCCGGGGAAGCGGAAGAGACCGAGGATGCTTTCCTCAGGGCGATAAAGTCACGACAGGACTCCACAGTGGTTACCATCGGTGAGCTGGACTTAGCTGTCGGCGGTGAAATAGCAAAGCAGCCACGGGTAAAAATCGTGGAACATTACTGGTGGACAGGCCGAAAGCACGCCGAGCTTTACCCCCGTCTAGTTGACATCCTCAAGAACGTGTGGCACTGCCGTCGGATTGTCGTTGATGCCACCGGCATTGGCGAGCCGGTGAGTTCATTTCTGAGGCAGGCGCTGGGGTCGCGGGTCATCCCCTTTACCTTCACCCAGAAAGCGAAATCAGAACTCGGCTTCAATCTGCTGGCGGCGGTTAACTCCGGCCGGCTGAAAATGTACCGGGGTGATGGCTCTCCCGAGTATCAGGAGTTCTGGCTCGAGATGGAAAGAGCTAAAAGCCAGTACCGCCCCAACCAGACGATGAACTTTTTCGTTGACCCCTCCCAGGGCCACGACGACTTCCTGATGAGCCTGGCACTGATGCTGGAGGCAGCCAACCAGTATAGCCCAAGGGGAGCGAGGGGAGCCTGAGCAACAAAATTCCCCCTCCCGTTAAGGAGGGGGAACTATAGGGGTGGAGGTCAGACCCCTGCTAGAATGTATAGTAATAGGCGGTGCGGCGGCCCATCCAGTAACCGACGGCAAAGAGGATCAGCCCTCCGAGGCCGAGCAGGGTATATACAGCCCACATCGGAAATGAGAATGGTTTGCTGACGTAGAACTCACCGGCGCCGGTCCACTCACCCTCATTATCCGTCGCATCGACGGCCCTGACCCGCCAGTAGTAAACCGTCTCCTCGGCAGCAAGCGCAAGGGACTCCACCTCCGAAGTCTCATATTCTGAAACGAACAGCCCCGTTTCCTCTAGTACGATTGAATCTTCACCAAAATCTTCATCAGTCGCCACCTGAAAGTCATAGCTCACCGGCTTGGCCTCCACGTCCACATCTTCCCAGTCAAATATCACCGGTGTCTTCGCCTTCGCGCCCATCTTGGGCAGAAGGGGAGTAGGAATCGGCGGTGGCTCTGTTTTCAAGGTAAATGTCACCTCTTCGGTACTGGTACCGTCACTGATGCTTATCGTATGCTCCCCGGCTTTGGCCGATGGCACCTTTACCACAGAGACAAATATGCCACTGGCATCAGCAGCCACCGTGTCCAGAACTTCGTCACTGAACTTGATGACAACCGTTCCCGCGGGTTGGAATCCAGCCCCGGTGATGATAAGGTCTGAGCCAACCTCGCCGCTGGTCGTGCTAAGGTTCACCGCTATCGGCGATGGAGGAGGTGTTGGGGATGGCGTCGGTTGAGTGGGTTCCGACACAGTTACTGTGAATTTAGCGGCGTCCAGATTCTCATCTTCGTCCTCCACCTCCACGTCGTAAATGCCCCCCTCCAGTTCCGGCACGACAAAGGTGGTATCAAAGTTGCCATCGGTATCAGTTGTGTCGGTGGCTACGGCCTCCTCATCGAAATAGACCACCAAATCGCTCCTGCGATCAAAGCCGGTGCCGCTGACGGAAATCTCCGCTCCAGCCTCTCCTGATGTCGGGTCGAGGACTATCTCAGGTTCAACGGTGAATGCAGCCTCAACTTCGCTGCCGCCCACTTCCACCGTTATGGTATGGTCACCGGCAGTGCTTTCCGGGATGAAAATGGTGCAAGTAAACTCACCATCACCGTCGGTCTCATCATCGCCGCTTTCTATATCTATCTCATCACCGTCATAGCTCACGGTGATATTTTCATCTTCGGCAAATTCCGAGCCGCTAATTTCAACCTCCGTATCCACCGGCCCTTCCTCTGGGTCAATGCTGATTTCGCCACCGATCACGGTGAACTCGGCCACCTCCCTGATTCTGGTAGCCACTGTCGGCGGTACGGTGTTGAGATAGTGACAAATATAGATATAGTAAGTACCAGCAGTCACATCTTCATAATCATCTTCATCCTCACCATCATCCAGTCTATCGGGAACGGTGAATTCCTCCTCAAAGTCACCATCATAATCGAGCCAGATACCGTCCTTGACTATTTTATAGACGGTAACGTCGCTGTCGATGTCATCGACTTCCGTAGCTTCCTGACTCGAGAAGTACAGGATGGCATACTTGTCACTGGACTCTGAACTGGCATTAAAACCCTCGCCCACCACAACAACCCGGCTGCCGATAGTACCCTCTTCTGGATCCAGCTCAATGAACCGGTCCTGAGCAGTCACCGGTACCGCCATAACCAGCATGGCGATGACAATAACCAAACTGAAAATCCTCAGTATTTTGCGATATCGCATATCATCCTCCCTTTATATATTAACGCTAATTTGGCTATTTTGATAGGCAATACTTTGCCTGAATCTGGTCATTATGATTCGCCGTAAGCGGTTCTCCTTCCCAGCCAGAAGGCTAGAAAACCAATTATTATCACAGCAATAGCAATCAGCGTGTATATTACCCAGCTGGGCAATGCCAGGTAAAAGCCCACGGTAAAGAAACTGGGCGCTGACCATTGACCCTCGTTTCCGGCACCGTCGACGGCTCTTACCCTCCAGTAATAGGGAGCATCTTTCTTCACCGCTGCCAGCTTCTCTCCCTTTATTAAGGTATATTCGGACGCCGCCAGCCCCCTCTTTTCCATTACCAACCCGGTGAAATCTTCCGTCTGAGCAACTTGAAGGTGATACATAACGGGCGGGTTCAAGCTCTTGACATCTGCCCAGTCGAAAAATACCTGGGCTTCTGCCTCGCTGCCATTTCCGGGCAATATCAGTGACGGCGCCGATGGCGCCAGTACCAAAAATGATACGGGTGCTGACCACTCGCCCTCATTCGCCGCGCCGTCAATGGCCTTCACCCTCCAGTAATACGGGGAGCCTTCTGTCACCGCCGCCAGCGCCTCTTCATCGCTTAACGTATATTCCGATTCGACCGGAACTTTCTCCATAATCAGGTCCACAAAGTCGTCACTGGACGCTATCTGTAACCGGTAGCTTACTGGCGAACTCGGATCATCAACGTCCTTCCAGTCAAAATAAGTCGCCGCCTTCGCCTCGCTTCCATGCGCCGGTGATACCAGTACCGGCACCGGAGGTGCCTCAGATTCAATTTCAAAGACAACCTGTCTGCTATTTACGCCATCACTCAGAGTTATAACATGTTCTCCGTGTTTGCTGGCGGGAACCTTGAAAATAATCTGGAAAGCCCCACTGCTATCGGCAGTGATGGTTGCCACCACCGCACCATCAAACTCCATACCTATCTCTCCATTAGCTTCGAAGCCGGTGCCAGTGATGGTGAGTTCACCGCCAACGCTGGCCGTGTTCTGGTCCAGGCTGACGCCAGCGATGATGACAAATTCGTATGTTACCGTATTTCCTTCCTCATCCTTAACGGTAATATCGTAGGTGCCCGGTGATACCTGCGGCACATTGAAAGAGACAGGTTCAAAAGTGCCGTATTTATCTGTTCTGGCAAAGGCGACTTCATCATACTGGAAGAAAATGGACAAATCGCTCCTGGCATCAAAGCCGTTACCGTCCACCGCCACGATACTCCCCACCGCCCCCGTGGCCGGGTTTACGACAATCCGCGGTATAATAGTGAACTCAAGCTCAGCAGAATCGCCTTCATCATTCCTGGCCATAATGGCATGCGCTCCGGCGTTGCTGTTCGGGACATTGAAGTTGTAACTGAATGCCCCCGTGGATGACGCCGTCAGTGTAACCAGTATCACGGTATCGAAATATATCGCCACCACTTTATCAGCATAGAAGCCTTCGCCTTCAACGACCAGCTCTTTGCCCACCGCACCCGACCTGCTGCTGAGGCTTATGTCTGGTTCCAGAACAATAAACGCGCTTAAGGCCACTGTGGAGTACACCGAACCCAGCCTGTTTTTGACCCTGATGATGTGTTCTCCAGGCTCGGCATCTTCCGGTATATTGAGCGCAAACTCAAAACTGCCTGTCTGCGGGACGATTATCGGACTGGCGCCGATTTCTTCATTATCGAAATAAAGGTAAAGCTCATCTCCCTTATAGGAATCAAAGTTCTCGCCGGTGACGGTAACCGCGGTCCCCACAGCACCCTCCGCAGATGATAGCTTAATCTCCGGCCCAGCCATAACCGGTGTGCCTGATATGAATACCAGACACCCGAAAAGGAGAGCAACCACGGTCATGACACGTAAGATTTTACTGCAACGCATCGACCAATCGAGCCTCTCTGCTGCTAGATTGCCTCTCCATCTTCCCCTTCACTTTATCAGCCTTTTTCTGGCACCGCGCCGGGGAACATAGGTCCCAGCAAAATTATCCAGAATATCCCCGCTGATCAACCAGGTATTGTGAATCTTGATCGCTGGTATATCCCCCTGTCGGCACAGCCGCTTCACCGTCTCGGGATGGACCCTGAGCCGGTGGCTGGCCTCTATTACATTGTAATAATTATCAAACGGCGCCATAATATTACTTTGTCGAAACAATTATAAACTGAAAGAATTCCTTTGTCAATCCTCTAAGTTAACCCTTCGTCGAGATATCCCTGTAGGATGAGCGCGGCGGCCAAGGCATCATCCCTGAGCCTGCGTCCTTTCCTGCTCATTCTTAGCAACCTCTGCGCTGATACTGTGGTAAGGCGTTCATCCCGGTACTCGATGGGTACTTTCGTATGCTTACTTAATTCTTGGGCAAAATCTCGTACTTTTTCCGCCTGCGAACCAATAGCACCGTTCATGGAAAGCGGCAGGCCAACCACAACCACACCCACTTGGTTCTGTTCAATAATGTCGATAATAGCGCTGATGTCCGACGACTCGTCGGTGCGGTCTATAATGGTGAGAGGGCTGGCCAGTATGCCCTGGGGATCGCTCATGGCCACCCCTATCCACCGGTCCCCGATATCCAAACCCAGACTGCGCGTCTCTGCTACCCCCGCATCAATGAGGCTTTCTAGACCAGGCTTTTGGCCAGGCGGAGGGCCTCGTCCAGCTTCTCTTTGTGCTTGCCGCCTGCCTGAGCCAGATTTGGTTTGCCACCACCGCCGCCGCCGGTCACCCGGGCCACCTCTCTTACGATCTTGCCCGCATCATAGCCCCGTGAAACAAGGTCGTCGGTGACCGCTGCCAGAAATATGGGCTTTCCATCGTAGATGGTACCCAGCACCAGAATGACACTCTTCAGCTTATCGCGGACGAAGTCGGCCATCTCCCGCAGTATCTCTATCCGTGATGAGGGCACCCGGGCCACAAGCACGTATATCCCGTTTATCTCCTCAACCAAGCCGAGCAGGGTTTCGACCCTGCCTCTGGCCAGTTCACTCTCTAGAGCCATTCGCCGCCGTTGCTCTATTTCCAAGGCGCTGGCAGTGCTGGAAACTTTTTCCTCGACCTCTTCGGGCAAGGTGTGTAATAAGCCAGCAATGTGCTCCAAGCTGGCAAAACGCTTGTTCACGAACTCTTCTGCCCCCCTCCCCGTCACCGCCTCAATTCGGCGCAGCCCGGCGCCGATGCTGCTCTCGGCAACTATCTGGAAGAACCCGATTTCTCCAGTAGAGCTGACGTGCGTGCCGCCGCACAGTTCCGAGCTTATCGGCGGCTGACCAATGCGCAGCACTCTGACCATCTCTCCGTATCTCTCATCGAACAGGGCGATAACGCCTTCTGATATTGCCTGCTTGTAGGGCACTTCCTCATCATAGACCGGCAAATTCTGGCGGATTTTCTCGTTGACCAGATGCTGCACTGCATCTATCTCCTCCCTCAGCATGGCGTTCAGATGGGAGAAGTCAAAGCGGAACTGATCCGGCGCCACCAGCGAGCCTCTCTGCTGCACGTGTTCCCCAAGGACTTTGCGCAACGCGTGCTGCAGCAGGTGGGTGGCGGTGTGGTTGCGCGCGATGTCCAGGCGCCTGGCTTCGTCAACCTCGGCCTCGACCTCATCGCCCACCGCCAGGCTGCCATCGCTGACCATTCCCTGATGAACGATGATATCGGGCGGAACCCTGATGGTATCGGTTACGGTGAACTGCCCGGACACGCCGCTTATCCGGCCAGCATCGCCCACCTGTCCTCCCATCTCCCCATAGAAAGGCGTCTTTTCCAGAACGATGCTGGCAGTCTGCCCCTTTTCAACGGTGCTCACGGTACCGCCATCAACCAGCAAATCTATAATCACTGATTTGTGTTTTAAATCATGGTAGCCGACAAACGGCGTTGTTCCATAAGAACGTGACGGAGAAACTAGTTCTGAGGCCGCTTTCTTACCGCGAGACATCAGTTCTGCTTTTCTAGCCTTCTCCCGCTGCTTTTCCATCTCCTTTTCAAAACCGGCCTCATCCACGGTCATACCCCGCTCGCGGGCAATCTCCCGTGTAAGTTCCACGGGGAAACCATGGGTATCATAGAGTTTGAAAGCATCAGCCCCAGAAATGACCCCCACTTGTGTTGCTGCAGCTGGCGTCATGGTGGGCTTAGTCCATTGAGTTGCTTCAGCCGAAGCGAAACTATCAAAAAGCTCTAAGCCAGTGCTAAGCGTTTCCTCGAACCTGGCCTCCTCCACCTCTATTAGCTTGAGGATGAAGTCCTGTCTTTCCTTTATCTCTGGATAGACATGCCCCATAAGGCCAACGGTCTCCTTGGCGATATCAGCCAAGAACGGCCTGTCCAACCCCAGCCTGCGCCCGAAGAGGGCCGCCCGGCGCAGCAATCGGCGCAGTACATATCCCCTCCCCTCGTTGCTGGGGATAACGCCGTCGCCGATAAGGAATGCGATGCCGCGTCCGTGCTCGGCAACCACCCGCATGGCAACATCGGTCTCTTTATCCGCCCCGTACTTTCTACCGCACAAGGCCGATACGCGTTCCAGCAGCGGGGCGAAGAGTTCGGTCTGGTAGACAGATGTCTGGCCAGTGACCGCCGCCACCGTTCTTTCCAGCCCCATGCCGGTATCGATGTTCGGTTTGGGCAGCGGCGTTCGGCTCCCGTCCTCATTCTGATTGTACTGGGTGAAGACCAGGTTCCAGATTTCGGAAAATCGGCCGCACTCGCAGTTCGGCTTGCAGTCGGCTCTGCCGCAGCCAACTTCCTCACCGAAGTCATAGTGCAGTTCGCTGCACGGACCGCATGGGCCAGTGTCCCCTGCCGGCCCCCAGAAGTTGTCCTTCTCGCCAAACCTCAAGATTCTCTCTTCCGGAACGCCAACGTCCTTCCAGTACTGGAAAGACTCATCGTCATCCAGATATATCGTGGCCCAGAGCCGTTCCGGGGGCAGCTTAAGGCGCTCGGTGACGAACTCCCAGGCCCAAGCAATGGACTCTTTCTTGAAATAGTCGCCGATGCTGAAGTTGCCCAGCATCTCAAAAAAGGTGAGATGGCTGGCGTTGCCGACCGACTCAATGTCAGTCATGCGGAAACACTTCTGGCACGAGGCAAGGCGGGGGTTGGGCGGGACGGCCCTGCCCAGATAGTAGTCTTTAAACTGCACCATACCAGCACTGGTGAAGAGGAGGGTGGGGTCGCCGTGCGGGATGAGAGAGGCGCTGGGAATGATATCATGTCCCTTCTCGGCAAAGAAATTCAGATAAGCGTCCCTTAACTCATCACTGGTCATCGATAACTCCTGACGTAAAAACCGAAGGTTGATTACTTGATTTTAGGCGTAAGACCTCGTAGCTGTCAAACGAGGGCTATGCTGACTTCACCACTGTCCCCTGACATAGCTCGGCGATCAGAATATTGAGGGCAAGCTCGGCGTTATATCTTCCGGTTTTAATCGACAGGTCAGTTTCCAGAAGCCGGTGGTATACCTCCTTCAGCCGTGCCATTGTATAGCGACTGGCCTGCTCTAAGGTCCGGCGCAGGACGAACGGTGAAGTCATCTCAAGCCGACCCATAATCTCCGCCTCGGACCGACGCTGATTTTTCAACTCCTTCGCCCGCACGATAAACCGCACCTGCCTAGCCAGCATGACCAGAATGTAGGCCGGTGATGCCCCTCTCTGCATTAGCTGCTCCGCCAGCTTTTCCGCCACGCCACCCCGGAACTCGAGGATGGCATCCACCAGCTCAAAGACATTGGCCTCCTGAACATAGCTCACCACTTTCCTGACATCATCCGCCTCTATCTGCCTGCCCGCGACAAACAGGACCAGCTTGTCAATCTCACTGGCCATGACCCACAGGTTGCTGCCGACGAATCTCTCCAGAAGCTGGGTTGCCTGAGCCGATATGCTGCCACCTCTAAACGTCACACGGTTATTTATCCATTGAATTAGTTTGTCTCTGGCCAGCAGCGGGAAAGTTTTCACCTTCGCCTTTGTGAAAAGCGAATTTAAAAGCGGATTCTTATTGCTTATCTTCCCATCCACCAGCACCACCACCGTGCTATCTGGCACCGCAACCAGATATTCGGCCAAGGATTTATATTCCTTCTGCCGGTTTGATACATCGACAGCCTTCCTTCGCCGTCCTGAACTCGCTCTGGGGTCAAAGCGCTCCAGCAGACCGTTTATGATAACCAGCCGTTTCTCGGCGAGAAATGGCATGGCCTCAGTCACATTCCTGAGCTGGTCAACGGTCGCCTGCGGCGCGTCAAGTACGGTGGTATTGGTGGCCAAAGCAGTCTCATCACCGATGGTGCTTTTTATCTCATTCAGCGCCTGCTGCCGGGAAAAATCGTCTTCTCCAAAAAGAACGTAGAGCAAGAGTCCCCGCCTCCAAAACTGTTTGCCCCTCCATTCTACCATAACCGAATTGCCAGATGTTTGTTACTCAGAATGGTAAAAATCCTATTGAGAAATTGTCCCGTAAAGAGTAGACTTTATATCAGTTAAAAGATATCCGGTTTCTATTGCTTAATTTAAGAGGTGCACCAATGTCAGATAGACCTGATGAACTGAAGAAACTGTCCGAAATCGCTGCCGATATGAAGCTTCCATCTGACATCAGGAGAAAAGCCATCGAACAGCTGGGAGCTATTTACACCCACGAGGCTCTGCTGGTCCTGCTGGACATCGCCGCCAATGAAAACCTGGTAAATAAAGACCGGGACCTCGCCCTCAAACAGGCCAGAGAGGTAATCAAAAAGACGAGCCCGCAGTAATCGACCCCCACATCTACTCATGTGCGGTTGGGCTGATGAGTATTGATGTTGGTATCATCGGGCCGGGTAAAAGCGGCAAGACCACCATCTTCCATGCCCTGACCGGAGGTAAAGCTGAGGCCGGTGGCTTTGCCGGCGACGGTTCTACCGCCCACATCGGTGTGGCCAAGGTTCCCGAGCCGCGCCTACAGACGCTGGCCGATATGCTGCAACCCAAACGTGTGGTTCCCGCCGAGGTGCGTTATATCGATGTTGGGGCTTCCGTGAAGAGCCTGGTAACCAGCAAGGGAATTGGCGGCGAACTGCTCAATCATCTCAGCAACGCCGATGCCCTGATTAACGTGGTGCGGGCCTTTGCCGATGATAGCGTACCCCATCCCGAAGGCAGCCTCAACGTCGAGCGCGACATCGTCACCATGAATCTGGAACTCATCTTTTCTGACCTGGCCATTATCGAACGGAGGCTGGAGAGGATTGAGACGTCGCTGAAAGGTGCCAAGCCGCCGGAGCGCCAGGCTATCTTCCACGAGCAGGAGACCCTGTTGAATTTCCGGGCGGAACTGGAGAAAGACGTGCCCATACGGGCATTATCGCTTGCCGCCAGCGATGCGCGACTACTTGCCGGCTACCAGTTCCTGACCGCCAAACCACTGCTCATCGTGGCCAACATCGGCGAGGAGCAGCTGTCTGAGGCGACAAAGCTTGAAGCTGAATTGAACTCGCGCCATACCCAGGAGAAATCCCGCATTATCGCGCTCTGCGGCAAACTGGAAATGGAGCTCGGCCAGCTGGATGCGACGGCAGCCGCCGAGTTCCGCGCCGATTTCGGGTTGATCGAATCCGGACTCGACCGTGTCATCAAGCAGTCCTACGAACTGCTGGGGCTGGTCTCCTTTTTCTCCACCGCCTCCGGCGAGGTGAAAGCCTGGTCCGTACCGCACGGCACCAGCGCCCTGAAAGCCGCCGGCAAAATTCACTCGGACATGGAACGGGGATTCATCCGGGCCGAGGTCACCAGCTTCGCTGACCTAGTCAGGTGCAGAGGTTTATCGGAAGCGCGCAAACAGGGGTTGCTCAGGCTGGAAGGAAAGGAGTACATAGTCCAGGACGGCGATGTCATTACCTTCCTGTTCAACGTGTAGAGTTTTTATCAGTTGCTCTCAAATTGCCAGCGCCAGCCCGGCGCACAATCAGCTGCAGACCGTCCTGCCCTGCCACCACCACCATCTCCCCGACATCAATATCGCCGTCGATTGATTTCGCCCCCCAGAGCTCGCCCTTAATCATGACCTGCCCTTCCGGGTTCAGAGGGCTTCTCACTTTGCCCCGCATGCCAGCCATGGTGGGCAGGCCGACAACGGTCTGCCGTCTCAGAATACGGGTGACGAAGATAAAATCGACCACAGCGAAGACCGCCCAGAAGACCATCAACGCCACCAGCGCCCAGAGCGGCACCTGGATGTTAAACTCCGGCAGCATCCATCGCCATATAGCGTAGAAGGCGAACTCCACCGCCATGGTACTTACAATGGCTATTATCAGCCTGGCCGTAGTCATCTTTTCGTACTAGTACTATTTACTAATTATAGCAGGAGAGGGATGATGAGGATACATAGTATATTAACTGGTTGACTTTGTAAAACCCATTGGCATCAGTATTGACAAAATTTAGATTTAATGGTATTATTAATCTTTGACTATGGCCTCAGAGGATTCAGCCCCATTATATGTTTCCTTATCATTATAGGCATTAGTGCCACATGCCTCAGTTTTTGAAGCAATAGATTAGGGATTTTGTGTCTTTTTAAGGAGTAGGTATAGGTATGGTTTCTATTTCACCGGCCAGTGAGCAGACTATGCATCCCGTTCCCCGAAAACCTTACGCCAAATTACCCCAAGTTCTTGATGTTCCCAACCTGATCAAGGTTCAGCTTGACTCCTTTCAGCGTTTCCAGGAAGATGGCCTCAAGCATCTGCTTATGGAAATATCGCCGATTAAAACGCTTACCAGCAACAAGCTGGAACTGAGCTTTGTCGGCTACGAGTTCCGAGAGCCGCGCCCGGGCCATTCCGAGACGGAGTGCCGTGACCGTAATTTGACTTACTCGGCACCTCTCTATGTCAGGGTACAGCTGCTGATCAAAGAGACCGGGGAGATCAAAGAACAGGACCTTTTCCTAGGCGACATACCACTGATGACGGCCAAGGGCACCTTTATCACCAGCGGTGCCGAAAGAGTAGTGGTAAGCCAGCTCCTGCGCTCTCCGGGCGTCTACTTCACCGCTGAGGAAGACGCCGCCTCAGGCCGCGAGCTCTGTTTCGCCAAGCTGATACCCACCCGCGGTGCCTGGCTGGAATTCGAGACCAGCAATCGCAATATTCTATCCGCCAAGATAGACGGCAAGCGGAAAATCCCCATCACCACCCTTCTCCGCGCTATCGGCTATGGTAGCGATGAGCAGTTGCGCGAGCTTTTTCGTAACGATGATAACGACCCCGACCACCAGTATATTCCCACGACCATCGAGCGCGATGCGCTCATCAAGGACGAGAACGAAGCCCTGCTCGACATCTACCGTAAAGTCAGGCCGGGAGAACTGCCGAATCTGGAAAATGCCCGGAAGCTGCTCCAGAACCTGTTCTTCGATTCACTGCGCTATGACCTGGGTACGGTTGGACGCTACAAGCTGAACAAGCGACTCGGCCTGTTCCGCCTTGCCGCAGAAAAGATACTGAACCGTATTGAGGCTCTGGAGCTACCCTTCGAAACTTCGGAAATTATCACCCGACTGCGTCAGGCTGGAGAACGGAACGACCGCGAGGTCGTTCGGATATGCAAAGACCTCAAGCTGGCACTGGCCAGCAAGCTTGACCAGAAGGAAGAGCTGCTCCAGTTTTACAGTGCGCTGGAAGGGACACTCAGGCAGTTGGAAGAGCGTGCTCTGACCAGAGAAGACATCGTTGAGATTGTACGGCACATCATAATGATCAATAACGGCGCGGACTATGGCGATGATATCGACCACCTTGGCAACCGGCGCGTGCGCACGGTCGGTGAGCTGGTGCAGACCCAGTTTCACGTCGGCCTGCTTCGACTCGCCCAGGCAGTCAGAGAGCGCATGAGCATCATCGGCACCGAGGCGATTACCCCCAGCGCCCTGGTCAATATCCGCCCCGTGGTGGCCGCCGTCAGAGAATTCTTTAGCAGCTCACAGCTCTCGCAGTTTATGGACCAGACTAACCCGCTGGCCGAGATTACGCACAAACGCCGCCTTTCCGCAATGGGTCCGGGCGGCCTCTCCCGCGAGCGCGCCGGCTTTGATGTCCGCGATGTTCACTTTTCTCACTACGGCCGGATCTGCCCCATTGAAACGCCGGAAGGCCCGAATATCGGCCTTATTGGCTCGCTGGCTACTTACAGCCGAATCAATGAGTACGGCTTCATTGAGACGCCCTATCGCAAAGTTACCACCGATATGAGCAGCACCGATGAGCGGCTGGTCGGCAAGGTAGTCAGAGAAGCGGTGGTTGATAGCAAGGGAAATACCATAGCCAGGGCAAATACCACCGTAACTCCGGCCATCGCCTCCAAGCTAGCCAAACTCACCGATACCAAGGTCAAGGTAGAACCGTTTGTTTCCGATACAATCATGTTTCTATCTGCAGATGAAGAAGAGAAGTTCACCATCGCCCAAGCAAATGCCCGCCTTGGCGAGAATAACCAGTTCCTGGAGGAAAAGATAGAGGCCAGGCAGGGAAGCCACTATCTGCTGGAAGCGGCCGACAACATAGACCTGATGGACGTTTCTCCCAAGCAGATAGTCAGCGTGGCCACGGCATTGATTCCCTTCCTCGAGCATAATGACGCCAACAGGGCCTTGATGGGTGCCAACATGCAGCGGCAGGCGGTGCCGTTGCTCGCTCCCGAGTCGCCCTTGGTGGCTACGGGTATGGAGATGGAGGCCGCCAGACACAGTGGCCAGGTTATCTTTGCCAGAAACGCCGGAGTGGTTACCGAAATCGGCAGCGTCAAAGACGCCGGTGCCGAAGCCAAATATAGCATTGTTATCACCGCGGATGATGGCCGCAAAGATGAATATGAACTGATGAAATTCGTTCGCACCAATCAGGGAACCTGCATCAACCAGCGTCCTCTGGTGCACAAAGGGGACCGCGTTGCCGCCGGACAAGTTATTGCCGATAGCTCGGCTACGGAAAATGGCGAACTGGCCCTGGGACAGAACGTACTCTGCGCCTTCATGAGCTGGGAAGGCTATAATTTCGAGGACGCCATCATCATCAGCAGCCGCCTAGTGGAAGATGATAAGTTCACTTCAATTCACGTTGCCAAACATGAGGTGGAAGCCCGTGACACCAAACTAGGTCCGGAAGAAATCACCCGTGATATTCCCAATGTTGGTGAAGAGAGCCTCCGCGAACTTGATGAAAACGGCATCATCCGCATCGGTGCCGAGGTAGGGCCCGATGATACACTGGTTGGCAAGATAACTCCCCGCGGCGAGACCGAGCTGTCCGCCGAAGAGAAGCTGCTGAGGGCGATATTCGGTGAAAAAGCCCGCGATGTAAAAGATACCTCGCTGCGCGTTCCCCACGGCGAGTGGGGTAAAGTTATCAACGTGAAAATATACTCCCGCCGGGATAGCGGTGACGACCTGCCCGCCGGCGTTAATGAATGGGTGCAGGTCTGGATTGCCCAGAAACGAAAGGTATCCGTGGGTGATAAGCTAGCGGGACGTCACGGCAACAAGGGTGTCATTGCCCTCATTGCCCCCAAGGAGGATATGCCCTTCCTGCCCGATGGCACCCCGGTAGATATCATCCTTGACCCCATCGGCGTTCCATCCCGGATGAACATTGGCCAGGTTCTGGAGACCCATCTGGGATGGGCAGCTCAGACACTGGGCTTCAGAGTACTAACACCGGTCTTTGACGGCGCCAATGACATGGCCATCGAAGACGCCCTGGCGAGGGCCTGGATCGCTCACAAAGCGGCCGCGGTGGATTACGCGCCGGAAAAGCAGGCAGCAATTCAGATGGAGATGGCCAAGGCGTGGGTTGACAGCCACGGCTATGATGGCGACCGTGTTTTTGACGAGAGCTATCCCGGAGAAGCCAGAGAGGTCTGCCTGCGCCTCTGGCTGGAAGAACTCGGTATACCAAGCCGTGAATTGAGCCAGCATGAGTTAATGCAGGCAGTGGAGAAGGCTAATCTGGAAGGGAAAGCAACGCCGCCTACGTTCGGCAAGGTAGTACTACGCGATGGACGAACCGGTGAGCCGTTTGACCAGCCGGTAACGGTAGGCAATATCTACATGATGAAACTCATCCATCTGGTTGAGGACAAGGTTCACTCTCGCTCCACCGGCCCATACTCATTGATCACGCAGCAGCCTCTGGGCGGCAAGGCCCAGTTCGGCGGGCAGCGTTTCGGTGAAATGGAGGTATGGGCCTTGGAAGCTTATGGCGCGGCCCATAACCTCCAGGAAATGCTCACCATAAAGTCGGACGATGTTAACGGTCGAGCCAAAGGCTATGAAGCAATTATCAAGGGAGATGATATCCTACAGCCTGGAGTGCCAGAGTCATTCAAGGTTCTGGTAAAAGAACTGCAGAGTCTGGGGCTTGCTCTAGAGGTGATTAACGAGAGAGAGGCAGGCGTAACCGCAGGTGAAGAAGCAATTGAAGAGGCCTCCGGACTGGAGGGTGAACCCGCTTTAATTGAAGAGACCCCGGAACCAGAGACCGAATCAACTGTGAGTGAAGAAGCTCCAAAGCTGGAGACGGAGCCAACCGCAAGTGAAGAGGCTCCAGAGCTGGAGGCCGAGCCGGTTGTGAACGAAGAGACCGCCAAACTGGAAACTGAATCAACCATGAGTGAAGATACATCTGTGAACGAGGAAACGGAAAAAGATGCTGGAAATTAATGATTTTGATGCGGTAAGAATTTCTTTGGCTTCACCGGAGCAGATCCGGAGTTGGTCATACGGTGAGGTAACCAAGCCGGAGACCATCAACTACCGCACGCTGAAACCGGAACGAGACGGACTATTCTGCGAGAGGATCTTCGGTCCCACCAAGGATTTTGAGTGCTACTGCGGGAAGTACAAGAAAATCCGCTATAAGGGCGTCATCTGCGACAAGTGCGGCGTCGAGGTCGCCCGGGCCAAGGTGCGCCGGGAGCGCATGGGCCACATTGAACTGGCCTGCCCGGTGAGCCATATCTGGTTCGCCAAAGGAACACCCAGTCGCCTGGGGCTTTTGCTTGACCTTTCACCGCGCAGCCTAGAACACGTGCTTTACTTCTCCAATTACATTGTCACCTCGGTTGATGAAGAGGCACGCCAAGAAGTTATCAGACAGTTACAGGAAGGTACCTCCGACGAAATCACGGAACGTCAGAAAGCCATTGATGAGCGAATATCCCAGATGGAGGAGGAGGGGGCAAGCGTTGAGGACATCAACCAGCTGCGGCGCCACTTTAACGATGAAAAGATACAGCTAGAAGAAAACCAGACCAGCGATGTGGAACGGCTCAAGGGCCTGCACGTGAAAGAGTTGCTTAATGAGACCCAGTACCACGAACTGAAACAGAAATACGGTGAGGTCTTCGAAGCCGGAATGGGTGCTGAAGCCATACTGCAAATCATAAAGGATGTTGACCTGGACAAGCTGCGCAATAGCCTGATCCTGGAAACCCTGTCCTCGTCCGGCCAGAGGCGTAAAAAGGCAAGCAAACAGCTGCGGGTAGTGGAGGCGTTTCGCAACAGCGGCAATAAACCGGAATGGATGATCCTGACTGTTCTGCCGGTACTTCCCCCGGACCTGCGGCCCATGGTTCAATTAGACGGCGGCAGATTCGCCACCAGCGACCTCAATGACCTGTACCGGCGCGTCATCAATCGCAACAATCGCCTGCGCCATCTGATTGAAATCGGTGCGCCCGAGATCATCATCCGCAATGAGAAGCGGATGCTCCAAGAAGCCGTTGATTCTCTCATCGACAATGGCCGTCGCGGTCGGGCGATCTCAGTAAGCGGCAACCATAAACTGAAATCACTTTCCGACATGCTCCGCGGCAAACAGGGGCGCTTCCGCCAGAACCTTCTCGGGAAGAGAGTCGATTACAGCGGCCGCTCCGTCATCGTGGTCGGCCCGGAATTGGGATTGAACCAGTGCGGTCTGCCCAGACGGATGGCCCTGGAACTCTTCAAACCGTTTGTCATGCACCGCCTGGTGATGCAAGGACTCGCGCCGAACATTAAAAGCGCTCGGCGCCTCGTGGAAAGAGCCAAGCCCGAAGTCTACGATATACTCGAGGAAGTAGTCAAAGAACGTCCCGTCTGGTTAAACCGGGCCCCCACCCTGCATCGCCTCAGCATCCAGGCATTTGAGCCGGTGCTTATCGATGGCAGCGCCATCCAGATTCACCCGCTGGTCTGCTCGGCGTTCAACGCCGACTTCGATGGCGACCAGATGGCCTGTCACGTCCCGCTCTCCAA
>SMTZ1_10002991_pt1 | contig 17032 bp, 11 predicted proteins | sample DeeMarSWOR136_30_FD_25667 | JGI IMG/M metagenome (IMG submission 25667)
ATTTTCTTGACAAGGTTGGACTTAATTACCTAACATTATCAAGAAGCTCTGGCTCTCTTTCAGGAGGAGAGGCACAAAGGATTAGACTTGCAACACAAATTGGATCTAATTTAATGGGTGTTTTGTATATTCTTGATGAACCCTCAATAGGGCTCCATCAAAAGGATAATAAAAAACTAATTGACACCCTATATAAACTAAGAGACCTAGGTAATACATTAATTGTTGTAGAGCATGATGAGGAAACCATCCGTCATGCTGATTATGTTATAGATTTGGGTCCTGGTGCAGGTCTTCATGGCGGTAAAATTATTGCTAAGGGCACACCAGAGGAAATCGAAAAACACCCTACATCTCTAACAGGTAAATATCTATCTGGAAAACTAAAAATACCACTCCCTGAAAAAAGGAGAATATCAGATAAATTTTTACACATCTTTGGTTGCAAGGAGCATAATCTGAAAAATGTAAACGTTCAAATCCCAATAGGAGTCTTAACACTTATAACTGGTGTTTCTGGAAGTGGAAAATCCACCCTTGTTTATGATATTTTATACAGGGGTCTTATGAGAAAAATCCATAATTCCAAACAAAATCCAGGGAATCATGACGCTATAGTATTTGATGAGAAAATCGATAAAGTAATAGTTATTGATCAAAGTCCAATTGGAAAAACCCCTCGTAGTAATCCAGCAACATATACAAAAGTTTTAGATGAAATTAGAAAACTTTTTTCAAAAACACCTGAGGCAAAAAGGCGAGGTTATAAACCTGGTAGGTTTTCATTTAATGTTAAAGGTGGAAGATGTGAGGCATGCCAGGGTGATGGTCTAATAAAGATTGAGATGAACTTTTTACCTGATATATATATCGAATGTGAGGAATGCAAGGGAAAAAGATACAACAGCGAAACTCTTGAAGTAAAATACAAAGGTAATTCAATTTCAGATGTTCTTGATATGAGCGTAGAGGAGGCCCTTGAGGTTTTCAAAAATATTCCTTTCATTAAAAGAAAACTTGAAACCCTATCACAAGTAGGACTGGACTATATAAAGCTTGGACAGAGCTCAACAACACTATCTGGTGGAGAGGCCCAGAGAATAAAACTTACAAGAGAACTATCCAAAAAAAGCACAGGAAGAACCATTTATCTATTGGACGAACCAACAACAGGCCTTCATTTCCATGATGTAAAAAAGCTAATTGATGTATTAAACAGCCTTGTAGATAAGGGAAATACAGTAGTTGTTATTGAACATAATCCAGATGTTATAAAATCTGCAGACCATATAATTGATCTTGGTCCTGAAGGTGGAGATCTTGGTGGTGAGATTGTTGCAAGTGGAACACCTGAAGAGGTTTCTGAAAATCCTAGAAGTTACACTGGTGAGATTCTAAAACCATTTTTCAAAGGTAAGGAAAAATGCTTGACACATTAAACCTCCCAAACGAGCCAGGTTGTTATCTTTTAAAAGATAAATTTGAGAATGTTATATATGTTGGAAAGGCAAAGAATCTCAAAAAAAGAATTAAGCAATACAACAAGAAAAATGATTTTGATATTAAAACTCAATCTATGATTGGTTACATTGAATCAGTTGATTTTGTTGCAACCGATAATGAGGTTGAGGCATTAATTCTTGAAAATACCCTTATAAAAAAATATCAACCAAAATACAACATTAGAATGAAGGATGCAAAATCCCATTCTTATATTCTTCTTACTGATGAGCCATTTCCTCTAGTTCTTATTGCTAGAAGAAAAAACAGGAAAGGAAAATATTTCGGACCATTTGTCTCTGCAACCGAGCGTGATTATATCCTTCAATTTCTTAAAAAGACATTTTTGATTAGGTCATGTAAAAAACTTCCAAAAAAAGAATGTTTAAGATATCACATAAAACTATGTGAAGCACCATGTATCGGTCTAATCTCAAAAAAAGATTATAATAGTAAAATTGAACATGTTAAACTTATTTTAACAGGTCATACCAATAAACTTATTAAAAAATTAAAAGCAGATATGAAATTATATTCAGATAATAATCATTTTGAAAACGCTCTAAGAATTAGAAATCAGATTATCGCAATAGAACATCTAAATGAAAGACAGAATATGCAACGAGAGAAAAAATTCAATGAAGATATCATCAATTATGAAATAAAAGATGATAAGGTTTACCTTATGCTTTTTAATATCTACAAGGGAACGCTTAACAATAAAACCGATTTTGTATTTGACTATAGCTCTGACTTTCTTGAAGAGTTCATTGTTCAATATTATTCAGACAATCCGGTTCCAAAAGAACTCATTGTTCCTATTAAAATCTCAGATTCAATTAATACATTTCTTGAAAATTTAAGGAGTAGTAAAGTAAAAATTATTAAGCCTGAGAAAGGAGAAAAAAAGCAGCTTTTGAATCTTGTTTTAAAAAATATTGAAATAACATTTTTCTCAAATTTAGACAAGGTTGAGACATTAAAAACAAGATTGAGTCTTCAGGAAAATCCAAATGTAATTGAGTGTTTTGATATATCTCATTTGAGTGGAACGTCAACTGCTGGTTCAATGGTCCAGTTTAGAAATGGAAGACCAGATAAGAACAACTATAGAAGATTTAAAATTAGAAGTATTGAGGGAATTGATGATACAGCAGCAATAGCAGAAGTTGTTAGGAGAAGATATTCAAGATTAAAAAAAGAGGATTCCGAGCTTCCTGACCTAATTATAATTGATGGAGGTAGAGGCCAACTAAACTTTGCTCTTCAGGAACTTCAAAAGCTTGATTTAAAAATTCCGATTATTTCAATTGCAAAACAATTTGAAGAAATTTATCTTCCAGGTAGATTTCTTCCACTTAAGATTTCAAAGAAAGACAAAGCACTTCATTTCATTCAAGAGATTAGAGATGAAGCACATCGTTTTGCAATTAAATATAATAGACTTCTTAGAAAAAAGGAGTTGATTTCATGAACAAATTCAAACTTGTTACAAATATGAAACCTAGGGGTTCACAACCTGAAGCCATAAAAAAATTAGTTGAAGGTCTTAAAAATAGAGAGCAAAAGCAGACACTACTTGGTGTAACAGGTTCAGGTAAAAGTATAGATTATTCGGAAATTATCATATTAAAAAATGAGAAAGGAGAAATAATAAAAACAAAAATTGGAGAATTTGTTGATAAAATATTGAAAAAACCACAAAAAAATAAAAATAGTGAATTTCAAGATGTTTCAGGATATAAAATATTATCTTTTAAAAGTGATTATTATAAAATCGAAGAAAAGGAAATTAAACAAATTTCAAGACATAAAGAAGATTATATTTATGAGATTACTCTAGATGATAACTCATCAATAAAAGTTACAAAAGACCATAATTGTTATAAATTAAATAATTGCAAATTAGTTTTAACTAAAACAAGGGAATTAAAAAAAGGAGATTATCTTCCAACATCAAATTCTATAATAATTCCAAATGAAAAAGTACGATATATTAATTTTTTAAAATATAACCCAAATGTAAAATTAAATATTAAAGAACTAATTAAAAAATATGATTCTGATTATAAAAAAACATTAGAGTTTTTTAAAAATGAATTCAATTCTCCAAGATGGAAATTAAACCAAATTCTAAATGAAACAAAGGAAAGAGGGATATCTATTTCTCAACTATACAAATTTCTTTCAATTTTAAAACTAAATCTAAATGATGTAAACAAATATATTAAAATAATTACTAAAAAAGAAGATGTAACTTCTCCATTAATCAAAATTGATAAATATTTTTTAATATTTTCAGGTTTATATCTTGCTGAAGGACATAATACAAAAAAATATATTTTGATTTCTAACTCTAATATTAATTTACAAAATAGTTGTAAATTTTTTTGTAAATCTATAGGCTTAAATTATTATCAAAGAAATAAAAATGATATATGCTATAGCTCAAAATTATTATCTAATTTCTTTAAAATATTTGGATGCAATGCTACAAAAAAGAATGTTCCAGATATTATCTATAACTTATCAAATAATCAAATTACTATTTTTCTTAGAGGCTTATTTGATGGAGATGGATGGATTGAACCAAACTCAATTCATTTACTGTCTGCATCAAAAGAGTTGATTTTTGATGTAAAAAATTTACTTCTAAGATTTGGAATTACCTCAAGAATAACATATCGTAAAATGAAAAGAACATATTATAAATTAAACATATCTGGAAAAGAAAATCTTCTTTTTTTTAATAAAAATATTTCTTTTTCTATACCATATAAAAAAGTAAAATTATCTAAAGTTATTAAAAAAAATGCAAATACGAATGTTGATTGTATTCCTAATTGTTCATACTTTTTTAAAAATATTAGAAAAAAATTTAATTTAAATCAAAGACACCTTGCAGAAATTATTTCATGTAGTCGAAGTCATATTTCTTTAATTGAACATAATAAAAGATTTGTTTCCAAAAAAAAATTTTTAAATTTTATTAAATGGCTTATTAAAATGGATGAAAGATATAAGTATTTAGAAGAGTTAAATAAATTCAATTATCGAAAAATAACTAATATTAAAAAAATTAAAAATACACACCAATATGTTTATGATTTATCTGTTGAAGAAAATGAAAATTTTATGGCAGGATTCGGAAATATTTTTGTACACAACACATTTACAATGGCAAATATTATTGAAAAAATTCAGAAACCAACACTTGTTCTTGCCCATAACAAAACACTTGCAGCACAACTTTTTTCTGAATTCAAAGAGTTTTTTCCAGATAATAGGGTAGAGTATTTCGTATCATATTATGATTATTACCAGCCCGAGTCTTATATTCCTTCAAAGGATCAATATATAGAAAAGGATGCTGATGTAAATCCAAAAATCGAACAGATGAGACTTGCCGCAACAGCATCTGTTTTGTCTCGTGAAGACACAATTGTTGTTGCTTCAGTATCTTGCATATATACTGTTGGTGACCCTACTGATTTTATGGCACTTGGTTATGAACTGAGAAAGGAGTTTGAGGTTGATAGAAGTGAAATTCTTGAGCGTCTTATAGACATGCAATATGAAAGAAATGACCTGTCTCTTGCACCAGGAAGATTCAGGGTTAAAGGAGATACAATAGATCTAATTCCTGGTTATTATGACAATATAATTCGAATCGAGCTTTTTGGCGATGAAATTGAAAAGATAACTGAAATAGATAAAATAACAGGTGAGATTGTTGATAATCTTGATTATATCTTTATCTATCCTGCAAAGCATTTTGTAATAGGAGAGGATAAAAGAAAACGCGCAATTGATGCAATAAAACAAGAACTTGAAGAAAGACTAAAAGAGCTTGATATGATCGAAGCCCATAGGCTCAAGCAAAGGACACTTTATGATATTGAGATGCTTGAGGAAACTGGGTTTTGTAAGGGAATTGAGAACTATTCAAGACATTTCGATGGCAGAAAACCAGGTGAAAAACCCTTTTGTTTTCTTGATTATTTTCCAAAGGATTTCTTAATGTTTATAGATGAAAGCCATAGAACCATTCCTCAGATACATGGAATGAATCATGGTGATTATTCCAGAAAAAAAGCTCTTATTGATTATGGATTCAGACTTCCAAGTGCTTTTGATAATCGACCACTTACATTTGATGAATTTTCTGGTTATATGAAAAATGTAATTTTTGTATCTGCAACTCCTGGTGATTACGAACTTGGAGTGTCTGCTTCTATTGTTGAACAGATAATCAGGCCTACAGGTCTTGTTGATCCTCCTGTTGATATAAGAAAAACAAAAGGACAAATCGACAATTTAATATCAGAAATTAATTCAACAGTTGCTCGTGGTGATAGAGCTCTTGTTACAACTCTTACTAAAAGACTTGCTGAGGAGCTTTCTGAATTTTTAGCTGAAAAGGATATTAAAACTAGATACCTTCATGCAGAAATAGATACCCTTGAAAGAACTGAGATAATAAGGCAATTGCGTTTAAGAGAGTTTGACGTTTTAGTTGGAATTAATCTACTGAGGGAGGGTATTGATATTCCTGAAGTGGGTTTTATTGGAATTCTTGATGCCGATAAAGAAGGGTTTTTAAGAGATCATAGAAGTCTTATTCAAATCATTGGAAGAGCAGCAAGAAATGTAAATTCAAAAGTAGTACTATATGCAGATAATATAACGGATTCAATAAAGAGAGCTCTTGATGAAACAAACAGAAGAAGAAATATCCAAATTGAGTTTAATAAAAAACATAAAATTACTCCAACAACAATTATAAAACCAATAAAAGAAAAGGTTGCAGATGTAAAGGATATCAAGCATATCCCAAAAAAAGATATTCCAAATATGATTGTTGATCTCGAACTCGAAATGAGAAAGGCTGCAGATGATTTAAATTTTGAAAAAGCAATATATCTTAGAGATAGAATAAATAGATTGAAACAAACAATAATCTTTTAGATGTAAATTAGCAAAAGAAATTATTAATAAGATTTATAAATCGGGGTTATATTATAAAATTATATTTATGAGGGAAGTAAAATGAGAAAAATTGCAATAACAAGTTTATTTATTATTATGCTGATAATTCCTAGTTTTATTTCATCTGCTGTAGCAACTGATACAATTAAATCTACCATTAATTTTGATGATGACGTACCCATATGGAATGTAGGGGACAGTTGGACATTTTCAATAAGTGATTTTTGGGTTAATTATTCATTTGGGGATTTAAGTATAATTATGAATGGAAAAATAGATGATTTCAAATGGACAGTTACTGAGGTTAGTACTACATCATATAAAGTTGAAATTACAGGAAAGGTTACCACATCTTTTGAAGCAGCTTTTCCAGTGGGTGAGTCTGTTATAAATTTAGAAGGTGATATTAAACCTTCATTAAATAAAATAACAGGAACAATTATTTTTACAAAATCCAACCTTGAGATTGAAGATTTTTCTGCAATAATAAAAGGTATCGCCAAATTAGCAATTCAGCCTATACCAATAAAGCTTCCCATCCCAATCAGGATATCTGCTAATGCACTATTAAGCACAGTATTTCCATTATTTAATTTTCCTCTGCACATATTAAAATTTTGGAATTTGCCTGAAATGGATATAAAAATGAATACAAATTTCGGAGGAATATTTGGGCTTATAAAATTTCCAATAACATTTAGTACCCATTATTCTTGGACGCCACTTGCATTTACCTGTCTGATTATGGAAAGTGTTACTGTAGCAGCAGGTACATATGATGCCTGGAAAATTCAATCAATAATTGGTGATTTCTTTGAGTATTATTATGCACCAGCTGTTGGAAATCTAGTAAAATTCGATGTCAACATGCCCCAAGGCGGGATACATGGAGAATTAATTGATACAAATTATGCATAACTGCAAAACATAAATAAATTTTCAAATATTTTTTCTTTTTAATTTTTGAAGTATTGGAATGTCCCTTATCCTATTACCAAGTAACTCCCACTCTATCTTCTTAGGTTTTTCATATAAATTATTTGTTTTAATGATTCCTTCACGAGTAATTATATAGTCTAGGGGAACATCATGTTTTTCCATTGGAAGCGCGTATTCTACTATCTGAAGTGGATGCACTGTTGATATGGTGGGTATATCTTCATTTATAACTCCTAACTCTCTTAAAATTGAATATTCAAGATCGGAATAACCTCCCCCTTTGCCAACCTTTGCTCCTTGTTTTGAAACAGCAACAGAACCAATGATTACCACATCCACTTTTTCAATTTCATCTGGATAGACAAGCTGGCCATACTTAAATGCCCCTTTTATTGTTGAAGCTTGATTGATATTAGAAATTTTTTTGGGATTAAGTTTCAAAAAACATTTTTCTTCGCGCATACGGGGAACTGCCATATATACTGTCTTCCCATGCTTAAGTGCTTTTTCTCTTACCCATTTTTGTGGTGAATCAGGATTTGATTTTACAATCCTTGCTTTTTTCCATAAAGATAGCTCATTGAGTTTTTCAGCTGCAACATTGGCACCAATAAAATTAGGAATTCTTCCCTGAATTGGACGAGGAAAGGTTATAACATTTTTTTCTTCAAGCAAATCCCAGATTTCTTTTCTTATTTCCTGTTTAGTTTTCAAGATTTTTTTCACCAATTAGGGGGTAATGAATTTCTTTAAACTTAAAATTTTAGAGCAAAATTTAGACTTTTTTTAATTCATAAATTCATAATTTGTTACAAATAAATATATTTTAAGAAATATTTAAATTTAAGTTAAGTATATTAAATATATAAATATTTTATTTGGGGAGCAAATGAGTCTATGAGAAAAATCCTAACAGTCATAGTAATAATTACTATTATTTTAGGTGGATATAACACTATTGCCATTCCTAATGATAAAATAATTGAAAATATATCTTTGAATTTGCAGGATTTCGCTCTTGAAATCGTTATTGAAGGTGGATTTTTAGGTTATAGTGTTACTATAATAAATAATGGAATGGAACAAGTAGAGGGAAATTTTACAATTGAAATATTAACAGATTCCATGGTCGTATTATTCGGGGCAAACTTATCAGCAGATGTTCCAATAAATCTAAATCCATTGAATAATATTGAAAGTTTTAAGCTCCAACCTCTTATTGCATTTGGTTCAACAACAATATCTGTATCAGGGATTTTTCAAACCGAAGGTGGTGAATATCCATTCACAACCATCGCAAGTGGATATGCATTTGTCATCTATTTTATATGTGAAAAAACATCAATATATTTACCTTAATATCCTTGAAAAACAAACCCTTTATTCTCTCTTGTCAATATAGTATTTATTAAGTTGACATCAGATAAAAGAATTTTTCATTTTGACATTTTAACACGATGGGTTTATATATTATCAATGATAAACAATAGCACGCATGGAGAGAGCTGGCTGAGAAATTAGACCTCTCTCTTGACGCGTAAAAGAAGGAAGGAAAATGGAAAAAAAATGTATGGATAGGTTGGTAGGGAAGAATTGTAAGATTGTAACAAAGGAGCCTGGTGATGATAAAGCTCACATTCTTTTTGGAATGGTTATGCTGATTGATTACAATGCAGGATTTATAATAATTGAATCTAACCTGGGTACAGGTTGCCTCAATATTAAAACAATTGAAGCTATTAAACCAAGTAATAAAAAGAATTAAATTGTATCTTTTTTTTTATTATCATTTTTAAAGAAATTTCTAACATTGAAAAGTTTATATACAAATAATTTATTGTATTTCTTAGATAGGGAGGAAAATAAACTATGAAGAAAATAATTGGAATTTTTGTTTGTATGCTGTTGATTACAATTATTCTACCTATAGCTGTAAATGCTGGTGATGAAACAAATCCTGAAATTATTGATGATGTGGGTGACACTCCTTTGAGTCTACTAGATATCCAATCAGCATGGTTTTATGAAAATGAGGATGAACCAGATTATCTTTTTTTAACAATGAAAATACTATTTTTAAAGGAGAATTACAATGCAGTGTTTTCGATTCGTTGGTCATATAATGGAAATGATTATGCGGCTGGTGTCAACACATATAGTCTAAGGGAATCTATATTTCGCTGTGGTCTACCAAAACGCGCATCCTATTGGCAATGGAATCGTATGCCAAAATGTGAAGGGATACTCGAAATTGAAAAAGGAATGATTACATGGAAAATACCGAAAAGTTCAATTGGAGATCCTCAACAAGGTGACATTTTGACCAGCACAAAGGCTAATGCTGTTCCAGGGTTTCCTATAAGCTTTTTATACTTTATATTACAATTTGATTATCGAGATTTTGCTCCAGATAATTATGGAGAATATGGACTAGATTACATCATTCAGTACTAAATCTCTTTTTCTTTTATATTTAGTTTTTACTTATATCTTATTAGATTTTTAGGAATTTTAAATATCTTTGTTATTTGATAATCTTTAGAATAAAATATAATCACAGGTAGCATTTATATATCACTCTATATATTATAATAGATAAGGGAGGTAATAAAAATGAAAATTAAGTCATTATTTTTAATAATTATATGTTTTTCATTGGTAACAAACTCTATATCACTAATTGCCTCTGGAAATAAAGTTGTTGAAACAAAAAAACTCTACAAAGATTTTGATGAAGACGTAATTGATATGATAAAACAAATTGATGATGATTTAGTTTATAGCTATACTGAAAAGCTTCTAAGTTTTGGTCCCAGATATACAGGGTCTGAGAATTGTAAAAAAGCTGGTGATTATATCTATAGTGTATTTGAAAATTTGAGCCTTGATGTTGAATTCCATGAATGGAAATATAATAAATTTAAATGTAGAAATGTTGTTGCAACATATAATGGACAGGATTCATTTAGTAATGCTAAAATTGTTATATGCGCTCATTACGACACAGTAAAAGATTCCCCTGGCGCAAATGATGATGGTTCAGGTGTGGCAGCAGTTCTTGCTACTGCTGAGATATTAAGTAGTTACTCATTTAAACATGATATTTGCTTTATTGCTTTTTCTGGTGAAGAAGTAGGGACTTATGGAAGTTTTTCCTATGCACAAGATGCATATGAGAGGGGAGACAATATTTATGCTGTTTTAAATCTGGATATCATAGGCTGGGCTGAAACAGAATATGGTGGAAAAATCATTCGATTTTCACATACAGAAAGATCCTCCTGGATTTCAGAATATGCAAGCAAAATCAGCGAAAAATACAAAGATGTTATCGATTTATTTATTGAAGATATCCCAAATTACAGAGGTGCTGATCATCAAGCATTTGTTGATTATGGTTATGATGGTGTATGGATTGTAGAGCATGATCCAAATTGGTATGGCCATTCACCTTATGATAATCTTACTAATATGAATTACACCTATCTTGCCAAAGCTACAAAATTGATTCTGGCAGTAGCTGCAGAAATGGCGTATAACCCAATTGACATACAAGTCATAATCAAAACACCATATGAGGGAAGAGGTTACTTTTTTAATCGTTCGATTATTCCTCTAGGTCTTGGCAGATTTTATTTTTGGGGATTTCGTGGAATAACATTAATCCTTGGTAGGGCAAATGCAAGTTGTGAGGTTATTACAAAAGAGGAGGTCAAATTTGTTATCTTCTGTATAGATGATATTTTTCTTTTTTGGGATAGTAATCCTCCTTATGAATGGAAAATACAAGGAAAACACATACCACTTTTTGGTAGACATAAGCTAAAGGTTTATGCATACACTATGTCTGGAAAACGGGCCACAGATGAAATGGATATAATCGTTTTTACACTCTCATATCAATATAGAAGGTGGTAAAAAGTTATTTTAAAAATTATCAATTAGTTTTTTTATTTTAATTTTGCTTAATTTTAAATAATCAAAAACATTAATATAAAAATTTGTTAGTAATATTTAAGTGCAATTAGCATATATAATCCATAGAATGTTTGGGAGGTAGTCAGAAATGAGAATTAATGAATTTAGAAAGGTAATTGCGATCGGATTAATTTTATTTTTAGTTGGAGCAAGTTTTTTACCAAGCATTACTGGAGAGGATAAGAAACAAAAAAATATTGAAGATAGAACTGATGATTTACCTAAACCCTTGCCACGATGGCGTGAAGGTGGTACTCCATATAATCCTTACCAATCACTTCATCCTTATTCAATAAAATTGAGAGATTCACCAACTTCTGGATTAATAGAGTCTCCATCTGAGTATGACCCAACCCGAGGTGTGCTTTTTTGTTATAAGACAAATAACTGGCATGAAGTTGTTGTAGACCTTGTAGTGGAATTAACTAAAGATAATGATTTTGATGAAATCGCTTATGTTTTAGTAACTAGTCACTCCGAGATGAACTCAGCAATAAGCCAATTTACAGCAAATGGTGCAAATTTGGATAAGGTTGAATTCATAATTGAACCTGCTAATGCTATTTGGATTCGAGATTATGGTCCACATTTTATATTTCAGGATGATACCATTGGAATCGTTGATAGTCACTATTACCCTCAACGTCCTTTAGACAATTTTATTCCAACACTAATCGGTGATGATCACTTTATCATGCCAACTTATGATATCGGATTGTATTATTCAGGTGGAAATTTTTTACCTGGTCCTGATCGTACTGCTTTTATGAGTTCTCTGATTAACAATGATAATCCTTCCTATCAAGGATTTACTGAAGAATTGATTGCTGAATTATTTCAAACATATCAAGGAATAGATGAGGTTCATATAATGCCACAGTTGCCAGTGTCTGTAGATGGTACAGGTCATATTGATATGTGGATGTATATTATTGATGAAGATACAGTAATAATTTCTGAATTTAAACCTGGTTCAAATCCCACAGCAATTCAAATTACTGAAAATGCAGTTACATATATGCAAAATTTAGGTTTTATAGTATATAGAACCCCAGCATGGAACGCTCCTCATCCCGATCAAGGATATAACACGCATTGGACATATACAAATAGTTTTATTGTAAACAATCGGATTTTTATTCCAACATATGGTGAAACCTATCCAGACTATGCAGATGAAGATGCTCAAGCATTAGCTGCATTTGAGGCTGCTGCTCCTGACTTAGAAATTGTGCAGATCAATTGTTATCCAATAATATGGGCTTCAGGTGCTATTCACTGTATCGTAATGCAGGTTCCACGTTATTCAAATCCTGAACCTTCTGTTCATGTTATATGGCCAGACGGAGGTGAATTTTTAGCTAGTAGAACAACACAAACTATTGAATGGTGCGCAACCGATACTGATAATGATGAGATCTCACAAATTGATCTTTATTATTCGTTAGATGGCGGTAATAACTATGTGTTTATTGAATCAACTACTGATACAGGCTTTTATGATTGGATTGTGCCTGATGTCGAAACCAATCAAGCAAAAATAAAAGTTGTCGCAATATCTGCTGATTCTGATGAAGGAGAGGGAGTAAGTGCTGATGTATTTAATATATCTTATTCTGGTCAATCAGTTTATGATTTTACCAACGGTGCTAGTGAGGACAAATATTGTTATGGTCATCAAACTACCAGCTGGAGTGATATAGACAAATTACGTAAACCTGTTACAACCGAGATAGACTCATCTAATTATCCCAAGCTTGCCTATTCTGATGCAACAGGTGGTGATTATGATCCTAACCGTTACATATCACCAACTCCCTCAGGCGGTTCAGAATCAACTCATATTTTTGAATTTGAAATTGAGGAAGAATCTGACAATATCGAAGATATTGAGATTTTATGGGAAGGATATTCTGGTGCATGCACCCAGGTTGAACTTTATATATGGGATTATATAGAAGGGCAATGGGGTGATGGTAACGGGCTCTTTGGTCAAAATCGCTATTTGGACAACTGGGCAGGAAATAGAGATGGCTATCTAAAAAGACATATACGTTCAGACTTTAATCGTTATATTAATCCCAGTGGTCAAATGACATTTCTATCATATGCTGAAAGAGCATCCTACCAATCATTTCATGATTTCATCTCTCTTACTATCAGTAAAATAAATGATGCTCCAGATTCACCGATTATAGATGGCCCAATTAGTGGAAGCATAGGAATTGAATATAACTATACAATAAACACAAAAGATCCTGATGGACAAGATGTCTTCTATTATATCGATTGGGATGATGGAACATTTGAGGAATGGATAGGGCCTTATAATTCAGAAACTAATGTTACAATTAACCATTTTTGGGAAAAGAGAGGAACATTTAGAATAAAAGTGAAAGCAAAAGATACTTTAGATGCTGAAAGTGACTGGTCAGAATTATTTGTAGTAATTCCAAGAAGTAAACCATTTAATTACAACTATAGCCTGGTATGTTTAATTTTTGAACGATTTCCAAATATATTTCATACTCTGAGGCAATTATTAAGACTTATAAATGCAATCTAATTCTCACTTTTTATTACACTTTTAATTATTATAAACAGATTATTACACTAAAAATAAAAAAAATTACTTATTATTTTTAACATTATGTAACAATTTTTGTTAACAATAGAAAATTATTTATCCTAGAAACTATAATAGTATATTGGGGTCTAGTCGGAAGTAAGTATGAATTTTAGGATAACCTACTTTTTCATCCTTTCCTTCCTCCCTAAGCTAGGCCCCTTTATTTAACTTATTAAGTTTTTTGATTTTTTTATTAGATTTAGTAAATCAGCGCTATTTTAAATACCGTGAGGTATTTCAAGATAATAGTATTGGGAGAGGAAAAATAATGGATAGAACTGATTGTGTTCATTTTGAGTATAAATATTTTGAACAGGAAGGTAAAAAAATTAAGATACCTTCATGTAAGATTGGGAAAATGAAAGGTGTTAGTGGGTGTGATGAATATTGTGAATGGTTTGAATTAATAGGTCCAGAGATACCTAATCCACCAATGCCTCCAGAGCCACCAGGACCATTAAAACCACCTTAAATTATAATCATGGTGGTATTTGTTCTAATAGTTTGAAAAAATTAAAATAATTAACAGGGTTTTCAAAAGCGTTTTTATCTCTTGTAGCAAATGACAAGACAAAATCACCGGTTTCAGGACACATTACCCATTGATATGGAGTTGAATAAGTACCAAATAATTGCATTAAGAAAAATCTAATATCGGTTTTACCAAGATATATATCACGAAGTTGAGACATTGTTTTATTCAAATCTAGATTACCCCATTCAGATTCAATACCTTTACTTATTGCAATATAATGCATCCAGGGACTAGCAGATGAAATAGAAATTTCACTCATCTTATTTAATCTGAAAATTATAGAAATCAGAGGAAATATTCCAGGATGATATTGCTTTCTCTGGGTATCAGCAGTTGTTTTATTAATAAACAGATTTGCTCTTCTCACAACATTTTCTATTTTCCAAAAAGGAGGCGTTGATTCAGATAAAGTATCCCATGTACCTGCATATGAAAGATTTGCTGTTGCTTCAACAGCAAAACCAATTGGGATTTTACCATCTGAAACTATAAAATTATATCCCAAGGTTTTGTTTGAAACAAGAATATCTATTGCATCATAAATAGAGGCAGCAAAATCAAGTACCATCCTAACCCTAAAACCCACTCCGATTCCTTTCACTGTTTCATCGTTAGACCATGAAGATAGCATGCCTACTGCTATTTCTTTTTCATTAAAACCATCTGAGACACTAACCATACCTGGTTCAGAAGGAGATACTGATGAATAAGAGCCAACAGACTCACGAACTATTAGAACTTGTGTTTCAACCAAATATGTTTCTGTATCAGGATCTTTAATTGTTATAGATAGATCGTGGCTTCGGACTTGTAAAAGTTTTTCATCTGTTGTTGCAGAACCCCATGCTGCAAAGCTACCGCAGTTTATAATAAGATAAAAACCAACATTTAAAACAGAAATATTTTCTAAAGATAAACCTGAGGCATCTGCAACTCCACTCATCTCATCGATATAGCATTGAGGAAGTATTGGTTTCATAATATTCCATTTCTCAAGAAGATTTTCATATGAAAATTCTTTATCAGTAGCCCAATTGCAAAAAGCATTGAAGACCGCATGAATATCATCCTTTAATAAAAACCCATGCTGATAGCCCATTTCGTAATAAGACCCGTTTAAATGAAGGATTTTTATTCCATTTTTTTCTTCAAGCCAGCCACCATCTAATAAATTATCTATATTTGAAATGAATTTTTCATAATTTGCTGGATTATTTATTGAAGCTTGAATAGGCATTATTGAGATAATAATTATCAGACTTGTTAGTATACAAGATATACTCTTTTTCATTTAAGTTTCAACTCTAATGTTAAATAAATTGAATTTTTTCCAAATTTATAATAATAAGTTATGAAAATAAAACTATATATTTAAAATTTTATTTTTTACATCTATTTTTAAGCATTTTCTTACAAATTTTTCCAGATCCTAATTTTGGAAGACAATCTTTGAACTCAACTAACTTGGGAACCTTGTAAGCAGATAGTTTTTCTTTACAAAATTCTATTATATCCTTTTCAGTTGCTTTTTTTCCACCCTTAAGAACTATTATTGCCTTTACAATTTCACCCCACTCCTCATCTGGAGTACCAATAACTGCAGCCTCTAAAACTGCGGGGTGAGTGTATAAAACATTCTCAACTTCTATAGAATAAACATTTTCTCCACCTGTGATAATCATATCATCTTTTCGATCAACAATTGTTACATAACCATCTTTATTTATCACAGCTAAATCTCCAGTGTAAAGCCAACCATTTTTGAAGGTCCTTTCAGTTTCTTGTGGTAATTTCCAATAACCCTTTGTAATGGAATCTCCTTTCACAATTATTTCTCCAACTTCTCTATTATTATTTTTTACCTCCTCATCTTTCTCATTAACAACCTTTAAATTTATACCTTTAAATTTCCTGCCGGTGGTTGATTTATATTTCAACTGTTCTTTATAAGGTAGTGATTTTAGATGATCATTCAAAATTGACATGGTTAGAAAAGGGCTAGTCTCTGTCATTCCATAAGTCTGTATGTAATCACATTTGAAAGTCTCAATAATTCTTTTTACTAGATTAGGAGAGATTGGAGCACCACCACTCATAAGGACTCTTAAGGAGGAATAATCATATTTGTTTACCTCTGGATAGTTGACTAAACGATAGTACATGGTCGGTATTAAATTTGTTAAAGTCACTCTTTGTTTTTCTATTGACTCGCAAACTATATTTGGTTTGAAGTCACTTACCAAAACATGAGTACCTCCAACTAATGTGATAGCCCAGGTTGCCCATGCATCTGCCAAATGAAATAAAGGAGCCGCATGAAGCCATATATCTTTCTCATTAAGAGCCAACTCATCTATTGTGCAAAGTGCATGAAAATAAACATTTTTATGGGATAATATAACTCCTTTAGATATACCTGTAGTACCACTAGTATAATATATTTGAGCAATATCTTCTTCTTT
>SMTZ1_10002992_pt1 | contig 17032 bp, 6 predicted proteins | sample DeeMarSWOR136_30_FD_25667 | JGI IMG/M metagenome (IMG submission 25667)
CTCCTTCTTCCAAGTCTTCAATTATTATTATGATTATGATACTTACTGGGTCAATGGTACTTACTTCAAATTCCTCAGTCCCACAAATAGCAATAGGGATAACACCTTTACTTTTTGGATTTATAGGATTTGGCCATGATCCAGGTTTAATATCAACATATATTTTTTCTGATTCTAATAAAGAAGTTGTTTTTTCCAATTCTATAGCACTTTCATTATCATTAGTTTCTGTCTCATTAGTTAAAGCCGTGGTATTAATTGTAGCTATAGTGAATGTTATTGGGACACAGATCAGAAGTGAAAATAGGATGATCAACATACCTTTTATATTTCTTTTTTGATTCATATTCTTTACCAAAAGTTATTTAAAAAGATTTTATTTCACTTTTATTTAAGCTTTTTTTCATTTTCATCAAAAATGTAAAATTGTAAAGACAGAAAGAAAGAAATATAGGATTTCGCATTTTAATTTTACCCTTCCCTTTTTATAATTAGATTCTCTTTCTGCCAATACATTTAGATTAATTTTTAAAATTTTTGTGTAATATTTAAAGCCATCTATAAAAATTGTGAAGGGTCATATTTTCAAAATTTATTTTTTATTAAATCTAATGATGAATTTGAGAATTCTGTTGTATAATTAAAGTTTTATTTATATAAACTTTTACTAAATCAATGGAAAACCCTTTATTAGTCCTTTATCTAAAGATTTTCATAAGAATCTCTTTAAATGTATGATTTATTAAAATAATAAGTTCTTATTTTCAATGTTCTTCGATAAATAAAGCATTCCTAAAAGAATATTAATTAATATTCACTAGGCAATACCTCTTGTAGAAAAAGATCTTTCGATTCTGCTTTTAAAGCGGATTTTAAAATTAACTCAAGCATTAGGTTGGTTATTTTTAAGAAGTAATTTCGCCACATTCTAATGCATCTATGATATGAGATGAAGCGACTTTCATTCTTCAATTTCTTTAGGTATATAACAGATATAGTCTATGTATTGGGGAACATCAAATTTTCTTAATAATAGAGGTATTCATTTAACAAAAGGAATGTCTTGGAATGATTTTGATACGATTACAATATCTAAATCTGAATCTGAAATCTGAGTTTAATTAAAAAAATATCACTAATAAATTCTCAACTAATTACATCCTTTAAAAGAAAATTTAAATATGCTACTTAAATTTATATATCGTCGTTTTTACTCAGAAATTATAATGAAGAAAAAAATATATTTTAAAAGAATTATATATATTTTTTTAATTTTCATTATCTTTTTTTTAAACTTAATTTCAATAATTCACATTCCAAGTTTTTTCATAAAAACTAATTCTATAAGTAAAAGCATTTATAATATAACTTCCTTTATTCCTACTTCTTCAAATGGCCCTCTCAATAAAGAATATTTTAAATATTATAAAGAAATAACAATTGATCATACAAAAGTTTCCGGAACAAGCTATCATATTAATTTTCCTATGTTAATTTCTATTTTTGATTCAGACTTACATAATCATACTCAAGCAGATGGGGATGATATTGCCTTTGCCCTTAATGAAATTTGGTTGGATCATGAAATAGAATTATTTAACAAAAATTATAATAGTACACATGCTCAGTTGGTTTCATGGGTTAGGGTAACTTCTTTATCATCTTCCATAGATACTAATATAACAATGTATTATGGAAATTCTACTATGTCTTCAAGAGAAAATCCAGCAGATGTTTGGAGTTCTGATTATTGTGGTGTGTGGCATCTACATGACAACTTTAATGATAGCACATCTAACAACAATGATGGAACTAATTACGAGAGTACTAATACAGCAGGTTTTATTGGTGATGCCCAGAATTTTGATGGAATAAATGATAGAATAAGAATTCCTGCAAGTCAAACACTCAATACTTCATCTCTCACGGCATCCGTTTGGATATATCCAAAAGGTAGTGCTACCAAACTAGGTTATATTGTAAGTGATTATAATTGGGATGACTCTCCTGATTATAAAAGATACGCTATCTTTCTCTCTAATGGCTCAAATCAGATTAGAGGTTACGGATTCAAAACTGATGGCTCGAATATAAACGTTGTAGATGATAGTGATATTGGTTTAAACCAATGGCACTTTGTTCATTTAACAATCTCCTCAACTACAATCAGTTTATATCTTGATGGTTCTCTAATACAAGCGAGATATGATTTTTCTGGTGGTCTTCAGCAAAAAGGTATTAAACCCATAGATATAGGTGATGAGATAGAGTGTGGAGACGGCAGTAATCCATTCAATGGGATAATAGATGAAGTCAGAATTTCAAATATTTCCCATTCAGCATATTGGATTGCAACAGAATACAATAACCAAAATGATCCTAATTCATTCTACTCCATTGGAAGTGGTCAAAAAGTTGATCATATTGCACCATCATGGTCCAACCTTATAGAAACTGATCCTTTAGATGTAGGGGAACCAGAAGTTATTTCTATTGATGTATTTGATCTTTACGGAGTTGCACAAGTATTATTTGAAATTGAGAATACAAACTATACTATGGTTAATACTGGCGGGAATACTTGGCAAAATGATACATGGACTCCATCAAGCGTAGGGGATTATGATTATACCATATACATGCAGGATATTAATGATAATTGGAATAAAATTAGTGATTCGATCCTTGTAATAGATCCGACTGATATTACCCCCCCAACGTGGTCCAACCTAAATGAAACTGATCCTTTAGAAGTAGGGGTACCAGAAGTTATTTCAATTGATGTATTTGATCTTTATGGAATTCATCAAGTATTTTTCGAAATTGAAAATTTTAACTATACAATGATCAATATCGGTGGAAATACTTGGCAAAACGACACATGGACACCATCAAGCCCAGATGATTATGAATATACCATATATATGCAAGATAATAATAATAATTGGAACAAGACCACGGGCTCAATTCAAGTAATTGATAGTGCACCCCCAACTTGGTCTAATTTAATAGAAAGTGCCAATCCATTAGAATTGGGTAATTCGGAAACTATAACAATAGATGTTTTTGATGCAAATGGAATTGCGCAGGTATTTTTCGAAATTGAAAATTTTAACTATACAATGATCAATATCGGTGGAAATACTTGGCTAAACAACTCCTGGACACCATCAAGTACAGATGATTATGAATATACCATATATATGCAAGATAATTCTAACCATTGGAACATGACCATGGGTTCAATTCAAGTAATAGATAGTGTGCCCCCAGCATGGTCTAATTTAATAGAAAGTGAGGATCCCTTAGAATTAGGGGATACTGAAATAATTGCTATAGAAGCTAGTGACATTTCGGGGATTTACCAAGTTCTAATTGAAATTAACGCATATAACTATTCTATGGAGAAGGTATATGAAAATAGTTGGCAATACTTATGGACTCCAAGTACTATTGGCATTAAGCCCTATACAATATATATACAAGATAATAATAGCAATTGGAATTCAATTGGTGGCTCAATTCTAGTGATTGAATCATCAACTCCTCTACCAAACGGAGGTCCTGATTTTACTTCTCTGTTAATTATTTTAGGAATTACTGGAGGAATCATAGGGGTTGTAATTGGTGTTATAATTTCTACTAGAAAGAAAAGCCGCAAACAGAAAGATAAAGAATTAGATACAATAGAAAGTATAATTGATTAATTTAGGATTTAGATTTTACTTTTTTTAACTTTAAGCTTTTAATTAATCAAAGTATGATATCCATTATATATCTCTTGTGCTTAATAAAATTCTCTTTTTCATACTTCTTAAAAGCAACTCTCAATTCTTCACCGTATTCATTATGATTAATCCTTTCCAAACAACAGACTTTTTTATTGGTTTTCCAGAAATTAAGAAAAAATCTCATTAGTTTTTTTGTTGTTAGATGTAGTTCGTTGTCATCAGTAAATATGATAATACTTTTTCTTTCAATCCGCTTTTGCCTTTTATTAGCAAAATATACAGTTCCTTTAAAAACATGTACAAATTAATTATAGAATATAATTTTTATTAAATTAGTTTACATTTTAAGATAAATTTAAATTTCCAAATTTGATTATATCTTTACTTTAAAATGATTAAAGATAGAAAAATTTATTGTTGTTTTCTTATACTTCTGGTATTTAATCCAGTTTTTATTAATCTCTCTTCAATTAGATCGAATAAGGAATCTTCTATTAATTTCAGCAATCAAATATCTTCAAGTTCCAACTCATCTTATTGGTTAAATGATTCCTTAGAATTTCGAAAAAAAATTTCTCTCTCAATAGATTCATCTGAGTTGAATCCCATTTTTGAATGGAGCCTTTCTTTAAATGATCTTCTTGCTGAGCAGAACATTCTTGGACAAGCCAATGAATATTCTTTTGATTTAGTTCAAACTAATGTGGATGGGGAATATCTTCAATCTATTCCTTTTGAGTTAATCTATTTAAATCACTCAGTTTTTTTGGATCCTTCATTGGATTCAAACTCAGATGGATTAAGCGATGATTTTGCAGTGATGGGATGTTCAAAAAAAAATTCAATAGGAGATTCGATTTCAACAGTGCTTAATCAAGATTACGGCTTCTATATTACCCCAAATTTTCACTCAAATGAGAAATCTCAATCGGTTTGGATTAATTGGACTGAAACAATGCAGGATGAAAATCCACAATATGAAGGTGATGAATCTGTATTTTTAGGAAAAGATAATACAAATATCCTATTAAATGAAAATTCCTATCTCGATTTTTGGTATAAAATTGAAAATATTGATGCTAGATTATATTTTAGTTATACATATGAATTATCAAATCAAGTGAATATCTCAAATAATGGGTATTATAATGGGTGGCATATTTTTAAATTTTATAATGGAGGCAAAGTAGGACAATGGATTCATTTTAGGAAGAATCTCTATAATATCATTAAAAATAATGGTTTTTATGAAAATGATCCTGATAAATTCAAACCTAATCGCCCACATGACATTGATTCAGTTATAAGATTAAAAAATTTCAAATTCCATCTATATGATTATCCCAATACTATTAATACAGGGTATTCTGTAGCCTCATTTAGTCCCGTTGCCTTCTTTAATAATACATTAACTTTACGATGGCAATATCCCGGATTAATGCTGGATACTACGGATTATTATTTCCAACTATATTTTTCAAAAAAGGATACTATCGATACTATTTATTATGATAGGAATCAGAATTTAACAGGTACAAATTATATTATCCCAAACAATTTTGAGATTAAAACTAGTGAATGGAATGGTGAGGGTCATAGTTTTCTTCATTTAAATGATAGCCAATTTAATTTATGGTCTGCACCTTCCTCTTATAAGATTTATAAAGATCAATGCGCTCCTGTGAGCATGCGTGAATATATTAAAATTGCAGCAGCAAAAAATGAAGTTGAATCTTTTCAATTAATAATAAATGCAAAGACTGATCTCTCAAATATTAACATTTATTTCAGGGACTTTGAACTGTTCGAATCTGATGCTTTAATAGGGGATGAAAGTATTTCCAGTAATTCATTTAGAAGAAATCTTGTTGATTGGGTAAATATTACTATTCCAACATATTTTCAAGGAGAAGTAGGCTTTTGGCCTGATCCACTTCCAAATTTTACTACGTTTGAACTTACAACAGGTCAATGTCAACCAATTTGGATTTCAGTAAGACCTCCCGAAAACGTAAAAGCGGGGATCTATGGAGGGGATATTATTTTATCAAGTTCATCTTTTATTAAAGAAATACCTGTGAGATTAGAAGTTTTTGACTTCATTTTAAATAATGATACTAATTTACGATCTGCATGGCAAATAAATATATGGGAAACTCGGAAATACCATGCTGTTTCTTCTGAGCCCGATATCCAACAGGTTGTGGATCAATATAATCACTTTTTTAAATACTTACGAATTGAACCCCAAAATAATTATGATACTTATTCAATTCCCGTTGAATTTCATGATTCTCAATTAAGTATCTCAAATGGGTATTATACTCTACGGGTGCATTATGATACACCAGATATTTTTGAGATTTATATGGATGATCTTTATTTAGGGCGATTTTGTACTCATATCACTCAATATGAGAATGGATATGGATATCCTTCAATAGACCATATTAAATCATATAAGATTAACTCCGGACCAATAATAACCTCTGGAACTATTACTGCGATTAAAAATGAAACATCTTCAGTACATAATCGGAAATTTGAAATTGAATTTAGGTTTAGATTTATTGCTAATACTCCATTTTTCCAAGTTAGAACAACTCGAATTAAAAATATTGATACTTTTACTTATAATATTACGAGTTATAGTATGAAAACTCATCCCGAATTAGATCAAAATTCGGGTAATGATGTTGCGAATAATTTCGTTCTCCCTCCTGAACAATATAGTTTTTGGTATGATCCTACAGGCTATATTGGAGCTATAGAAAATTCATCTTCTGATTATTATTTCAATTATTATTATTCTGGAGGGTATCATAGTGATGCATGGCGAACTTTAAATAATTATACATTATCCCCAAATGAAGAATATTTATCTCCCAACGACCCATTCCTAACAATTATAGGGAATAATACTTCGAATTTAGCAGATATTGAATCTCAATTTCTTAAATCCTTTAATCATCTTAAAAATCCCCTTCAAATAAATATTGGTAGTGTACATACCAATCATAATTATTATTACAATAATACAATCTGGACCCATTATTATCCTATTTCATTAACTGAAACTGCTGGAATTACTCGAAATGATGCTTTAGTTCAAATAAAACTCAATAATTTTTCTGATCTAAATCTTTCATCTATTAACCTTAATGCAACCCGTTTAGTTAATCCGAATGCTATGGCTGATAATAATATAGCTGAATCCGGAGGTCATTATTCTATATTTCAAATTGATGATTCTGACTTCTCTGGAGATATCACTCTTAATGATTGCTTATATTTTCAAACCAACCTAAATTCTCTCGATAATATCACATATTTTCTTTATTTTTCTGAAGATAATGCTATCGAAATGCCAGATTATTCTTCTGAAAGTCCAATGATGTATAGAGAAGATTTATTGCCACATGCAGAAATTGATTTCTCGAAGTTTGAAGAATGGGGGAAGAAATATTTAGATGAACTGAATTTTCAGAGTTTCAGACTTCCTATTGATCCTATATATTCAAAGTGGGAACGAATTTGGCAAACCATTGACAAATATCCTGTTTTTTCAACAGGTTTTAACTCATCCTTTATTTCTTATGTTAAAGAAATATGTCTTAAATTAAGGGAAAATGGGTGGTTAGATAAAGCTTATTATTATATTCATGATGAACCTAAGATCTTTCAATATATCAATATTACAAAGGCTGCGGAATTAATCAGACAAGCCGATCCTGATTTAAAAATATTAACAACAGAACAACCTGAACAAGCAATTGAAGATGCAGTTGATATCTGGGTTCCCCTAACCTATCGCCATGATGTAGCGAAAGCAAAAGAACAGGTAGAATTAGGGAAAGAATCTTGGTGGTATTGCTGCGCTGAACCTCAAAGCCCTTATGCTAATTACTTTATAGATGAATTTGGGATTAATCATCGAATGTGGTTTTGGAGCACGTATATTCATAACATTACTGGTGTTTTATATTGGGGTGTGAACTTCTATTACCATAATCCTTGGGACGGTCCTATCACAGAATCAACAATTATTAACAATAAATATATTGCAAATGGAGATGGATATCTTTTCTATCCTCCCGATAAAAATGGAATTCCAGGAACTCCAATGATTTGCCCACCTATTTCGTCCCAACGTGCAGAACTTATTCGAGAAGGGATTGAAGATTATGATTATTTTTATTTATTAAGAAACTTATATTCAGAAGTAAAAAAATTAAACAATTCTAAATATGAAAACCTTCTTTCAGCAACAGCCCAGTTATTTGAGGATCTTTGGGATATGGCAGAAAATATTACTGATTTTGAACCAGATATTAAAGAGATACTAGAATTTCGACTTGAGACAGCCCATCTTATTGGAAAACTCTGGCGAATTCAATTTCCTGAAAGTGTTCCTAAAGATTATCCTAAAAATTATCCAATCCAATATTTTATTTTATCATTTTGTATACCATGCATTACAACATGTATTATTACTATAAGTCTATTTAAATTAATTAAAAGAATCAGAACTCGAAAATCAAAATTAAAACTTATATAGTTATGAAACAGATATATTTGAGAATGAATAACAAGTTTCGAAAAAGAATGACTTCAATTAGTTAAAATCAATGGCTAAGAAATTATAGAACCTATAACCGCTTCACGAAAAACTGTATCTATTAGTGAAATATTTATTTATATATGTAGACAATATGATTAGGAAATAGCTTCTTCTTTCGGAATATTTTTAGTTGATACTAACACCCAATTTTTGTATAGCTTTGTAATAATTTTCTCACAAAAAGTTGCTTTGCTACTACTGAAAGACTACTGATATATTAGCACTTGCAGAAGGGCAATTTCCACGAGGACCGTGTCTTTGTCATTATTATAATTTTCAATAATTTCTATTTTAAGATAGGGGTAATAATTCGAAAATTTTTATGCCCTATTTATTTTTGAATTCTCCAAGAGTTTCCCTACAAATGTCGCTATAAACTCTATTTTTCGTTTATAATAATCAATGCTTTTCATAGGTATCAATTAAAGATTATCAGGAATTTTTTATTCCCAATATTTAATTATTAGGCTTAATTAAGAATATTAAATCCAAATAATATTTTTAAAAAAGATGAGTCAAAGTGAAAGTTCTAATAGTTTATGATACAAAGTATGGAAATACTGAAAAAGTAGCCAAATTAATAGCAGAAGGAATCACTTCTACTGATGGTAATGAAGTAATAGTTAATAATGTAAAAGATGTAAAACTTAAAGAAGAAACTTCCTATGACTTAATTTTAATAGGATCTCCGAATCATTTTGGACGTCATATAGGGTCGATAAAGAAATTTATCAATAAACTTCCAAAATCTCAATTAAAGGTAAATGCTTATGCTGTATTTGATACCTACATAACAGTTGATTTTGAAAAAGCTGTTAAAAAGATGGAGAAACAGATTAGTGAATTGATGCCGGATTTGCCAAAAGCAAGTCCTGGGTTGTCTATAAAAGTTGAGGGTACTGGAGCTTCAAAAGGGCCTATAGTAAATGAGGACCTTCCAAAATGCAAAGAATTCGGAATCAAATTAGTACAAGGATAAAAATCCTTTAATTATAAGTAAGTTATTCGTGAATCTAAAATCACTTAAATACATATAATTTACTGCACATATTCTTTAAATTCTTCTATGTTGTTTTGGTTTATATTGTTACAATTAAATTTCTTAATAAAGTGAAATAAAAATCAAAAATTGGTCTCTTAATGTTTTTTATAATTTGTTTGAAATTATTTTGAGAACATTTAATTAAAAATAATAGACTGACATGTCTAAAAGAAAAGTGATAAAAATATATAAAAGGAAAAGCGGTGCGAAAAGGTTGAAAATTCTTAGAATGAATTCAAGAAAAACAAAAGTTTTAAAAAAAATTAATCTCGTTATTTATCATTATTTTTTTAATTTTTATCTCAATCTCCACCGTCTTTGCTACTAGTATTAATATTAGAAATGATAAATTTAATGGTGAAAAGTGAGTAATTTGAAAATAAAAATATTAAATTTTAAAATAGATTTAAAATGTTCTTTAGTCTTAAACTTACTTGTTCTGAGTATCATCACACCTATAATTAATGAAATACCTAAGCAACAATCTGATCCGAGTCTTACACCAACAAATGTATCTGAAAATATTTTAGAAAAAGATCAGACTATCAAGAATTTTATCAATGATAGTTTGCTTAATCAAATAGATTCCGATGCTAATAATAATCCAAATTATAGTGATTACCTTTCAGATATCGAAAAGAAACAAAAACATGAAGAATTTCCATCTGAGACAGGCTATATAGATGAAAAAAATCCTTCTGAATATAGTAATCGAGATATTTTTTATTCTTTACCCTTAGATAAGGAAATTATCGCAACCTGGAACGAAGTTTGTAAATGGGCAGGAATTCAGACATTATTTAATACATCTGGTGGTACAGAGATCAAGGTGAGCAATGGGACAATCAAAATGGTGGTTGGTTTCGATCAAACCGTTAATATTAGTGAAAGTGATACTGAAAGCTTATTCTCCTCAAATTACGTGCTTGAAAGTAATATTGAACAGTTAAATACATTGGTTATCAGTGTTCCAATCTCTTCATTAGCAACTTTTTATGATGAATATGGTTCTCTAGAAGAAGTACGTTATATCGATCCAGCCCTAATTTATTCGATTGAAGCAATTCCAAATGATCCAAATTGGCCCATACAATGGGGACCCTCAATGATCCAAGCCGATCTGGCTTGGGATATTCAAATGGGAGATCCCTCATCAGTTCTTGTTGCTGTAATTGATACCGGAATTGACTATAATCATCCCGATTTGTGCTCACAATATGTACCTTTAGGATACGATTTTGTAAATAATGACACTGATCCCATGGATGATAATTATCACGGTACGCATTGTGCAGGAATCATAGCTGCCACCATCAATAATACTCTTGGAATTGCTGGGGTCGCGAATATATCGATTATGGCAGAAAAAGGTTTGGACTCTGGAGCAAGAGGTTATGATTATTGGTTGGCAGATGCTATAATCCACGCAGTTGATGTTGGGGCGGATATCCTCTCCAACAGTTGGGGTATGACTAGCCCATCAACTCTTATAGAAGATGCACTTGCTTATGCGGCAGCTGAAGATGTGGTGATTGTGGCAGCAGCGGGAAATTATGGAAATTCATACCCTTTTTACCCAGCTGCGTACCCAGAAGCTATATCGGTAAGTGCAACCGATATTAATGATAATTTAGCTTCGTTTAGTAATTACGGTTCCTGGATAGAGCTCGCAGCACCAGGTGTAAATATTTATTCTACATTCCCAGGGAATAGCTATAATTATTTAGATGGAACCTCGATGGCGTGTCCCCATGTAGCTGCTGTCGTTGCTCTCATATCTTCTGAATTTCCGATGTGGACAGCTGATGATATTAGACAACATCTTAGATATACTGCAACTGATTTAGGAGATTTTGGATGGGATCAGTATTATGGGTATGGTCGTGTTAATGCTTACCAAGCGGTGCAACCTGTGCCGCAACATGATCTTAGAGTATTATTAAAAGTACCAACACCAATTCATCCAAGCGAAACAATCAATATCAATGCTGAAGTTTTTAATTTTGGTTTGAGCAATGAAACTGATGTGGAGCTGCAACTGATGATCGACGATACCCTTTTCGATTCTGTGGTGATTCCGATGCTGATCAATGGTTCTTCCAACACCCTCAGCATTGCATGGACACCTACTTTTCAAAGAATCTATAATATAACCGCTTTTGTGGTACCTGTTGTTAACGAGACTTCTATTACCAATAATTTAGCAAGCAAGAGGGTCCTAGTCAAATATCCCTTCAATTACACAATGGAAGTTGGTGTACCTTATAACTGGATTGATGCCACAAATGGCTCGTTTCTTTCACTAGGTAACGATGATGCGGAACCTGTTGACTTACCGTTTTCCTTTCAATTCTATGACCAAGTCTATTCTACCGTTTTTGTAGGTGATAATGGGTGGCTTTCGTTTTATAATACTTATCCTAATTCCCGCTCGAGTTTAGCTTTTCCATCATTCGATCCTACGTATTATTATGCCATCGCTTTATTCTGGGATGATCTCTTTCCAGTGAGTAATGTTTATATATTAACACTTACGAACCCAAACCGTTTTGTTATCGAATATCATGATATTGATCACTTCGGATTTGAAGGGCGAGCGGGAAGCTTTGAAGTTATTCTGTTCGAGACGGGAAAAATTGTTTTTCAGTACGATTACATTGATGTCGTGGGCACTCATACTGTCGGACTCAACTATGGGCTGGATCCGATGCATTTCAATACCTATTACGGTCTTACGAACTCCACGAATAATCTGGCCATTCAATTTACTGAGACTATACCTGAACACGATGTAAGGGCTAACCTTAAGATTGCAAAATTCCTTTGTCCAGGCGAAAAGACCATTATCAACGCTGCAGTCTTTAATTCGGGTTTGAATAATGAGACTGATGTTGAGTTGCAAATTCTTATCGATGATACTTTGGTAACTAGTCAAATTTATTCAACTCTGTTGATGGGAGAATCTAAGATACTCAATTACTCTTGGACACCGTCAGTGGAGAAAATCTATAATGTTACTGCCTATGTTGTTCCAGTGGTAAACGAGGTCATCCTTACAAACAACCAAATTATGGTATATGTGAGAGTTACACCAACTCCGGTGATTCTTTTCGACGAGGCTCATTTACCACTTTACTCTATTGGTTCCAACCCCGCTTATTACATGGCGGGAGGGTATTCAGAGTTTGCGGGGATGCTGATAGCAACAGGGTATATTGTTTTAACAATAGATCCTGGCACGGTGATTGATGCTTCAGTATTAAGTGATGCTGATATTCTAGTTATTATTGGCTCTCAGAATGCCTACATGGCAGCAGAACTCGATGCGATTGAAACTTGGGTAGCAAATAGGGGCAGTCTATTATTAATTAGTGATTACTTTTCTCTTGGATTAAATGTAAACTCCTTGGCAGTTCGCTTAGGTTTTATCTTTGAAAATGATGTAATTCAAGATTCCGATGATACAGTTGGAACCGGAATTGCATGTCAACTTTTTTATGATGGTTCGAACCTTCTTCCTCATATTATTACAAATGGAGTTTTCCGTGTTGAGATGTATTGTGGGGATGGCTTGATTAGTGTCCCTAGCGATGAGATCCCCATCATTAGGACAGATGCAGACGGAACTGCCGCATGGGGTAACAATTCACCAGCTATCAATGTTTCAGTAATGAGTATTCTTGATGGTGGTTCTGCTGGGGCAGGAAGAGTGTGTGTTATTGGAGATAGCAATGTGTGGGATAATGTCAATGATGCAGATGAGGATGGAGACCTTAATTTCTATGATAGCGATAATGAAATTCTTGCACGGAATACTATTAATTGGTTAAGTATGGGAATGTTAGATCACGATCTATACACTTGCATTGAAGCACCTTCCTTCATCCGACCAAAAGACTCTGTGCTAATTAACACCACGGTTTACAACCGAGGTCTGAACGATGAGAGAGATGTGGAACTGCAATTGTTGATCAATGGTACTCTCTTCGATTCCATTGTAATTCCATTGTTCGCTAATGGCTCCTCCTACACTTTCAGCAGTCTATGGACACCTACCATCCAAGGAATTTACAACATAACCGCATATGCGGTGCCTGTAATCAACGAAACTTGGCTTTCAAACAACCGCGCCACAACAATAGTGAGAGTAAAATTGGGTTCAATAATCCTTTTCGATGAGGCGCATTTACCGTTTTACTCTATTGGTTCCAACCCTGCCTATTATATAGTGGGAGGGTACTCAGATTTTGCGGGGATGTTGATGGAAGCGGGGTACATTATTGGAACAATTGATCCCGGAATAGTGATAGACATTTCAATATTAATTGAAGCGGATATATTAGTGATTGTAGACTCTCAGAATGCCTATACAGCAGCGGAACTCGATTCTATCGAAACTTGGGTAATAAATGGAGGTAGATTGTTACTGATTACAGATGGTGGTGATTATATGGGATATATGAATGCTTTAGCAGCTCGCTTCGGATTTAATTTTGCAAATACCATGCTTCATGATTCTGATGATTATACTATGTATGAGTCTTGGGTAATCTATAATGACACAAATCTCCTTCCACATTCTATTACAACTGGAATTTCTAATATTGAATTGTATGCTGGAGATGGCTTGATTACTGCTCCCATTGATGAGATCCCCATTATTACCACTGATACAGATGGAACAACAACATGGTCTTATGGATCTACTGCCTTCAACGTTTCTGTAATGAGTATCCTTGATGGAGGCTCTGCTGGTGCTGGTAAAGTGTGTGTTATTGGAGATTGCGATCTATGGTGTAGTCTCCTAGACTTGGATGAAGATGGAGACCTCAATTTTTACGATAGTGATAATGAAATTCTTGCATGGAATACTATTAATTGGTTATCTAAAAAGCCAGATCACAATCTACACACTTCCATTGAGGTTCCATCCTTACTTCTACTAAGTGAAACAACCATGATCAATGCCACTATCCAAAATCGTGGTTTAAATAATGAAGCCAATGTGGAACTGCAACTTCTAATTAATAACACAATAGTTGCTAGTCAGATCTATCCCTCATTGTTGGTTGGTACATCTGAAACACTCAGCTACTCTTGGACACCATCAACAGAAGGAATTTATAACATTACCGCCTATGTTGTTCCTGTAACCAATGAAACAGTAACATATAATAATAGAGCAACACATATAATAGATGTAATCCCCTACGTTGGTAAAATTATCTTAATATATTCCGATTTAGATAGTAATGCTGTCCTCATAGGAGAAACCTTACATCGTTGCGGATTCCAGTATAATCTATTGAATGTATCCAATTATGTTCCAACTCTTTATGATATTCTCGATTATCCCGTTGCGTTTATCTGGACTAATTATCCAATTGGCGATCCTGTTGGACTTGGAGATGTCATTGCAGACTATTTAGATCTTGGAGGTGCTGTTATTGTTTCGAGTGGATCTTTTGTTGCTGATAGTGACTTTGATATTGAAGGACGATTTACTTCTTATTCTCCATTCGTGAATGGACCTATTAGTTTCTCTCCAAGAACATACACTTCGCTCTCAAGTCACCCGGTTTTTAATGATGTTGGATGGGTCTCTTCATACAGGGGTGAGCAAGTGTCTATAGCTCCAGAAGCTTCTCTAGTAGCTTCTTGGTCTGATGGTTATCCTTTTGTTGGTATCAAAGGTTCTGTAGTTGGCATAACTGCTTCTCCGCTGATAGAGTATTGGGACCTAGACTTAGATCTGGTTTGGGTAAATAGTTTCTTTTATCTTTTAAATAGAGCACCAAATTTAACGAATGGGACCGTTTCTCCATTAATTGGTACCACTTCTACAATATTCACTTATTCAGTAAATTATACAGATGTAGAAAATGAAGCACCAAATATCATTCAAGTAATAATTGATGGTACTCCACATAATATGATTAAACAAAATATAAGTGATAATGTATACACTAATGGTTGTATTTATACTTATGCAACTATATTATCTGAAGGTAGCCATTCTTATCATTTTGAAGCAAGTGATGGAATTAAATTTTCAAGATCACCAGATGTTGGACTAATTTCTGGACCCATTGTGTCTACTCAACCTGCAGATTTGCTTAATGTAGATATTATAGAAAAAAATTTTTCGATAGAAGAATTTATTATCACATTTTCCGTGTATAATGAGAGTGGACAAGGAATAGATTTTGCAACAATTAAAATGTGGTGGAACGGAACAGATGTCTCAACAAGCGTTCAAAATCTTGGAAGTGGTATATATAAAGTCATTTTAATTCCAATATTCATAAAGCCTGATGAAGATCCAATATTACTTAACATGACCATATCTGCTTCTGGTTATGAAAATAAATATTTCGAAACTTTATTAGCAGTTGATCCAGGAATGGTAAAAAAAAAACCTGATGGTGGAGAATTGGGGATAATATTAACAGTGTTTCTAATCATTATTAGTACAATACTAAGTACTGGTGTAATTATGCTATGGTTAAGAAAAAAAAGAAATATCACTTAGAATTGTAATCTAGCTTAGTTTTTACAAGATCAGTTATACTTTTTGCTAGTATCATTGCATCTTCAGCTTCTTTTGGTTCGACAAAAAAATGAGACGGAATTCCTCCTGGTAATCCATTTGGATAACGAGTTGGTATATAATATAGGTCAAGTCTTTTTGCTGGGATAATTTCTTTGAAATCTTGATCAATTTCTACTGCCATTTTTGACAAATCTGAGATAGAATGAGTATAGAAAACATCTACTCAATGTGTACCAGATTTAATCAATCTATTAATGATAATGCCAAGAAATTAATATTAGATAATACTTGATGAGATCAATATCAAATTTTATTCCCATATAAGACCAAGTGTCTTGACATCCCTTTAACAGAAGGTTCTTTACTTAGTTTTAATATAATATCGGTTGTTTGCTTAAAAAATTCTTGGTCCCAGCTGTAGGATTCAAGAATCTCTTCTGGGATATTAAGCACTCTTGTCCAATGGCAAACGGCAAATACGTCAAGAACTCTGATTCCTTCTGCTTCAAATAAAGATATGGCTTCTTCTGGGCTGAAAGCTGTGGATTTCCATTTTTGATCTTCAAAATTGGAATCTATCAAAGCTAGTGTGGAAGTTGGATCTTTGTAAAAATTTTTGATGGCAATTGCCCATTTATTATTTAGATATATTGAAATTGTACCTCCCTTTTTAGCCACCCTTATTAATTCTCTTAAAGCTCTCTTATCAATCATGCCATCCCAACATAAAATAAAATCAAAGCTTTCATCCATAAAATGAAGAGTGTGAACATTGCATTCCATGATTTTTATTTTATCAATAATTCCCTCTTGTATCATTTTTTCTTTCGCAATATCCAACATTTTCGGGGATATATCACATAAAGTAACAAAATATCCCATCCTTGCTAAGGGTAAAGAAATTCTTCCAGTTCCTCCTGCAGCATCTAATATTTTGATATTTTTGTATCTCGGTAAATATTTTTTTAACAATTCCCAATCTACATAGTTTTCTACAGCACCTCTAAAAGTATCATAAAAGTGATCATATTTTTCAGCTCGGTCATCCCATTTTTCTTTGATTCTATCAACATCTTTAAGATTTG
>SMTZ1_10002993_pt1 | contig 17026 bp, 13 predicted proteins | sample DeeMarSWOR136_30_FD_25667 | JGI IMG/M metagenome (IMG submission 25667)
ATCGGAATGCCAGTGGGGTTTTCGATAAGATCGACAGAGGGGAGATGGGCACCGTGGTCGACACCATACTCGAGGCGAAGAAGATCTACGTGCTCGGCATCGGCCACTCCGGGTTCTTCGGCAGGATATTCGCCATGAAGCTCAACCACGTGGGTCTCAGGGCCTACACCGTGTTCGACGAGATCAACCCGCCCTTCGTCAGGGACGACCTCTTCATCGCCATCTCCCAGTCTGGGGAAACCAAAACCATCGTGGCGCTCGCCGAAAAGGCGAAGAAACTGGGCGGCAGGGTGCTCGGTGTGACCTCGGTCAGGCAATCCACGCTGAGCAGCCTCGCCGACGCGCAGCTTACGATCGAGAAGGTGGACGAGAGCGTCAATTTCCGTGCGCTTGCCCGGATCGGCGATCTGCAAAATCAGAACTTCCTCGGCGCTCTGTTCGGTTTCAACATCTTCATACTCTTCTACGCCATCATCATCATGCTCGCGGAGAAGCTTGGAGAGAGTGCCGATTCCATCAATGCCCGGCACGCGAACTTGCAGTAGGCAATCATCCGTGAAACTATTATACCGCACGCTGCGCTCCGGCTCCCGACTATAACAGACTTTTACCCGGCCTGCCGCCCGTGACTTCTACCACCGATACCCCATTCTAAATTGATGCAGTGCCGGCAAGGGTTGATTCTCAACACATCGTATTACGACTGGAGTAGACATAATCAAAAGAAAAATAAAAAATTCACGCCCCATTAAACAAAACTTTATTGAAAATTAACAGTTCAGATACATCTAGTGAATATTCACTGTCTTTACAAGGAGAGAGCATGCATAAAGATGAAACGCCGATGGCCGTAACAGGGGCAACCAGGGCGATCGAGGGGCTCAAAATAGGTGTTGCATACCTGCTCCAATTCATGGAACCCGAGGATTTCCTTCAGGCTCTGATTCACCTCGCTAAGCTTAAAGACATACCAATCAACGAAGCAGAGTTTCTGGGCCTGATAGAGGAAGACGAAGTGACTTTGTGGCCAGAAACTATTGAAAGGTGAAGAAGTACACACAATCGCCTAATGTTGGTCATTATCACTTGTTTCCGGGCCCGAACTAGTCTTATATAAGATGTCTCTCGAAAGTAATGAAACTCCCCTTATACGTTGTATCCAAAAATTCCATAAAATAATCTTGACGCGTATACATGGTCATGATAGGATTAACCACTTGGGTGGTTACTATGAACGGTCGACTTTTCGATAACTTGAAACAACTTGGTTTCAACGAGTACGAAGCGCGCGTGTATGTTGAAATGGTACGTCAGGCTAATCCTGTAACTGCTTATGAGATTGGTAAACTATCGGGAGTGCCGAGATCAAAAGTCTATGAAGTCGTCGACAACCTCCGAAGAAAGCAGTTTGTCGTACAGATGGAGAACAACCCGAAGAAGTACCTCCCCGTGGAGCCTGAGGAGGTCTTCTCAAGCATTAAAAAATCATTTGCGACAAGTATCACCTTTGTCAAACAGGAGTTGAAACATCTCGAGAGAGGGGAAACCATCGACTACATCTTCAATATCTTTGGGAAAGAGGCCATAATTGAAAGATCGAAAGAGATGATCAGATCTTCAAGGTCGAGCATACTCATCGCCATTGATCGCCGTATGCTCGATTCCCTCCACGAAGAGCTGAAAAACGCGGATCGAAGAGGTGTCGAGCTGAACATCGTATTTTATGGAAAGAGAGAAGAAATAGACTTTCAGAACGTCTACACTCACCGGCTTAGAGAACCGGACATCAAGAACTTCTCCTTTATTCTTCTGGACATCGACTTCGAAGAGGTTTTAGCAGGAACCATGTCCGCGACTACAACCGAAGGCCATGGTTTCTGGACCAAGAGCGTATATCTTAACAACATCATGCAGGACAATATCATTCATGAGATCTCTTTGGGAATGCTCGAAGAGAAACTTGGTCTTGATCGGATTCACCAACTTACCGATCACATCCCGGATAGAATTTGGGACAGGGCAATGGATCAATTCAACAGAAGGTTTCATATACGTATATCGTAACGGGATGCATGCTCCAGGATCGTGTGTGCATGAAACTCATGTATTTTTACAGTTTCCTTCATAACTGTAGAAAAAACCCTCGTAGTGGTCATACTGTCATTGGGAGGCCCTGATGGTTACTGAAAGGGGAATCGTACCGGCCAAGGGTGGACAGGTAAAGATTCTGAGCGATGGTCAGATAAACGAACTTCATGCCGCAACTGTGGAGGTTTTAGGTGATGTGGGAATCAAGCTGCTTCACAATGACGCACTGGAGATCATGAAGGGTCATGGCTGCAATGTCGATTTTGATCGGAATATCGTGAAAATACCTGAAGATATCCTCATGCAGTTCGTTGATCAAGCGCCCTCTGAAATAATGCTCTATGGAAGGGATTCGAAATACGACCTCAAACTCGATGCCTCCTCAGATGTGTACGTAATGGGCGGTGCAGGTGCATTGCACGTGATCGATCTCGACGGCAATCGCAGGCCGTCTACCCTGAAGGACCTTCGCGATCTGACGAGGCTCGAAGACACGCTTGAAAACATGGATATTGCTCATTTTCTCGTCACACCGCAGGATATCCCCCAGGACGGCTTTGAAATGATCACCTTTGCCGAGATGCTCAAGAATAACACGAGAAACTTCTATGCCCTTGTCGGGGGCTGCAAAGAAGGATTGTCCTATGAAATGGATATGGCTTCGATCGCCGCAGGTAGTATCGAAGCAGTAAAAGGAAGGCCATTCTTTGTGGCAGGGCTCTGCGTCACCAGCCCGCTCACGCATACGAATGATTTTGTCGAGGAGCTGTTCGCCTGCGGTGAGAACAATATCCCTGTCTACATTGAAGCCGATGCGCTCGCAGGCGGAACGGCTCCATTTACCATATCGGGCACAGCAGTGGAAATCAACGCCAATGTCTTGGGCGCCGTGGCTCTCGCCCAGATGGCAAACCCAGGAGCACCCTGCATATACGCCTCGTCCTCTGGCATACTAGATATGCGAAGTCTCAATCTTGGGGGTTCAGCTCCGGAGTCCACCCTGCTGCACATGGCGCAGGCACAGCTGGCCCATCACTATGGACTTCCCTACTACGGCTCGAATACACCCGATTCGAAGCTTCCAGATACACAAATGGGCTACGAGAGTGCCCTGCACTTTTTAGGATGCGCTATGGGCGGGGTCAATATCGTACATGTTGCTATCGGTAACCTCGAAATGATGAGCCTTGCAAACTACGAAAAGTGCCTCATAGATAATGAGATACTGGGCGCAACGTTTCGAATGCTTCGTGGAATCGACTGCAGCCGAGATGCAATTGGCATTGACGCGTTTCGCGCGGTCAAACATTCGGGACAGTTGCTCGAGACCGATCATACCCTGAAGTACCTGAGAAAAGACCGATGGGAAACCGAAATTACCGACAGGAACAGCTGGGACAGATGGCTGTCGCAGACCGGCGGGAAAGACATGCGAGAGCGGGCTCGGGAGAAAGCAAAGAAAATATTGGAGACACATAACCCGGTCTACATTGGTGACAAGGAGGCAATGGAGATAGATAAAATTGCATCGATAGCGCAGCAAGAAATCGTCGAGATCAGAAGGAAGTACAAAGGTTAACCCGATCAAGAGCCATACTTAAAAACAACGAAAGATACTGCAATCATTAGCTGATAAAACACTGCATTGGAGGAACCGGGAATGGGAGAAAAGCTCGCACTAGAGGGCGGTAAAAGGGTTGTTCCCGATGGAGTCGAAAGATCATGGCCAATCATTACACAGGAAGATATGGACGCTGTTCAAGAGGTTTTGAAAAGGGGCATTATCTGGGGACCCGATGCGCCTGAAAAGACTGCGCTCGAAAAGGAATGGGCAGAGTACTGCGGCGTCAAGCACTGCATAGTCACCAATTCAGGCACCTCGGCGATGCACGCCTGTGTTGCTGGCGTGGGTGTTGAAACCGGGGATGAGGTTATTGTCCCCGCTTTCACCTTTTGGGCTACTGCCCAGGCAGTACTCTGTCAGAATGCAATTCCTGTATTCGTTGACATCGACCCGATTACCTACAACATCGATCCAAATAAAATAGAGGAAAAAATAACAGACCGAACAAAAGCGGTCATCGTCGTTCATGTCCATGGGTTACCCTGCGACATGGACGAGATTAATGCCATTGCGAAGCGGCATGGGCTGAAGGTACTCGAGGATGCAGCCCACGCGCACGGAGGCGAGTATAAAGGGAAAAAAACCGGTAATCTTGGCGACATGGCAATGTTCAGCTTGAACGGAACCAAGAACCTGCCCGGAGGTGAAGGAGGTTTTGTAACCACCAACGACCCAGATTTTTTCGAGAAGGCGCGACTCACCTGTATGTTCGGTGAAAAGAAAGTGCCCAAAGGCAACATCCGACCATACGATGCGCACACCATGGGCAATAACTACCGCCCAGTTGAGATGACATGCGCATTCGTTCGGTCACAACTGAAACGTCTCGATGAGTACAACAGACTGCGTATAGAGAATGTCAATCACCTCAACCGTGAGCTGGGAAAAATCAAGGGGATCATCACGCCTCAGGAATCGGCTGACAGAAAGAACGTCTATCACATATACCGCTTAACGCTCGATCCTGCTGAAGCAGGATACTCTGACATAGACCCCGAGGACTTTCGCTGGGCTGTGCAGAGTGCCCTCTTTGCAGAAGGCGTACCCGTCATGGAATGGCACTCCTTTCCCGTACCAGGCCAGAAGATCTTTCAAAAACTTGATGCATATGGAAGGGGATGTCCCTGGAATTGCGGACATGCACGTCAGGGTATACGCTATGACCCCAACGATTATCCGGAGACACAGAAGATGTTCGCGAAGTCCTTTGTGCTCTATACGATCTATGCTTCCAACGGACTGGACCTCATGAAATACTATGTTGAAGCCTTTTACAAGGTGTTCGATCGTTTAGATGATGTTGTCATGAATCCTAAGTATTATACCCGCATCAGGGCCAGTGTATAGGGATGAGACGAACTGCATGGAAAGGCGACACACCAATTTAGATGGATATATGAGTATCGACTGACAGGGCGAGCTGAGATATTTTCGGGGTAATCTATAGGGCGAATGTCGAATTTCATACATCGGTATTAAAATGTAGCGAAATCTTAATTATTTCACGGTAATCTTTGAGAACTTCGGTTAAAAAGCGTAGTATGTTTCAGTTTTTCGAAGAAATTAGATGCTTTTCCAGATTAAAATAGAAATTCGACTAGCGGAGCAATAGCGAAGCGCTCGCGAAGCGATCTCTTTAACTTTCTTTAAAGTTCGACCTTAAACTTTTTCAGGAGGTAGATACTCCTATGGGTACACGAACGGCGAAGAGTTATGTTCTGGACAAACCTCAGGGCAACTTCGTCCTGGGAAATTTCGAGATACCCGATCCAGAGCCGGGAACCGTTCTTATGCGTATAGAGCTCTGCGGCGTATGCGGTACCGATGTTCATACCTGGCAGAGCCTGGTGGAGGATCTCGAGTACCCGATTGCCCTGGGCCATGAGATTGTGGGGATAGTGGAATCACTCGGCAAGGGAGTGAATACCGACTACATTGGAAAACCACTCAAGGTGGGTGATCGTATTGGCGTCATTCCGGCTATACATTGCCATAAATGCTACTTCTGCACCATCGTGAAAACCCCGGAAAAGTGCATCGACTGGAAAACCTACGGAACCTGGCCGAAGGCGGACCAGAAGCCCCACTTCACAGGCGGATACGGAGAATACCTCTACATCCATGACCCCAATTCAGTTTTCGTGAAAGTGAATACAACACCAGATAGGGGCATGTTTCTCGAGCCCATGGCCATCATCGTCCATTCCATGCTCCACGCACAGATAGAGCCAGGAGATACGGTGGTCGTCAATGGCTCTGGTCCAATCGGACTACTCACCATCGGATGTGCGAAGATAGCAGGAGCATCCAGGGTCATAGCTATCGGGAGAAGGAACCGGCTGAGGTTGCAGCTTGCAGAAAAAATGGGGGCAGACATTACCATCAGTCACGGAGATATTCCCGAACAAGCCAATAGAAAGCATGCTGTTTTTAGAGAATCGCTGAATGGCTACGGAGCGGATGTGGTGTTCAACACAGCAGGTACGGCAATCGCCTTTCTGGAGTCGCTGGATTATGTTCGTGATTCAGGCACTGTTGTGGAGGTTGGTAATTTCGTCGATTCTGGAACAATTCCCTTCAATCCTTGTAAGCACCTGCTCGAGAAAGGAATCAAGATTATCGGAAGCTTTGACAACGAGGCGGAACATTATGTCCGAGCGCTCCCTATCATCGCTGATGAGCGTCTTCCTATACCCGATCTCATCACGCACACCGTACCACTCGAGAGGCTGCAGGAGTCCTTGACCGCAATCAAAGACGGGAAAAAGCTCGATGGAAAGGACATTGTGAAAATAGCCCTGGACCCAAGACTCTGAAAAATGAAAAGAGAAAAGGGGACTCATCAAATCTCGTGGTCGCCACCACCGAACCAGATGGGAACCTCATCCTTAAAAAGGGTGTAATAATGATATGAGGAGGAAACACGAGAAATATTAAAATGATTTTTTCTTCATACTGTAAATGTCACTCAGTGGAAGCATGTTACCTTGTCAACCAGTACGTGATATGATGTGACAGAAGGGAGGTGGTCATTACAGAAAATGGTAAAAGAACAATCAGTAACTGAGCGCCATTCAAATTAATTGAAGGAGGTTTCAAACATGAAACGTATGAGACTAGTATTTACTGCAACTCTGGTGTTGTGCCTTCTCTTCTCCTTCGGACTGTTATTCGCAAGCGGTAAGGAGAAGAAAGCTGAAGCACCAGCTCCCGGTGAAGTAATCACCCTGAAGTTTACGGACTGGCAGGGCGGCAATGAAGGGATTCTCAAATCCTACAAGGAGATCATCAAGATCTTTGAGCAGGAAAATCCCGGCTTTACCGTTGAGTATCAGCAGTACACGGTCACCACTTATAATGAGTTTTTAAAACCTGCCCTTGCCGGCGGTGAAGCACCGGATCTGTTTGCAGTTTATCCGGGTACAGATGCCTTTGAGGTGGTTGAATCAGGCGCCCTCCTTGACCTGAAACCGTATATTGATGCCGAGTGGAAGGAATGGATGGGACCGGCCTATAATTTCAAAGGGATAAATATCAAGGGTGGTATTTATCTGATCGCACAGGATGTGTGGACAGAGTGTATCTGGTACCATAAGGACATGCTCGAGGAAATAGGGTGGGAGCCCCGCCATTTCACCGATTCCTTCAGTGTAGAAGAGTACATTGCCATGGTGGAACCTGCCAAAAAGAAGGGTTATGATGTTATGCTTGCCGGATTCATTGAAACATGGAGCTACTTCGATGCTTTCTTTAATTTTGTTCATCAGCAGCAGCCATCGGAGAAACCCGATATGGTAGAACAGGCAATGAATGGAGAAATATCCTGGCAGCAGGATATTTTCAGGAATGCCATGGGAGTTTTCGGGAGGTTAAACGATGCCGGTGTATGGCGAAAGGACGCCCTTAATATGGATTATCAGGTACAGGCCTTCGGAAAGTGGCTGGAGAAAGAGGCTATTTTCATGTGGGGTCAGGGCGACTGGTTTGCAAGCTCCATGAAGCCTGAGGATAACAATCCTAACAACCCAAGCATCGGTATCATCCAGTGGCCGCTGGTTAATAAAAACTCAGTTACCGCATTTAACAAGAACTTTGGAACCGACATTGGTGTCTCGGCTACGACTAAGTACAGGGACCAGGCAATAGCATTTATTCGCCTCACCAACAGCCCGCGTGCAGCCGAGATCTTCATCGGAAACGGCGTGAATCCTGCTGCAGGCGTTGATCCTGCCAATATACCAAAAACCGACAACCCGGTATTCAATGACTGCATCGAACTCTACAATTCACCGGGACGGTACAGCGAAGTGTACTATTTCAACGCCGATGCGGTAAAGGCCCTCGGTGACGGGATTGGCAACGTGCTACTCGGCGTTGACACCATTGATAACGTGCTGGCTCAGCTTGATACGATTTGTGGATACAAGTAGGTCTACCTCATAAGAGCGATGGGGAAGAGAGTGAATTCCTCCCCATCTGCTCTCATTTATTGCGAATCATTATGATATAAAGATATATGGATCATCCGGAAAATGTGTACCCTCATTACATTATTCATGTAATGAGAGAAATTTGAGGAGCTAGTGAGTGGAAAAAACAGAATGTACACACGGGAAATTTACTATATGAAATACTTTACATGTAAGTGCCTTCGTTTCTTCCCTCTTAACTACCTCACGAATACTCTCATGAAAGCACTATTAATTAATCACGAATTATTCAGAATAACCAGATATATAAATGATGAATGCTATTGGTGAGAACATATGTTAGCCAGTAAGTTTCTAAGGGAAAACCATCGATTCAGACCATATGCCTATCTCATTCCATCACTCATGATCTTCTTTGTATTTGTGCTGTCTCCCATCATCTTCTCCCTTACCTTGAGCTACTATGATTTCACCGGGTACGACGCACACGTATTCAAGGAGTATGTAGGGTGGCAAAACTATCGAACCCTGTTCGCCGATAGATACTTCTGGATTTCACTGAGAAACACCGTGTACTTCGTTGGCGCGAGCATATCGATTCAGGTTGTGGTAGCCCTTTTTCTCGCAATAATAATCTTCATCGGACGGTTCAGATTCAGCATTCTCATACGAACCATAATATTCTTCCCCGGTGTACTTGCGCCAGTATCGGTCAGCCTTGCCTGGCGGAGAATGCTCGAGCAGGACGGTGTTATCAATCAAATACTGGGTATCGATTTTTCCTGGCTCTCTAGCGTGCAGCTTGCCATCTGGTGCGTCATATTCGTTTCCATATGGCAGTGGGTGGGATACAACCTCGTTATATTCTACGCAGGGCTGCAATCCATCGATATCGAGATGCTGGAGGCCGCCGATGTGGATGGGGCAAACTGGCTTACCAAAATAACCAGAATCATCATTCCTTCCCTGGTACCCACCATAGTTTTAAATGTCATACTGAACCTCATAGGGAGCTTCAGAGTATTCGATGTGGTGTATGTGCTTACCAGGGGTGGGCCAGTTCACAACTCGGAAGTGTTGACAACGATCATGTTCTATTATTCATTCGCAGCAAATGGCCCGAACAAGATGGGGGTCGGCTCAAGCGTTGCGGTCATCATGTTTGCTGTTGTGATCCTGTTTGGTTTTGCCCGCATACTGACAATAAGAGGGAGAAATCTGTAGCAGATGAGCATAATAAATAGAAGACGCGGCAGGAGAGTTCATGAATACGGGGTAAGCTTGAAGAGGAATCCCCTGTTCTTCATTTTTACACGAATAATCATTATTGTGACAATTATCATCATACTTTTCCCCATTCTTTATATCTTCTCCCTCTCTATTCGTACCAGAGAGACCGTGTATCAGGATACACTGTTTATAATACCAAAAGCAGTCACCCATAAAAATTACATCGATGCATGGAATTATGCGAAGGAACGTTTGAATGTCACCATCCTTCAAATGTTCCGAAACAGCATAATCTGCACCGTCAGTGCGATTTCGCTGTCCATACTCTTTGCATCACTCGGCTCATTCAGCTTCAGCCAGTACAGGTTCAAAGGCAAGGAGCTGGCGTTTACCACCATTATTGCCAGTTATGTTGTGCCTGCACAAGTGCTATTGATACCATTATTCTTTGTGATGAGAAGACTCGGGTTATTGAACAATTATTTAGCGGTAATTTTCCCCTACATAGGATTCTCCATGCCGATTGCAACACTTATTCTCCGGTCTTTCTTCGAACAGATCCCCCATGAAATCAAAGAGGCGGCGATCATTGACGGCGCCAGGGATATACAGGTGTTTATGCGCATTATATTACCACTCTCTGCACCTGCCCTTGCATCGTGCATCATCCTGCTGTTTCTCGAGACATGGAATGAGTTCATCTATGCCCTCGTCTTCCTCCAGAATCCCAAGATACAAACCATTCCCGTGGCGATAGCAAAGATTGCTGGTGGTAAGTACATCGTTCCCATCGGTACCTATGGTGCTGCAATCATGATCACTGTTATTCCCGTTCTGGTCGTATTCATGCTGTTCCAGAAATGGTTCATCGCAGGTATGACCATGGGAGCTGTCAAGGGTTAAGGATAAACACACACCGTCAGGTCCCATCCATTGAAAGATGGGTGGCATAGGATAAAAGAGAGGATTTAGAGCTTCTCAGATCGTATTGTTATGGAGATTGAGGGTATGATTCACATCCCTGGATCAATACTGTCCGGTTTCACCGTTTCTAAAATCCACGAACTTTCACTTCGTATACTCGATGAAATAGGTATTCCAATTCAATCTGAAAGAGCCATTGAGATACTCGATATAGCTGGCTGCAGAATCGACAGGAGTGGAAATAAGGTCTTCATACCAAAAAATGTTGTGACGAAAGCACTGAAAGCTGCAGTACCTCGTTTCAGTCTATACGGCAGGTCCGGTACGAATGAGATCCCGATCGGCGGTGACAATGTTGCATTTATGAGCGGTGCTGCAGCCATCCGGGTGAAGGACCTGGATGGTAGGTACAGAAACCCTACATTGAAAGATCTCTCCGACATGACACGCCTGCAGGATTCGCTGGAGAATATCGATGTAGTCCATGAGCTAGTTGAGCCTGAGGACACCAATCCCTCGGTCATGCGGGTACAGATGGCAGCCACCCTCCTGAAGAATACAGGCAAGCCCTGCGCCTTCGTCGTCGAGGGGCCGGAAGATGTGGAAGATATTTACCGCATGGGAATCGCAATTCGCGGCTCCGAGAAGGGGCTCCGTGAAAAACCTCTTTTTTCGATCCATGACATTTCCGCAGAAGCAGCACTCGGTATCGTCGATGCGCAGTGTGATGCCTTGATTAGATGTGCAGAACTGGGAATCCCGACCGGGCTCGGTTCCTATCCCATCATGGGTGCGACCGGTTCGGTGACGCTCGATGGATCGCTTGCCATGGCAAATGCAAATGTGCTCTGCGGGCTCACCATTACACAGGAAGTGAACCCGGGGAACCCGTTCCTCTATATGATCATGGCCGGTTCTATGGAAATGAGAAATGCCGAGATGGTGACGGCAGGTCCCGAAATAAACGCCTACTACATCGCAGGTAAGGCCCTGGCAGATCAGTACCGCCTCCCCAGCCACTGCATAGTATCAGCCGATTCCAAAGCTACCGATATACAGCTTGCCCTTGAAAAATACACAGCACTTCTGGTTGCGGTTTTCACAGGTATCAACCTTATTCACGGCTCAATATGCCAGTCAGATTCCATGAACGGTGCTCATTACGACCAGTTACTCATTGACAACGAGCTCATCGGCATGCTCAAACGGATGGTCGATATCGCAGGACATGAAAAGAGTGCACGGTGGTATGAGGAAGTCTTTGAGGATATTCAAAAATCCCTTTCAAGCGACATGTACTTTCTCGACAGTGACATGACACTCAAGGAGTTCAAGAGCAGCCTGTGGGAGAGCGATCTCCTGATAAGGAGGAACTTCGATTCCTGGAAAGAAGGCGGCATGCGGAGTATTCTCGATAACTCCGTTGTGATGACACAAGATATTTTAGAGAGCTATACCTGCGAACCTCTCGATGTCACAGTAAACAGAGAGATTGAAGAAATCGTAAAGCATGCTCTTAAAAGATAAAATGGATGACCCTATGAAGCCCTTATGTATCATAACATTATCCCAACCGCTGCATAGGAGACAGACATAATGTTAGACAATTTTGAAGAGGTGCGACTGAAACTTCTCGATCAGAAGAAACAGAATGAGGTAAAACCTAAGATCGGTCTCCTCCCAACCGGTCACTTTTACTACTGGCCGCAATTCCCAAAATTGAAGGAAATGGGAATGAATATGTACAAGAGGCTGCTGAGGATGCTGAAGGAGCATACAGAAGTCGTTGCCCCTGAGCTGGTCGACAATGTTGAAAAGTCGAGAAAGGCAGCGATGCTCTTCAAAGAAAAAGATGTTGACATGGTCCTCATTTTTCCCTTCGGGTATACACCAAGCATGCAAATCGTCCCTGTTGCCTATGAACTCAATGTTCCGATCAGAATACTCAATGCCCATGAGGACAGCTCCTACGACTACACGAAGGCGGACACGGCGATCTACCTCCACCACGAAGGCGTGTGCTGCATTCCTGAATATGCCGGAGCTCTCGTGAACCTGGGGAGGAAGTTCAGAGTGAGAACAGGGTTCTTCGATCAGCCCCGATTGTGGGAGGAGCTCGAAGCGGATTTCAAGGGGGCTGCTGCCGCTAAATTTTTTAAAAATATGAATATAGGACTTATCGGTGAAGCATACACCCACATGTCCGACATGCCAATCGATGAGCACCGGCTCCTGCGGGCCACCGGCAGAATGCTGAAGCAGCCGGAAGTGGAAGAGATCGAGGAAGCCTTTCACCGCGTTACCGGTGAGCAGCTCGAGGACATGTACCGTCAGTTCAGGACTCTGTACGAGGTCGATAAAACGGTCACCAACGAGCACATGCGCTTTTCGGCGCAGCTTGCCGTCGCCTATGATGAAGTCATCAAAAAACATGACATCTTTGCCTTCGGTTACTACTGGTGGGGTGAGAAGGAGCTTATCACACAGCTCAGGGCACAGTCAAACCTCGCCGTATCGCGCCTCGCAGCGCTTGGACGCCCGGGTGTGACGGAGGGCGATGTGAAATCGGCCATGGCGATGAAGATCATGGACCTCTTCGGCGCAGGCGGTATGTTCGTCGAGTTCTTCTCCATGAACTTCGACGAGGAATTCATACTCATGGGACATGACGGCCCGAGCAATATCAACATGGCTGAGGGAAGGCCGCGGCTCCAACACCTCAGGGTGCATCACGGTAAGTCAGGGCACGGTCTCGGGATCGACTTCGACATGAGGGAGGGTCCAGTAACCCTCCTCAATCTGACACAATTCAATGCAGGGGACACCTTTAAACTGATCTACTCTGTCGGTGAGATCATTCCGGGACCCATACTGAGCATCGGCAATCCCAACTGCAGGGTCAGGGTATCCATGCCGATACACGAGTTCATGGATGCCTGGTGCCAGCAGGGTCCCTCACATCATATTGCAATCGGATACGGGGACCGGGGCAGGGAGCTCGAGATCTTTGCAGAGGCGATGAATTTTCGAATCGAACGCATATAGGGGAGATAGAGGCATGGCTGAACTGAATTCAACACAACGCGTAATTCACACATTTACCGGAGAGCCGCTTGACAGGCTTCCCATATTCGACATTATCCACAACACCGACTTCATAGAGCACGTGAGCGGCAAGCAGATCACACCAAAGAACGCGGAGGCCGTTACCTGTGAAGCGGTTCGAAAGACCCTCGACCTGGTACGTCACTTCTGTATCCCGGAGGACCTGGAGATCAGAGAGTACACCGATGAGGACGGGTTTCAGTACCGCGACGAGTGGTGGACCAAGGAGATTCGGTACCGCCCCATTCACTCCATCGACGATGCCCGAGAGTTGATGAAACGGGACATTGAACGCATTTATCAAAGTATTGATAAAAAGAAGTTCTGCCATCAGGCAAAGGAGCAGCTGAACCTCTTTGGGGAGAAATATGAGTACCCTGAAGAGGTGAACCGGCACTTCGAACGGGTCGCGCAGAAGCTTGGCGATACGATGATGATCGCCCCTGAGACGGTTCCAGGACTCTACACCGCACAGAACCGCTATGGGTTTGACTGGTTCATATTCATGTACCACGACTACCCGGAGCTCACCCTGCAGTACTACGATGCCTTGATAGACCATGAACTGTTCAGGATTGACAGTTTCGGCCCGACGCAACTATCGAAAATTGCACTGGTCTCTGAATCCATCGCATTTAACACGGGGCTCATCTGGCCGCCGAAATTCATCCGCGAAATCGTATTTCCGCGCGTAAAAAAATGTATCGACCGTTGGAAAAGCTACGGGTATTTCGTCATCTGGCACAGCGATGGGAAAAAGTGGGAGGTCATCGATGACATTCTCGAGCTGGGCGCCGATTCTATAAATCCCTGCGAGCCGCTCGCCACCATGGAAGTGAAGAAGCTCCGGGAACTCTATCCAGATACCGTCATCGGTTCGATGATCGACTGTCAGGACCTCCTCGCCTTCGGAAAACCCGAGGAGGTTGCAGAGGCAACGAAAAAAGCCATTGCAGATTCGGGTGGTGCCAGAACGCTGATCGGTTCAACCTCGGAAATACACCCAGAAATAAAGGTTGAGAATGCCCTTGCCATGTACGACACGGCAAAGAATTATACCTTCTAAGGTGCACCTGTGAGCCGCATGACAAAACTGCAGAGAGTCTTACACACATTTGACCAGGGGAGTATTGATCGTCTTACAATTTACGACAAGATACACAACGTCGAGCTCATTGAGCATGTTACGGGCACGAAGTTGACAGAGAAAAACGCTGAGGACGTCACGTGTACGGCTCTGGGAAAGCTCTGCGACATGGTACGGCACGTTGCAATACCATGCCGGTTGGATGAATACACGTTGAAGGATGGGGACGGGTTCATATACAGGGTCTCCTGGTATACGAAGGACATCATTCAACGCCCCTTTAACAGTGAAGACGGGGCACGAGAGCTGGTAAAGAGGGATATTGACAGGATGAAAGCGTGCATTGAAAAGGAGCAGTACTGTCCTGAGCTTTCCTGGCATCTGCAACTATTTGGCGAAGACCTGGTGTATCCTGAAGATCTGAACAGCGAATTCAGAAGGATTCAGGAAAAAATGGATGGCACCATCATGGTTGCTCCTGAATTCTTCGATGGTATCGGACCTCTCAGTAACAGGTACGACTATACCTATTTCATCTATCTACTCTATGACTACCCCGAGCTCATGGGCGAGCTGCTCGATGCGTACATCGATTATCAGCTGTTTCGTATAGAGAGCTTTGACAGCACCCTTACACCGGTCGCGCTGATCAGCACTGCAATCGCAGGCACTTCGGGCCTCATGTATTCTCCGGAGTTCATTCGAAGAGAGTATTTTCCCAGAATGCAGGTGCTGCATCAAAGGTTGAAGCAAAAGGGGTACCATGTCATTGTTGAGTCAGATGGCGACAACAGGGTGATTTTTGAGGACTTTATCAGAGCTGGAATCGAAGCGTACACTCCATTGGAGCGGACCTCGCATATGCATATCGAGGAGATAAAGAAACAATATCCAGCGCTGGTTCTCTGCCAGGAAATCGAAAGCACGCATCTCCTCCCCTTTGGAACCATAGAAGAGGTGATCGAAGAGACGAAAAAGGTAATAGCGCTGGCCGAAATATATGGTGGAGTATTCATCGGCTCCTGCGGTGATATTCACCCTCGGGTGAGATTGGAAAACGCTTTAGCGATGTATGACACTGCCCGCCAACACTGTTTTTCTTGATAGAGTTTACCAGATGACACTAAGAGAGTGGGTATGCAAAGCATCTCGACGGATGAAAGTCATGCCGGATCGTGTTCTCATTCAATTTGATCCCAGTGAGCAGCTTCTCGAACATTTGTATAACAAATACGACATCCCTGTATATTTCACGAGAAACATGTTTTAAAATGTCGGATACAGGAATGAATGAAGGAGGAGATGTGCAGTGCCAGGAAAACACTCGTTTAAGCCGTGTGTTGGATTCGCCTCCCTTGCTTTTCCCGGATTTTATCTGGGAGAGGAAAAGGCCTCCGAGAAGCATGGAGAAATACTTGCCCGTTTAAAAAAGCTCAGATTGCAAACCATCGATTGCGGTGTCGTGACGGATAGATCAGCGGCAAAAGAGGCCGGAAGAGTGTTTGCCGAGAAGAAGGTCGACTGCATCTTCGCCCTGCTGACCACCTTTGTCCCCGATCATTTCATCGTGGAGATGCTGGATGCCTGCGATGCACCGGTCTTCCTGTACGCCCTCGAGCGGGATTATGACTGCATCTCCCTCGTTGGTGCAATGCTGATAAACCCGACTTTGTACGATCTTGATAAGCAGTATCAGCTCCATGCGGGTGATTTCTCAGATCAGAAAATAATCAAGACGCTTATGGTATTCGCCCGTGCATCTATGATGAAACGAATTCTGCGGGATATGCGGGTGGGATATATGGGGAAGAACCCTGATATCATGTTCAGCATGCAGGCTGATGAGTATGGGTTAAAGAAAAAACTGGGGGTAACGGTCATTCCGCTGCGTGATTTTGAATATACGGACCGCGTCAAAGCGATCACCGAAGAAGAAGCGCGTTCTGATTGGAGAGACGTAAAAACGCTGGTGGGGAAGGTGGAAGTCTCCGATGCTGACGGCATCGAGGCTTCAAAGAGCTTTATCGCGATGGTAAAAATGGCAAAAGAGAGAAATCTCGATGCACTCTCCATAAATTGCTGGACCCAGCTTAAATCAAGAATCTGCCTGCCCATAGCGCGGTTCAATGAGCTCGGAATGGGTGCCGGCTGCGAGGGGGACCTACACTCAACGATTCTCATGCGGCTTCTCTTTACCGTGAACGGCCGTGCTGCCATAAACGGAGACTTTATGCGCCTCTTCTCCGATGAAAACGAGATCATGTTTTCACACTGCGGTGCAGGATCTTTCTCAATGGCACGGAGTAAAAGGGACATCGTTTTACACGAATCAATCGAGACAAGGGACGGCATTGGAGTATTCTTTCCGGCCGATCAGCCGGGTACAGTAACCGCGGTCAACCTCATGGGTTCACGCGCAGGCTACCGTCTGGCTGCCCTGGTCGGTGAGGTTCGGAAAACCGACATGACCTATGAGGGAAACCCGATGCGCATCGGTTTCGATCGGCAGGTGTATGATATCCTGCAGGATGCGGTTCG
>SMTZ1_10003272_pt1 | contig 17025 bp, 15 predicted proteins | sample DeeMarSWOR136_30_FD_25667 | JGI IMG/M metagenome (IMG submission 25667)
TATTCACCAACAGGTCTATATCAGCCGTGCCTCTTATAAATCCATAATGAATTAGAGCAAATCCCCCGATTACAACATACTCCGCATTGATCTCATTCAGGTGTTTACATAATTCTACCAAATCGTCTAAAGTCGGGTTGCGTGAAAACTCTTTATTAATATCTGAGTCATCCATTCGTCAGCCTCTTCAAATGTTTTAAAACGATAAACACCACGAGGACAAATTCCTTTTCCCTGGCGCAAATCTTTAATCGTGTTAAGCCATTGATTAGCTTCTTGCCAGGTTGCTTTAATCTTACCCGAGCGATTACCAATTATTTTCATCTTAGTGTTCATTTGCATAATCGTTTTTTCTTCAAAACCTGAATCCAAAATTTATGATTTATCTTTATAAATCTACAATATTTTTAATTGATTGTCAAGCTGATTTTCAAATGATTTATATTTTACATGGGAAATTTTTCCTTGACTTTTTTACATTAAATTATTATTCTTATGCTTATTTTAAAGGTGAAATAAGATTATCAAATATATATCGCTGAGAAATAGCACAAATAAGGGAGCAATTAATTAAAGTTGGTAAAAACCGTTGAAACGGTTGTAATTGGTCTATTTGTTACTAATCAACACCATAATAAATTATGGTGTTGATTCAAACGAGATTGAGTTAACACCACAATTTATTGTGGTGTTAACTGCATAATAAAATTAGAAGTAACTGCTTCAGAAGTTTTCAGTAGTGCGATTTCATAAAGAAAAATACCAACTAATGGGATTTGCACCCCACAAATAAATTTATGATTTTTAACCATAAAGCCACTAAGCAAAAAAGAATCAAATAAATGAATCAGGGTCAAATTTGCATCCTGGATTCTCATAATTAAATTATTACAAATAAGGCTAACCTAAAATACATTAAAAAGTTATGCCTTCGTGGCTTTGTGGTGAGTGAATTTTTCAGAAAAAAACCAGCAACTGTCCATTAAACAAAAAGGGTAAAATATGACAGATCAAAAGAAAAAAAGCGTATTGCGATCGTTTTCCAGGAATTACTGGCTTGTCATCATGTTTGAGTTCTTTGAACGCGGTTCTTACTACGGAATGATGAGTGTTCTCTCTATTTATCTTACTGATATTCTCGGGTTTGCCAAAACCAGCGTCGGTCTTATAAAAGGTACAATTCAGCCTATTTTATATTTTTTACCAATCCTCAGTGGTGCTATTGCCGATCGATTCGGATATCGACGGACATTAACGATTGCATTTGCACTGTTGGGCAGTGGCTATTTTTTAACAAGCCAGATGTCTTCTTATGCCGCTGTTTTCCTGGCACTTTGCGTTATGGCGCTTGGCGCTGGAACCTTCAAGCCAATCATTACCGGCTCTATTGCACGGACTACCGATGAAAGCAACAGCGCCCTGGGATTCGGTATCTATTACTGGTCGATTAATTTGGGCGCCTTTCTGTTTCCACTCATTCTGGTCCCAATTCTAAGAAATATCGGATGGCATTGGATTATTATAGCATCCGCTTTGGGAACCGGCACCATGATCATTCCAACTCTGTTTGTTTTCAAGGAGCCACCACTTCCACAGCGGGAAACAGGAAAAGAGTTTAATTTGATCAAAACAATTGCTAATGCCTTTGAAATTATTTATAGTCCCTTTGTTTTAATCTACCATTTTGTACGGTCATCAAAAGGCAGGGCGATATTGATTTATGGAATCATCGCTTTAATGTTGATCTTTTCAGGCTGGCAATATATTAATAGAAAACCGGTGATTAAGACAATCAATGAAGCAACGATTATTGAAAACGATACCGCGCTTAGCTTTGTGGTTGAACGGAACGCGATGAGCGAAGAACTCTATTCAATATCTAAATCGCCTGAACAAAAACAGGTATTAGTCAAAATTGAAAAACCGGATCAGTACAAAGATTTTAAGCAGACACTTTTAACTGAACTTAAAACAAAAATTCCATCATTGGATAATCTAACAGAAGAAGCGATAACAGATTTACTTAAACGTGCAGAGAAAAAATCTGTAATAACCATTATGATAGAATCAATTGAAGATGGAAAGCCCTTCTCAATTGAAAAAGACGAATCTGATAATATCACTTTAATCCTTTATCAACCGGATCAATTTGAGAATTATAAAATAAAGCTCCTGGAACAATTGCACGAACATCCTAATCTCATCTCCTTATCACAGGGTACCCTGGATGATTGGATTAAAAGTTCACAACAACGTTCATTTTTTCTACTATATATTGTTTTGCTATTCATCAGCAGTCTCATCATTCTGAGAATTCAGCAATACTATGTGCGGTCAGATAAAGTGAAACAGGTTATTTATAATCTGCTATCATTGGCTGCAATTGTTATCATCATTTGGCTGATTCCTGGACTGAATTTGTTTTCAAGAATCGTGAGCTCAATTATCTATTTTACCGTTCTATCATTGTACACCATTGAGATCGATGATAAAAGCAAATTTAAAGATAACTTTCGCTTTTTGCTGATGATATTTATTTACTCCGGCTTCTGGATTCTCTATTTTCAGATGTTTGATTCAGTGCTGTGGTATGTTAAGGCTTATGTTGATGCTACATCACTGAATAATTTCATTAATTCAATAATTGGAACAATTGGCATCAGTTGGTCATTTAATGTCGAGGCTGTGACCTATATAAATGCCGGAACGATTATTCTGCTGCAGTTGATTATCTCGAACATTGTTAAAAATACCAAAGCTCTCCCGACAATGGTTGCTGGAATTGCCCTGGGAACTATTGGCATGGCGATTTTAGCAATTTCAACTAATATCTGGGTGTTTGTGACAGGAATTTTTATCTTCTCAATCGGAGAAATGACTGCGCACCCGAAATTTTATAGCTATGTAGGATTAACTGCTCCAAAGGATCGTGTGGCAACTTATATGGGATATATTTTCTTGTATGGTGTCATTGGCAGCAGCATTGGTGCGATTCTCGGCGCGAAAATGTACGTTCACTTTGTGGATAAATTAAATCAACCGCGAACATTGTGGCTTATTTTTAGTGGAATTGGGATTGTGACGATAATTGGGCTATTGTTGTATAATAAGTTTACTCCGAAGAAGGCAGAGGAGTAGTTTATGTGGTGAACTACTTACGTTCGTTCTTCGAAATTCAACATTCGTAATTCATTATTTGGTTTTATTGCAATTTGAATGATGAACGCTGAATACTGAATATTGAATGATGAATATAGAATAATGAAATTTGAATTATGAATGTTGAATGCTGAATATTGAATTGCAAAGCATGGAGGTATATTTATGGCAGAAAAATCATCAGATAAGAAGACGTACAAATTTAAAGCAGAAATAAAGCAATTGCTTGACATACTGGCAAAGTCGCTTTATACGAATCGAGAAGTGTTTGTGAGAGAGTTGATCTCCAATGCAACTGATGCACTGGACAAGGTTCGATTTGAGAACATTCGTGGAACAGAGATTTTCCAGCCTGAGTTGGAGTTCGAGATTAGAATTGACCTGGACAAGGATAACAAGACCTTTACAATTACCGATACAGGTATCGGAATGACACGTGATGAATTAATCACAAATATTGGCACAATTGCACACTCCGGTTCCTCGGAATTTTTGAAGCAGGTTGCAAAAAACGATCAGGCCAGCCCAACTTTGATCGGTCAATTTGGTGTCGGCTTTTATTCGGTTTATATGGCGGCAGACAATGTGACGATTACTACTCGATCTTACCAGAAGGAAGGCGAAGCCTGGCAATGGAGCAGCGATGGTACCGGCAGTTATGAAATTGAAAAAGTTGAGGATACGCCGCGGGGAACAAAAATCGTGGTTCACCTGCGTGAAGATGCTGTTGAGTTTGCAGAAAAATACCGTATCGAAAATGTGATAAAAAAATACTCAAATTTTGTTGCATTTCCGATTAAATTGAATGGTGAACAAATCAATAAAATCTCTGCCATCTGGAGAGAACCCAAGACCTCTGTAACAGAAGAACAATATAAAGAATTCTATAAATTCTTTGCTAATACATCAGAAGAGCCGATTGGCTGGATTCATTTTTCAGCCGATGCCCCGATTCAATTGAATAGTCTGTTATTCATCCCAAAGACTAATTATGAAATATTGGGATTCAGTCCCAAAGAACATGGTGTCAATTTATTTGTGAAGCGGATTCTCATTCAAACAGACAATAAGGATTTAATGCCGCAGTATCTGCGTTTCATCAAAGGTGTTGTCGATACCGAAGATTTGCCATTGAATATTTCCCGGGAAACCTTGCAGGAGAACACCACAGTTATCAAAATACGGAATCTACTCATCAAAAGAATCTTAACCCATTTATCGGAAATGGCAACGGATGATTTTGATAAATATAAGGAGTTCTGGAATCAATTCGGCAGGATATTAAAAGAAGGGTATATGGATTATGCCAACCGGGAGAAACTGGCTGAACTTTATCGTTTCAATTCATCAGCGCATTTGGATAGTGAGGAGCTGTGTTCTCTGGATGACTATATCGGCCGAATGAAAGAAGGGCAGAAAGAAATTTACTATATTTCCGGCGCCAATCGCCAGTCGATTGAACGAGACCCTCATATTGAAATTTTTAAGCAGAAAGGGATCGAGCTGCTTTACCTTTATGATCCCATGGATGAGTTTGTTTTTTCCGGTTTAGGCGAATTCAAGGAAAAGAAACTCATTTCAGCCGATCAGGCGGATCTGAAGTCGCTGGATGAAGTAAAAACAGAGAAAAAGGAACAAGATAAAGAAAAGGAAGAATTAAAGAAAAAGGAAAAACGTGACCTGGAGAAGCTCTGTACCCGAATCAAAAATATACTGGGCGACCAGGTCGAGGAAGTGCGGCTTTCCGAACGGTTGACAGATAGTCCTGCTGTATTGGTCTCAAAGGAGACTGCCATGTCAGCACAAATGCAGAAAATTCTTTATGTAATCAATAAAGATACGCCGCCTCCGCAAAAGGTGATGGAGATAAATAGCACGCATCCGCTTATTCTCAACCTGCTGGCAATTTATAAGAAAGAGCCGAAAAATGACTACCTGGGTAAAGCGGTTGAGCAGTTATTTTACAGCATCCAGTTGCAGGATGGAGTCGTCATGGATCCACACAAAATGGTAACCAGCATTCAAACGCTGTTGAGCGATGCAACGGAGTGGTATATGAAAGAGCATGAGAAAAGTTCTTGACATTCTTTTAGTTGAGTTTTAAATTTAGAAGCCCTTATACTTGTGTATTTTTATACCGATTAATGGTTAGAATTTCATACTGATTCCATCGCTCCAAGCGATGGAATCAGTATATCAACGATTTGACACTGAATAATTATACCTAATTGAGTATAGTAAAAGTATACGGGCATTTTTATTCTGTGGATCAATTTTATACTGTATTTATACTGTAAATCCATGCTTACATATATTGGATTCTTCATTTGGCGAAACAAGTTGAAAGTCGGTTTTTAATCTCAATTTTGGATGGCGTATTTGTAGTGTGAAAGAAATAAAATTTTTCTGTAGTCAATAACCAATTGAAGATCTTAGATGGAGATATGGAGCCTATATATTATTGAATTTATTCTTTAAAATAAAATTGTAGTCGGATATATTTACTATTCCTGTTTCTCAGCCAGTTTACATGGCACGCATAATCGAGTATGGGGAACCGCTTCTAATCTTTCTTTGGGAATTTCTTGATTACAGGACATACATACGCCGTAAGTTCCTTTCTCAATTCTTTCAAGAGCCTCCTCAATATATCTTAAGAATTTATTTTCCCGAGAGGCATGGTAAAAAGTTTTTTCCCTTTCCTGTTCGTCGGTCCCATGATCAGCCATGTGAGTAGAATATGTGGTATCTTCTCCGAATTTTTCTTCTAAGCCATTATTTGAATCTCTTATGTAACCTAACTCTTCCAGAATTTCCTGCCGCTTTTCTAGAAGAAGATTCTTAAAATATTTCAAACTTTCTTTATCCATCTTCCCACCCTCGCATAGATGATAATAGATTCCCTCGGAGTTAAAAATTTAAATCTGGAATCAGCCTGAAAAAAGCGCTATAAATATAATACATAAAATGTCAATTGTCAAGCATTTTTTCTGCATTTAATACTAAATGTTGTAATATGTAAACAAAACCGTCACAAAATCTAGAAAGCGACTATCAATTTCTTTAGAGGGGTGGAATTAAATAACCTGGGCATTTGAAATTTTTATTCCACTCAAATTTAATAACTTATAAAACTGAAGGTGGAGCTTATTTTATCCCGCCCGCTTAAGTTTAAATTTCTTGTTTAGGGACGTGAATTAAATAACTGTCCCAATTCATATTTCTTAACTCAAATATAATCAGCATTACTAATTCGACAAAATGGGTAATTTATTTAATTCACTGTCCTTAAATCGTGCTAACTCAGCAGTTGAATACTGCGGTGTCGCACCTGGAAAAAGAGCGACATAAGCTCCCAATAAATTACTAAGGGCAGCGATTTCTTTCAAAGATTTTCCACGTAAGTAATAATGAATCAAAGCTGCTGCAAAGGCGTCTCCGCATCCAGTTGTATCTATTGGCCTAATTTTTATTCCTTTATGTTCAACTATTTCATCAGGTTCAACCAAAATGCAACCGTCTTCACCCAGGGTTAAAGCTGCAAACTTTAAATTATGTTCAGAGATCATATATTTTAAAAATGCAATGTTGTCAGTTCCTGGCTGCCCGGCGCTTCTAAGAATGTAAAGTTCATCATCATTCAATTTTATGGCATCAGCAAGAATCAGGGATTGATTGACAATCTCTTTGATCTTCTTGTTCCATCCTCTTAAATTAATATCATAAATTTTGAAAGCGCGGACCGATAACTTTAAAAATTTTTGAATAGTCTCCCGGGACCTATCATTTCGTTGTGCCAGGGTACCGAACAGAATGGCATCGCTATGATGCGCCAGTTGGCTAAGTTTGGAATCCAGTTGTAAATAATCAAAAGCGACATCTGTGGTGCATTCAAATTGAGGATTGCCATTTTTATCCAGGTTCACCTTAACAGTTCCGGTAGGCTTATCAAAATCCAGTTGAATGTAGTTGCTTTCTAATTGTCTTTTGTGTAGCGAATTGACAACTTCGCGACCCAATTCATCATTACCAATCCGGCTGGCAATAATACCTGTATTGCCCAACTGCTGACAATGAATGGCAAAGTTAGCCGGGGCTCCTCCTAAAAATTTTTTATTCTCATAAATATCCCAGAGAATTTCACCGATACCAACAATGTTAAATTTTTTTGTATCCATGATTACTATATTTTAATCGTTATCTTTATGGAATGGGATAGTTATTTAATTCACGCCCCTAAACAAATGATTAGTTGTTATACTGATTAAGGATTAACGATTTGACACTGAAAAATTAAACCTAATAGAGTGTTAAAAATCTGAAATTTGAGGAAAAACAGGATTATCAAATATGGTTGAAGAATCCGGAACAGTCTCCTGGGGTAAAATTTGCTTTTTTAAATCCTTTTCGAGCAAAACAGTTCCTGCTTTCAAGGCGACTTGTTGAGCATTGGGGTAAGAGGGCGGAACTATTTTTCCAGTTGTTGGATCGACATACTCAAAAATAATACCTTCAGGAATAGGGAATGATCTATACCGTTCATTTTTTAAAGCATTTTTCATGAAACGAACCCAGATTGGAATCGCTGCGCTTGTTCCTGTTAGCTCAAATCCGTTTTTATCTTTAACTGGTCGATTATCATCATAACCAATCCACACAGCGGTCACTAATTGAGGGGTAAAACCAATGAACCATAAATCACGCGCATCGTTGGTGGTTCCCGTTTTGCCTGCTGCGGGGTGGTTGAATCCCCATGCTCGCACACTTCTGGCAGTTCCGTTCTCAACAACTGCTCTTAACATATCAACAACTAAATATATCGATTGGGGATCAACAACCTGGGCGCTGCGATTAGAAAATTCCTGCAAGGTCTTGCCCTGGTTATCTTCGATATATTTGATGATTAGCGGTTGTCGACTGATTCCGCCATTTGCAAAAGGACAGTAGGCACTACATATTTCAATAGGTGATACGCTGGAAGTACCCAGCGACAGAGATAGGTGAGCGCCAAGTGGACTTTTAATTCCCATATTTTGTGCGTAAGGGATCACGTTTTCTGGTACAAGGTCATAAATGATTTTAGCTGTCACGACATTCCTGGAATCCATAAGAGCTGTTTTTAAAGTTATTGGACCTCTAAATTTTTTATCATAATTTGGTGGCGACCATTTCTGGTTATCAAACTCAAATGTTACGGCAGAATCAACCACAATCGAGGCTGGTGTATATTTCCCTTTATCGATTGCAGCTAAATAGACGAATGGTTTGAACGCAGAACCCGGTAGTCTATTGTTACTTATCGCACGATTAAAAGGACTTACGGAAAAATCCCGTCCGCCAACCATTGCTTTAACTTTGCCATTTTTCGGATCGATGGCGACGAGCGCGGTTTGAATATAGAGCTGCTTTTCTTCGATGCTGGCAAGGTCATAATTTTTAAATCCTAAACGTTGATCCAATTCTGCTAAGCCCTGTTCCACTGCTTCCTGGGCAAAATTTTGGAGCCTGGTGTCCAAAGTTGTATATATTTTCAGACCTCCATAAGAGAGAACTTCCTGGGAATACATATCTTCAACGATATTTTTTACATGATCGATGTAATAGCTGGCTTTTCCCCAGAACAAATTGAGGCGCTTCAAATCCAATGGAGCTGCCAGAGCTTCTTCCATTTCTTCTTTGGTGATGAATTTAGCCTTATACATTCTGGTGAGAACAATCTCTTGCCGCTCTCTGGTGATATCAAAATTCAGATATGGATTGTAATGAGTGGGCCATCTCGGAATGTTAGCTAAAAATGCTGCTTCTGCCAGTGTTAATTCATCAGCATGTTTGGCAAAGTAAGTTTGAGCTGCCTGTTCAACTCCAAAAGAGTTGGAACCAAAGTCAATTTGATTACAATAAGCTTCAAGTATTTCATCTTTGGAATAACGCCGTTCCATCTGGCATGCCAGTAGAGCATCTTTTATTTTTCTGCGCCAGCTTCTACTGAAAGAAAAGTACATGTTTTTAGCCAATTGTTGAGTGATACCGCTTCCGCCTCCAGAGCGCCTGAATCTTATAAAATGGTTAAACAGGGCACGCAACAATCCCTTTTTATTTAAGCCATGATGTTTGTAAAATTCAGTATCCTCAATAGCAAGGATGGCGTTGATGAAGTGTGGAGAGATTTGAGACAATTTTACTTCTTCTCGATTCGAGAGCACAATAATTAATTCCCCTGTATCAGAATAAATTTCAGTTGGAGTACTTAACACTAAATCTTGAAGTTTACCAGGTAATTGGGGAAGAGAGAATACAATAAGGAAAAAAAAGATCACCAGAACAATGATAGCTATTAATAAGGAACCAACCAGTACCCGTTTTTTAGAAATAGTTGGGAAGCGCACGGTATCTATCCTCCGGAGTATCAAGATTGAATTCAGGATATAAATTATTCAAATTTTCGATAAAAATATCAACTGCCCAATCGCTGGCTTCGAATGTATAAACTTCAGTATAAATCCCCTGGTTGATTTGAAAACCAATGGTGACCGTGTTATCATCTACATAACGTGATATACCTACCTTCTGAATGTTACTATCCCACCTTACCAGTTGAAAAGGATTGTTGATGAGTCGCAGTTTCACGGAATTAGGTAGATCATCAAAAACTACAAAAAATTGATTCCGGCTGATTGTCCTGCCTTCAAATATATTCATTGAATCTAAAGCTACTACATGAGATTTATTCGCATCAGGAATGTTATAAAGCACTGAGAGTGGTGGGTAGGTATCCATTAATAGTTGCCTGTCGCCATCAATAAAGAAAAAGCTAAGGCTGCTGTCATTTTTCACAATTTTTGTCCAGATCCATTTTCTACTATGGCTTAACTTTAACAGGTCAAAAGGCGAAATAATGTCACCTGAAATTCGTATCGGGATTTGATTGTAAAGACTGCGGAATTGATCCACTGTTATCAATAAGGTTTGTTGTTCTTCGAGTTTAGTTTTTAATTGTATGAGATCATTTATCTCGGGAATCTCTTGTTTTTTATCTGGCAATGATTTTGTTATTTGTTCAAGCTGCTCACTGGCTAGCTGATCTTTTTTGTGTAATTCCCAGATGGTACCCGATTTGGGACGATAGGGATTGGTTAATTCAATAACACTGCCAAGGACGATTTCAACAAAATCAGTTGTAAATTCTACTACAATCAGTATAATGATGATTCCAAGTGATAGGAGTAATTTTTTATTAGTTAGCAACCTGATTAAAATTTTTTTTAAGCTTAGTTTAGTTGTGGCTTCAACCTTTGGTGTTTTTTCTTTCATATAGTTAAAAATGAAAAGGTACTGGAATAAACGAAATTAAAAAGATTATAATCGTTATATATCCGATCAATACTCTTTTTGAATCAAGAGGGATATAATCATTTTTCGATGGAGGATGGTAAATTCCAATCCAGAGTAAAAAAATTATTAATAACAACCATCCAGGGTACCAGATCGCACTAATAATAATAAAAGCAATTATAGCGAACTTATTAATCAGTTGACTTCGGTGACCAAAAATAGCATATATGACATGTCCACCATCTAATTGTCCGATGGGAAGAAGATTCAGGGCAGTAACGAAAAGACCAGCCCAGCCTGCATAAGCCATCGGATGTAAAATAATATCATATCCCTCAGGTACAGGTCCTAAAATTATTTTGCTGAGTTGAGAGAATAAAAAAGACTCACCTAAAGACCATGTAGCTTCAGGGGATAATTCACTTAGCAGAACGAAATTTGAATTTTTTAAACCGATTATCAAAATTGGAATCGTTAATGTGAGACCAGCAAGAGGACCTGCCACAGCGACATCAAACAATGCACGCTTATCAGGAATTCGCTCTCTTATCTTAATGAACGCGCCCATAGTTCCAAACGGTGGCAACGGAACTGGAAGGAAATATGGTAATGTTGCACTGATTCCATACTTTCTACACATCAGATAATGACCCATTTCATGCACTAACAATATAGAAACAATTGAGAGGGAATACAATATCCCATTTACAATATAAGTCGTTAGCACAGTAAGGAGCAGTAAAATAATATGGACCAGGGGCCGATTCCCCTTGATTTTTTCTAATAAGCGAAGTTGATTCCTTTGCTCGTAATAGTGGTAACCATCGCTGGAATAGTATTCTTGATGTCGCATGAGATTTCGATTCCTGAAGTTGCAAAATAAAGTATGTATTGGTGTAATGATTTAGTAATGAAATTTACGATATTAATGGTTCATGCAGAGTATATTCTACCAGGAGCAACGGGGTCAACAGAGATGGCACGGAAACAGTACTAAAAAATTTTTCTCCCTGTTTTCCCTGCGTTCTCTGCTACTCTTTGTGAAAATTAAGTTCGTCTAAAATACCTTTCATTATAAGTATCCACCAGTTGGCTGATCACAATTTTATGAGATTATTATTCCTAATGAGTATACATTTTGATTTTGACAATGTCCTTACGATTAATTGATAGTTGCTGTTGAGCATTCCCATTTCTTATGGCAATCTCTAAATTGCCGGAACTGCCAATAATCGCCAAGGGTTGATTGACAGCAACCTTGACATAAGAATTCGATAAGCAATTAATTGTGGTCCTCCCAACTTGAATTGACGAAATGGATTTGCTGATCATATTCCCGGCAATATTAGTAACCAAATTTCCAAATTTATCGATATAGATTATTTTGCCAGTAATACCTGATTTTGTTATTATTGGAAAATCTATTTGTCCACGGTCATAGTCTTTTGTTTTCTGACCTAATTGTATAATAGGCACCCCCATTGATAAATGCGCAGCAATAGGTGCAAAAATATCGCGACCATGGAAGGTTTGGCTACCCTTGTTCAAAAAGAACTGTTTATTTAACACCTCAACAACTGTTATGGTTTCATTTGAATCGAAAACGTACTTTAAAATCTGATTATCTGGCGCAACAAAAAAATAATCGTTGGACTGCGCTGCCAGTATTTTTCTTTCTGATCCCACACCTGGATCAACTACCGTGACATGAATTGTTCCCCTGGGAAAATAGCGATAACTGCAATTCAAAACAAAAGCACCCGCTTCAATATCCTGGGCAGCTATTTTGTGGCTGATATCGATAATTTTTACATCAGGATCGATGGACAAAATGACACCTTTCATTGTGCCCACAAATCCATCGATTTCTCCGAAATCGGTTAATAGAGTGATAATGCCACTGGGTTTCATGCTAATAAGTTAAATTGATTTACAATAATTATTTTGAGTACGAAGTCACTAACTTAATAAACCGAATCATGAATATCGAACAAGGAATATTGAATGTTGAAGTAATTTTAAAGCCTTTGATATTCCTTGTTCAGTATTCGATATTAATTATTTTCCTTAGCTTAACGACATTGATTTTGAATATATAATTTTAATTCTTTGTCAAGGTCAACTCAATTTTCTCTGGTTCAGTTTTTAGCTTTAATGAAATAACCAATGAAAAGACAACATTGCTGACAATATCTTGAACAAAAGGATTAAGGGGGACTGGTTCATCATCAACAATAATTTCTAACTGAAAGTCTTTATTATGTTGCATTTTGCTTATTTCCGTGTTAGATTGATTCTAAATAAAATTTTATATGATTTGGAAGATGAAATCCAAAGTATTTGGCAATGATGTCAAGATATAACGTTTCTACTTGCTTTACGCTAAAATTGTATTGCTGGTTGGCAGTGAGTTCATCTATTGTTTTGATGTAATTTTTACATTTATTACAGGCATCAATTCGAATTGGTTTACCATCAGAGAAAAAAGTAATTCGAATAGATGTTAAATCGTCATTCCAGCAAAATGGACATACCATTTGTTGAAATGCCCAGGTACTATCGCAATGACGACACCACAAAGCCCGAGTTCCCTGCTGTTCTTCAACTTTTGCCATTGATGGCATGTTTCCACAGATGGGGCAAAAAGGTTGATCCCATTTAAATTGTGCTAATTTCTTATTAAAAAATTCTGAGCAAAGTTCCAGATAGGGGGAAACTGTAAATTCAATTATCATCTCTAATAATATAGCCGGGATATCATAATTTTCAGATATTTGGTTAAATATTTTTCTGTCATCAACAATTTGAGCAGTTACCAATTTATCAATAGAAAATCTTCTTTTGTCGTTCAGTTCTTCAAGTCGCAGTATTTGTTCTTTCATACGATATAAATATTTTTTGAACATTGGGAAGATAAGATCGAAGATGTATTCTAATTCTTTTCCTTCGATAATCAGATTGTCTTCATTGAGGATTGGTTTGTTCTTATTTAATCGAGCCGCGATATCAATTTGATTAAGTTTTTCAAAAGGTAAAACGGCAACGAGATGTTGCATACAATTTACATGTGTTTTAAATATTTTTTCATGAAATTCTAAATACATTTCATAAAATTGCTGTGAATCGAGGAGGTTGTCGCTCATAAGTGTTCCAGTGCTTAAGTTGCAGTGCCTAGTTTAGTATATTTTTTAAATGCAGAGTTTTCTTAGTTGTCAGATACGATTTAAACAGACAATTTAGTTTTTCTTCTAACTTGGCTCGACATTTAAGAATGATCTAATTTTAAAATTCCTTCAAAAAATTATTTGTCGTTTAGCGCTTCAATTCCAGGTAACTTAATTCCAGCAAGAAATTCCAGGGAAGCACCTCCGCCTGTTGAAACATGGGTAACCTTATCAGTCACACCTGCTTTTGCTAGAGCGGCGACAGAGTCACCACCACCGATAACGGTTGTAGCTCCTCGACTGGTAATTTCAGCAAGCATCCTGGCAATCTCTATTGTGCCTTTCGCAAATTTATCGATTTCAAAAACACCCATTGGACCGTTCCAGATAACTGTATTGGCATCCCTCAATATATTCTTAAATTGTTGGACTGTTTTAGGTCCAATATCTACTCCCGCCCATCCAGATGGAATAGTTTGGTTTTTGGAAACCTGTGTTTCTGCTATTTCAGAAACCTCGTTAGCAATTATATGATCAGACGGTAATTTGAAATTTACCTTTTGAGCAGCAGCTTTATCCAATACATCTCTGGCAAGCTGAATCTTATCTGCTTCAAGTAGCGAATTGCCGATCTCAATATTTTGAGCGTTGAGAAAAGTATATGTCATGCCCCCGCCGATAAGCAGGGCATCGACTTTGGTCAACAGGTTTGCAATTACATCAATTTTGTCAGAAATTTTGGCTCCGCCGAGTATCGCTAAAAATGGATGTTTGGGATTTTCAATCGCTTCGCCGAGATACTTCAATTCCTTTTGCATGAGATAACCTGCGGCACATTGTTCAAAATATTTGGTTACACCTTCAGTAGAAGCGTGCTCACGATGTGCCGTGCCAAAGGCATCATTTATGTAAATATCTCCCAACTTTGCCAGTCTTTTGGCAAACTCTGGATCATTGTTTGTTTCTTCCTTATAGAAACGAAGATTTTCGATAAGGAGAATTTCACCATTTTGAAGTTTACTGACGGTATTCTCGACAATTTCTCCAATACAATCAGGAACATATTTGATTTCTTTTTCCAGAAGCTGTGATAATCGTTTGACCACAGGAACCAGACGCATTGATTCAATGACCTGTCCTTTGGGTCTACCTAAATGGGACATTAAGATAGCTTTTCCATTAGAATCAACAATCTTTTTGATTGTGGGTAATGCAGCACGAATACGAGTATCATCCGCAACTTCCAGATTTTCAGTGAATGGAACGTTAAAATCAACTCTGACCAGTATTCTTTTATTGTTTAAATTTAAATCATCAATCGTTAATTTCGCCATGCTATCCATCTCCTTAAATATATTTAACATAGTATTTTTTTCATAAAATTTGAAATTCCGATACTGTTAGTTAGATCACTTTTTGGCTTTTCGCAAAATGGGTTAATTCATCTCTAAATTTAGGATGAGCAATATTAATCAATGCTTCGGCACGACGCCGGAGGCTTTTCCCGTGTAAGTAAGCAACTCCATATTCTGTTACGACGTAATGGACATCACCACGGCTTGTTACGACTCCTGCTCCCTCTTTTAAATGGGGCACAATTTTGCTGATTGTATCATTTTTTGCTGTTGACGGTAAAGCGATAATTGGCTTACCCTGTTTCGAGCGAGCTGCGCCACGGATGAAATCCACCTGACCGCCAAAACCAGAATAGATTCTGTAACCAATAGAATCTGAACATACCTGACCGGTCAGATCGATTTCAATGGCTGAATTAATCGCGACCATCTTCTCGTTCTGTGCCACAATAAATGGATCGTTACTATAGTCTACGGGGTGCATTTCAAATAAAGGATTATTATGTGCAAATTCATATAAATCTTTACTTCCCAGCAGAAAGGTCGCTACAACTTTACCTGGATGTAATGTTTTTTGGGCGCCGGTGATAATACCTTTTTCAATGGCTGCCATGATACCATCTGAAACCATCTCTGTATGGATGCCGAGGTCTTTTTTATTATCCATTGCACTTAACGCTGCGTTCGGTATTCCACCAATTCCTAACTGTAGGGTCGAGCCGTCTTCGACCAAGTCGGCTATATATTCCCCAATCCGTTGTTCAACTTCGGTTGGTGATTTAATTTGAAGAGTGGGCAGGTTTTCCGAAGTTTCAACTATTTTAGCAGCTTTCGAGACGTGGATAAAGCAATCCCCCAGGGTTCGAGGCATTTTGTCATTCACTTGAACAATTAATTGTTTAGCGTTTTCTGCCGCGCCTTTGGTCGCTAAATTTTCAACACCAAATGACAGGAACCCATGAGCATCCGGTGGAGAGGTTTGAATGATAGCGATATCTAAAGGAAGGGTTCCTTTACCATGAATAAATAGTTGAGGGATCTCATAAAGAAATATTGGGAAATAATCTGCCTTGCCCTCGTTAACTGCTTTTCTATCGGCAGGTCCCACAAATAATGACTTATGTCTGAAATGCCCCTCCATTCCAGGAGCAGAAAGAGGATCATCACCTAAAAGTAACACATGAACAACATCTACATCTTGAAGCGAATCTTTTCTTGCGGCAAGTGCTTGAACAACTGGATACGGAGTGGCTGCATTTCCGGAGACATATATTCTGTTACCATTTTCTATTATTGAAACTGCATCTTCTTTAGGAAGGTTTAGAGTAACACAATATATAGATGTTCATGTCATGTAAGGGGTAACCTTCTCAAGGGTATACTAAATAAACAAAGTCATTTATACTCTCGATATTCAAGATCATAAAGATCTGCAACGCCATTGTTAGTACATTTTCCATCGTGGATATAAATTCCCGAAGCAAGAATACTGTTAGTCTTACAAGTGGCTTTAATTCCGTCTCTGCCGATAGAAAGAACAAAAGGTAACACTATGTTATTCATAGCCCTGGAAGCAGTTCGTGCAACTACAGAAGGAATGTTGGGTACGCAATAATGAAGGATTTCCTGTTTAATAAAGACAGGATCTGAATGAGTTGTTGGTCGGCTGGTTGCGACACAGCCGCCATGATCAATGGAAGCGTCAATAATTAATGCGCCTTTTTTCATCAATTTCAACTGATCTTCCGAAATAAGAATTGGAGTCCTCTGGTTCGGCTGATAAACAGCTCCAATAAATACATCAGCAAATTTAAGCGCACGTTCTATTGAATAATGATTCGCAACAGACGTAATAATACGTCCCTCTAATCCTTTATAAATGTAACGTAATCTCGAAACATCTTCATCAAGAACAATAACCTGAGCACCCAATCCCAGGAACGATTTTGCTGTATTGAAACCTAATTGCCCTGCACCAAGAATAGCGATAGTGGCTGGTGGAATGCCAGGGAAAC
>SMTZ1_10002994_pt1 | contig 17023 bp, 17 predicted proteins | sample DeeMarSWOR136_30_FD_25667 | JGI IMG/M metagenome (IMG submission 25667)
TAAAAGAACAAAGAGAGAACTATTCAAGCAATTATATTTGGAATTGGTCTAAAGATGATATCTTAAAAAGAGTTGGATTTTACGTTAAAAAGAAATTTATTGATCTAAAAATTGAAACCCAATTGAAAGAGATCGCAGAGTTGATTCAAAATTTAAATGATTTAAAGAATAAAAGAGATAAGCTACATGAAGAAAGAGATATTATGACAGATGAGCAAGCCAGACTTAGAGAAAACATTTCTGTTTTAGGTGACGATAATCAATCGCTTACTTTAAAAGAAAGATACATAAAGAAATTAAATGATCAAGAGAGCAGATTTGAAACCATTTCTTCAGAATTAGTTAAATTAGATAAACAAATTGACAAATTGAATAAACAGATTGAAGATAAAATGAATAAACTAAAAGCTTAATTACATTTTTTAAAGAAAATTTTGATCAATACTATCTTTTTTTTATATTTTTTAAAGCAAAAAAAATTAAATTATGGTGCATTTCTAAAAATAACAAATAAAGGTGTGAAATTTGAGTATTGAAGAACTTGAAGAACAAGTTGATAAATTATTAGAGGAGAGAGACGAATTGGAAGAAGTTTGTGATACTCTTCCTCAATGTGCAGAAGATAATGGCTGTGAAACCTGTAATACTTATAAAAAGATCGCAGAAATTGACGATAAAATCGAAGAATTAGAAGAAAAAATAGAAAGTCTAATGGGCGAGGAAGAAGAAGAATAAATTTTCATTAACAAAATTAATTTTTTTTTACTCTTATTTCTTTACATATTCTAAAGGTTTTATTATATTAAATTTCTAAATTCAGATATAGCTAATTTAATACCCTCTTCCAATTGAACTTTGGGTAAAAACTTCAGTATTTTATTTGCTTTTTGAGGATCGGCATAAAATTTATTTACATCATACGATCTGGATTTGACATATTTAATATGACTTGCACTATTAGTTTTCTTTATAATTATTTCTGATAAATTCTTTAAAGATATTGGAATTCCTGAAGATAAATTAAAATCATCTAATAAGTGTTGATTTCTTTCTATTTCTTGAATACAACTCCAAATACCATGAATCACATCACTAATGTATGTAAAATCAAATATCTCTTCACCAGACCCATTTATCACTAAATCTTCATTGTTAAAAGCTTTAAATATAAATTTTGGGATAACTCTATCTAAATGGTCATTAAGTCCTGTATAAACGTTTGAAAATCTTAGAATACGAGTCTTTACATTATAGTTAGTAGAATAAATTCTGCATAAATTTTCTCCCGATAATTTTGAAACTCCGTAAATATTGATTGGTTTCTTAATATTTATTTCTGTTACTGGTAAACTGAGTGCTTCCCCATAAACTTCTCTGGAAGATCCAAATATAACCCATGGATGTTGTGTTTTATTAATCCCCTTTAATTTTACGGATTCAAGTATATTAACCGTTCCTCCCACATTGGTATGAATACAATTAATAGGATCTTCAAAAGCTAATTTCACTCTACTTACGGCAGCTAAATGAATAATACCATCGATTTCACTTACTTTCTGGTTTAATTTACCAAAATTGCATATATCTTGATTTGGATCCTCTTTAATATCAAAAGGTATAATTTCTATTCCTTTTTTTTCTAGATAATTTTTTAATGCAGAACCGATAAATCCCGAACTGCCAGTTACTAATAGCTTCATTAGGTCACTTTATTGTATAATTCTTGCTTATATTTTATTATGCTTATTTATTTTTATCTTTCATCAAATTTTTTATTCCTCTCTCAAGGAGTTATTATTCTTTCTCGAAATTTCTATTTTATTGTTTTTTCACTTAAAATATTTAACTAAAAAGAATGTTTGAAAAAAAGATTAAAAAAGAAAATCATATTCTCCTTTTTATAATTAATTAAATTATTCGAATTAAAATTTAAAAGATATTGCGAAAATAAAATGCCAGGTAAAAAGTTTGAAGTACAAGCAATTAATGATGAAATTCTTGCGAAATTTAGTTTAAAGAATCGATACGCTTTCTTGAATAATAATTTAACAGCTATACTTTCTCAAAAGGAGTTTAATTTTTTACGAGAGGTTCAAAGATTTTGTATGCGTTTTGAAAAAAAAAATGAAATTACGCATGGTCCCGATGAAGATATTTATGATTGGGTGCCTGCTTTTGGAGAACAAGGTTATATCACTCGGCAACATACTTTCGATATGATTGATGTTCAATATGAGCAATGGGGCTTAGCTGCTGATTTAATGAGAAATATTGCGATTGATATGTTTGACCCACAATTTGCAATGGGTGGTGGAGCGACAGTACTAGCTATAAATCCTGTTTATGAACACCATGATAATGTACCTCAAAGACTAGAAGCATTAAAAGATATGGTCACAGGAAAGAGTCCAGGAGCGATCCTAATCACCGAACCTGAAAGAGGTTCTGATGCGGTACATATGTTAACCACATGCGATGAGCAGGAAGATGGTAGTTTTTTAATTAATGGAGTCAAAATTTTTAATACTAATGCTCCCCGTTCCAAATGGGTGGTTGCCTATGCAACAGCTGAGCAAAACAACGGGAACACGATGGCCCAATTTTTAATTAATACGAACTGGGATGGATTTCATGTAGAGCGTGCTGGAGTACCTTGGGTTCCAAAACTTTATCTCGGAAAAGAGACTCTTACGAATGTTCGGGTTCCTAAAGAATATATTTTAGGGGGTGTTGGTAAAGGACGTGAACACCTCTTTGAAGGATTAGTCCCTGAACGAATTGCAATAGCGATTATGGGAGTAAGTGAATGCTGGGGAGCATTAGCATATGCAGTAATTTACGCTAACAACAGAAAGCAATTTGATCAAATGATCCTTAGATTCCAAGGAGTGGGTTTTCTTTTAACTGATCTCTGGGCAAGAACTACTAATTTAACAATTGGTTTGCTCAAATTCTGCGAAGCATTTGATGAAAAGTATGAAAAATTTGGTGGGAAAATCCCTAAAAACATTTCTCAAGCGATGGTTGCATCTGCTAGTCAATTCAAGTATCAAGCTGCAAAGCTTGCGAAGAAAGTATGTTACGAATGTGGGAATAATATGGGGGGCGCAGGGTTGTGCGATAATACGTTAATGCACGATTATATGAACATCTCAAGGATCCAAGAAATAGTTGGTGGCTCGAGACAAATACAACAATATATTATGTCAATGTCCCTAAGACAATTATATAAAATGTCAGTTCCGTAAATTTCTGTAGATTCAATAGCATATCCAATTTTTAACTTTAAAATTTTTTATTTTATATTTTATTTTTAAATAAACTTATCCTGTTAGTTATATTTTCTTTATAAAAAAAAATACAAAAAATAGACATGGTACAAATTAAAGGGAAAAACAAATTGAGGTAACTACCTTAATATGCATTAAATTATCAGTGTCCCTAAAGTATTGATGAAAATTATATTTTGAAATTAAAACATCTTTGCCAAAATAGATCAAAATTATTAGAATTCTTTAATTAACTTCTATACATATTAAAACTGCTTTAAGCAAGTTAGTAAAATATAAAAAAGGAAAATAAAAATGAACTATTTATAAGGTAAAGCAATAATCTATATTCCCGTCATTTTATACAGTGTTCTCATAGCCATTGATAAGATATAAAGTTGTATTTGTCTCGAACCACCTACAATTTCCTGAATCCTCGAGATATTAACTAGATCATGCATTAATGTATTATCGCACAACCCTGCTCCTCCCATTAAGTTCGCAGCTTCATAGCATATCTCTTTTGAAAGCGCCGTTGTATGGTATTTAAATTGACTTGCGGACGCAACCATCGCTTGAGAGATATTCTTTGGAAGTTCTCCGCCAAATTTTTCGACTTTATCATCGTAAGTTTCACAGAAACGCAGTAATCCTAAGGTGACATTTGTTAATCTAGCCCATAATTCTGTTAAAAGGAAACCTACTCCTTGGAATCTAAGGATCATTTGATCAAACTGTTTCCTATTATTTGCATAAATAGCAGCATGAGCTATAGCGTTCCAGCTTTGGGAAAGGGCATCAAGTGCTATACCAATTCGTTCAGGTACCAACCCTTCGAAAAGGTGTTCACGTCCTTTACCAACACCCCCCAAGACATAATCCTTTGACACCTGTAAATTATTTAAATGTTCATGTCCGATCCAAACTTTCGGAACCCATGGAATGAACACTCTATCACAGTTCCATCCCTCTAATGAAGTATCAATTAAAAATTGAGCCATCGTGTTCCCGTTGTTTTGCTCAGCTGTTGCATAGGCAACTACATAACCTGCTTTAGGAGCGTTTGTATTAAAAATTTTTTCTCCATTAATTAGAAAACTACCATCCTCCTGCTCATCGCATGTGGTTAACATATGTACCGCATCAGAGCCTCTTTCAGGTTCGGTGATTAGGATCGCTCCTGGAGTTTCACCAGTGACAAATTTCTTCATAACCTCTAATCTGATGGGAATATTTTCATGATGATAGTAAACAGGATTTATAGCTAAAATAGTTGCGCCTCCTGCCATAGAGAATTGAGGATCGAAAAAGCTTAAGGATAAACAGCGCATTAACTCAATTGTCATTCCATATTCAGGAAAATCCATATCTATCTCATCATATGGATGGGCACGGGAGATTAAACCTTCTTTCCCAAAATCTGGAATCCAATGATAAAACTCTTCATCGGGAGCATGTGTGATATTATTTTTTTTCTCATATCGTATACAAAATTTTTGAGCACTTTTTAAGAAATTAAAATGTTTTGGGTCTAGTACAGTCATTAAATTTGTATTTAAAAAGGCATAGCGATTTTTTAAACTTAATTTTTCTAAAATCTCATCATTAATGGCCTGATTCATAAATTTAGTTTTTTTTTCTTCCAATTTTTGAAACTCCTCTTTCTTATTTTTAATATTAAAGGAATAATATTGTGATGAGTAAATGTGAATTAACTTTTTAATTTTTTTAAAATCTTCTTATTAAATTTGGAAATTAAAATATAAGATTAATAAAATTTTACTAGAATTCGGTAAATTCTAGAACTATTTGAAAAATGCAATTAATAATCTTAATCATCATCTTTTTAAATTCAATAATTAATTCTGAACTATTGATAGTAAATATCTCAAAAAAAAGAGATAAAGAGAATTTTGTATTATTTTAGTTTTAATTAATTGCTATTCAATATAATTTATATGGTTTTCAAATAATGCTATTCAAAAGACGAAAATTTTCAATATCCTAAATCTCAATTAATATTTAATTTATGTAATAACCTTTTTTAATCTTTTTGAAAACTTCTTTGAGATGATTAGTGATGTTTCGAAAGGACAATTTTTTTTAAACTGAATAACTGAAATAAAATTATCGATTCCCACTAAGGATAAAATTCCATAATCTTCAAGTGAAATTAATTCATGAATTCTCGAATTACCAATAATGAATCTACTCTCTAGAAGTCTGATGATCTCAGATAATACATTAGCATTAAGGTATGATACAATAACTCTTCCTGTTTGAGTTAAGAGAGCAGAGGAAACCACAAAAGAAGAAAAAGTATGCAACTCTTGAAAGATTTCCACTAAATCTTTTTGAATTTCTTCTGATACTAACTTTCTACTTCTTTCCATTATTTGATCGATGTTATCTTCAAAATTTTGGTACTTTGAAACTTCACCATCAAAATTTTCAGTTAATAAGTTTAAATCAAATTCACTTAGAAATTCTTTCTTTATTTCTTTCAATTGGTTCCTGAGTTCAACTAAATTATCGGTTCGATCGCTAAATAAGGCAAACATCAGTTCACTTGAATTAGCTTTTTCAATTTCAAAAATAAAGCGAAATAATCCAACTTCTATTTCTGATAGCTCTTTAGTTTTAAGGGTTTGCTTAACAAAAGAAAAAACCGCACTTAAAAAACTGCTTGTTAATTTAATGTTAAACGTATTTTCATATGTTTTATGAAATATTAATTCTCCAGTAGATTTCATAATGAAGATATTCTTAATCATCGAACTCAAAAGAATTTTTAATTCATAAAATTAAATTCTATAATTTCTATGAGATAGTTTTTGTATAAAAATCCTCTTAAAAAGTAAGTTTTCAATGAAAACGCAACAAAATTTAATATTTTTTTCTCAATGTTGAAAAGAGAACTTTAAATTTATTTTAAAATAAGAAAGAATACTACTTTTTTTCAAAATGTAAGAGAATTTAATTGAAAATTAGTTAATAATTATCAAAAATTGACTATTAGAAAAAAAAGATTTTTAAAATCCTTCGAATTTGGCCCACTCATCATCATCTTCATATTCTTCCTCATCATCAGTATATTCTTCAGGTTTTTCTTCTTTGTATTGATCTGGATATTCTTCCTCCAATTCATCATACTCATCATCAAAACTTATTGCTTTTTCTAGATCTGTTCCAATTTCTTGTTCACTTACTTTTACTTCTGGTATTATCTCTCTTTCTGCTTTTTTCTTTTCAACAAGTTTTAAATAATCACCATGAATTTTAATGGTTATTGGAGTTTCTTCTTGCAAAAGTCTTACAACCACTTCTTCACTACTTGAAGTATCATGAGGCATCCTCATTACGAGGGCTCTTGCACCTTCGAATACCCCACTAATAATTTCAACAGTATCACCGGCTTCGAGATACTCAGTTACACTTCTAGGGAGCAAAACATGTTTAAGTTCGGTTAATTTTATATTCTGAACTATTCTTCCTTTGATGTGAGGTATACCTTGTACGGCAATCTGTACATCACGCTTTTGAGGAGCTTCAAAGAATATATAACCTGGCAACAAAGGAGATACAAGCATAGCTCTAATATCAGGAATAATGTCTAGGATTTTAAATCTATAAAAAATTTGCTTCAAAATATTACTTTCTTGATTAATCGTTGTTCTTACGGCAAATAATGTAGTTAATTCTTCCTTTTCATCAAATTCATCTGAAATAGATTTACTTTCTAATAAAATTTCCTTTTCTTTCTCATTTTCTGCTTTATCTTCTTGGTTTACCATTATCTTTCACATTTTTCCTTATTTGAATTATCATAATTTTTAATTTATTAAATAATCTTAATTGGAAAAAAAAGTCTATGATTTTTAGGTATTCTTAAATTTTAAAATTTTGCTTTTTAACTAAATTTTAATTATTACTGATAAAAATCTCATTAATAAAGGGATAACCCACTTTAGCTTTCATTTAAAGAGGTATATTATTTATATCAAGGATTTCAGGAATTTTATTCTTTCTGTCTAACCAGGAAATCTCGGCTCGAGTATATCTCCATGTGATTTCACATTTCCCCGCATCTTCTGAAGTTTCAGTTTCCCAGTCCCAAGGATTTACAACAATCAAATCTCCTCTTCTGATCCAGACTCTTTTTTTAATTTTTCCACGGATTCTTCCTATTCTATGCTTACCATCTTCACAAAATACACCCATTCTATCATTTCCATAAATATCAACCACTCTTGCGAACATTTCCCCCATTCTTCTATTTGGAAATTTTACTCTACTACCAACTATCTCAACTTCTCCACCTGTTGGACGTCCCTTTCCTTTTTTACTCTTTCCTTTCTTTTTTGCCATAATTAAAATTCCTACTTTTTAAATAAAGATCTTTTTATTACTATTCAAATTTATCTTGAGGTTTATATTTACCTTTAATAAATATAATTTTTATTGGTTTAGAACTATCATTTCGGATGTTATGTAATTCATTAGGTTCAATCAAGAATACAGTTCCTTGTGGAGCTTCGTAGGTTTCATTATTGACGATCATTGAGCCATCTCCTTCTACAAAATAAAATGTTTCATCAACTTCCTTATGACCATGAGATTTATCTCCCATCATCTCTCCCGGTTTCAATAAGATTACTCCCCAGTCTATGCTAGGCCCCCTCATTAGATATTTAACCCCAGAATCAATCTTACGATATGCTATCTCCTTTTCATTAACTTTTTTCATAGTTATACACCTACCAAGGTGAATCTATGTTAAAATAATTTTATTATTCTTTATATTAAATTATTATTAAAAATTCCTAGATTAAATATAAAATTTACTTTATTTAGAAAATTTAGTTTATAACGCTCTAAAAAGAATCTCTTTTAGAGTATTTTCGTCTGTGTTACGAGGATTATTTGCTAATGAACTGCCCGTTGTATCCTTTACAATATCATCTATATCTTTCTCTTGTATTCCAACCTCTTCAAGATGAATTGGGATATCGATATAACGGAAAATATCTTTTATTTTTTCAATAGCCCACTTAGCTTTTCCTAATTGATCAATAGGGATACTTTTACTACACTCACCATAATCAGAAAGAATTTTTTGTTGATAAAACATGTCTCCCACCCAAGCGTATTTTGCTACCACATTTTCAATTGTTAAATTATAATCCATAACATAGGGTAATAGTAATCCACATATTAAACCATGAGGGATATTAAATTTAATTCCAATTGGATGAGCAAACCCGTGTACAGCTCCTAGTTTTCCATTAGCAAAAGATAACGCATCCATTAAACTTCCAAGCATCATTTTCTCTCTCAAATCAATATTTGATAAATTATCCACTACTAGGGGTAGATTTTTACCTAAAAGTGTAATAGCCTCTCTTGCGAATAAATCTGATATATAATTTGAGCTTTTTGACACTAAAGATTCAACTGCTTGCACTAAAGCATCAGCTCCTGGATAAGCTGTGAACTTTTTTGGAAGAGATAGCGTAATTTCAGGATCTAAAAGTGCAAGATTCGACCAAAGACCCCGAATGCTTTTCTTTATCCCTGTTTTCTTATCCTTAATTACTGCATTATTGGTAATTTCTGACCCTGTACCAGAAGTTGTTGGAATCAATATGAATGGCAAAGGTGGTTTTATAAACTCTTTACCAGCGAGATAATCTTCTACAATTCCACCACTCGTTGTTAACCCTGCTATTCCTTTAGCTGTATCCATAACACTTCCCCCTCCAATACCTACTATAATATCACAAACACTTTTAATTAAATCAGCTTTACCCTTATTTAACATTGAAGTTGTTGGTTCCTGAGTTACTTTATTATAAATCTCTAAATCAATATTTGAATGTTCTAAGTTAGATCTAATTTTTTCTAAATACCCGGATTTTTTTAATGATTCTCGACCTGATACTAAAAAAACTTTTGGTCTTTTGATCTGCTTTGGCTTTAGAATGTCTAAAATTTCCTTTCCTAAATCATTGATTTTTGCTCTACCAAAAATTATTTTAGGGCTAATTAAGCTAAATTTTATTTCAGAATATTTTATCATTGTTCACAATAAATTAACTGATCCTTAATTGAGATCATATAAAATAATTAAGAAGAAAAAACTTCTGGTTTTATTCATTAAACTTTTTCTTGTAAGTTAGCAATCTCCTTAGCTAGTAGTAAGAAAGCTAGTGAGACATTTTCTCCCGTTTTACTTGAGACTTTTAAATATTCGAAGAATTTATATTTTTGTCTAATTTCAATTAAAGACTCCTCTTCAACAGTTATTAAATCCTTTAAATCTGTTTTAGAACCAACGCATAATATTGGTAAATCGGGCTGTTCACCACGACAAATCTCAACCCAATCACCAATATTTTCCAATGTCAAAGGACGTGTAAGATCAAACATAAAGATTGCTCCTTTTGCACCCTTAGCATAATTTTTGAGTAAAAACCTGAATCTATCTTGTCCCCCAAAGTCCCAAATTTGAAGGAGTAGTTTTTTTCCATGAATTGTAATCGCTTTTAAAAAAAATTCAACTCCTATTGTCATACGGGTATCGACTATAAACTTTCCTTCAATAAATCTATGAAGTAAAGTTGTTTTTCCCACCCCACCTTCTCCGGTTATTATTATTTTTAATACTTTTGTATTCGCCATTCTTTAATCCCAATTGTTCCTATCTATATAAATCCTACATTTGATCTTTCAAAGTTAAAAAGTAGTATTTCAAAATAAGAGATGATAATTTACATTAATTATTTGAAATCTCAGCAAATAAAAAATTTTTTCCTTAATTTTATTCAATAGATAAAAATTTTTTTTGTCTTAAATAAACTACATTAATGCCTGAAATTTTTGCGTTTTTACGCAACTCCGAATCATTTGTTGCTAAAAAGACACGCCTACTTTCTTGTTTTAAATTGACGCACTTTTTTAATAGAAATTCGTCTGTTGTTTCAGAATTGTTCTTAGTTGATTTATCAAATACCAAGTCATACTTCTCTTTAAATCTTTCAAGATATGATAAACCAGCTTTAAATTGCATTATAAACTTTGAAGCTTTTAAATTTCTTCTTTCTTTAGCCTTAAGTTCATCTATAACTTGTTGATAAAATATAAACTTAGTATATCCCTCTAATTTATTAACTAATTCGTTTAAATAATCTATTTTAAATTGAAAAGGGAGCAAAATGAAGTTAGCATCAACAATTACTACGTTTTCAAACATTATTTTAAATTCTGCAACAATACTTAATAAATTTGGCGTTCTAGAATTTTCGTTGTTAATAAATCGAAAGCTTTATAGACATTCTCTCCCGATTTACTGGAAATCTTTAAATAATCAAAAAATTTAAAATGGTCTTTAAATGACAGAGCATAATCATCATCAACCGTTATTTGATCAATTAAATCATGTTTAGTTCCTAAAAAAAGGATCGGTAAATTTGGATCTCCTTTCCTGCATATATTAACCCACTGTTCTAAATTTTCAAGCGTGATGGGTCTCGTTAAGTCAAACATCAGAAGCGCTCCTTTAGCACCTAAAACATAGCTCTCTAATAAAAATCTAAATCTTTCTTGCCCCCCAAAATCCCAAAGTTGAAGTGTGCAATGTTGATCTTCGATAATACATTCTTTCAAGAAAAATTCTACTCCTATTGTCATACGAGTATCAGCTGTAAATTGGCCCTCTACATATCGATGGAGTAAAGTTGTTTTGCCTACTCCTCCTTCTCCAGCTGTTAAGATCTTAAGGATAAATTTTTTAGGCACTTTATCTGAGCAACTCTTTTTCTCTTATAATATTATCGTGATTTTGCGATTTAAAGTTTGAAAGTTAATAAATATTATAACTTAGTTCAATGATATAAATTTTTATTTTTTATTCTTTGGATTTAATTAAATTTAAATTAATAATTTTATTTCTACATTTATTTTAGAGAATTTGCTTGTCGTCGAAATTCCATTCAAAAATCAGATTTTACCTCAATAATGTCAAAAATGAATGTTAATAATTGTTAGAAATTCATTCAGGTTCAAAAAAGTTTAAAGTCAAAATTATGCAAATTTAATTATATAGAATCAAAATTAAATTGATTGAATTAATAATTGAGAAAATTGGTGTATTTTTAATGAAAAAGAAAATACCTTCAGAGGAAGATCTTAAAAAATTAAATGTAGAGTCTTGGGGAACATGGGAAAAAGAAAAAAGTGTTTTTGATTGGAGTTATAGTGATACTGAGACTTGCTATATATTAGATGGAGAAGTGGAGGTAACTGATTCGTCTACCGGAGAAAAACTTGAATTTAAGAAAGGAGATCTTGTTCAATTTCCAAAGGGGCTTAAATGTGTTTGGAATGTGAAAAAAACTGTAAGAAAGTATTATAATTTTGGAGATCTAGAGATATAGAATAGTTATCTCTAATTTTTTTTTATTTTAAATTTATAATGCCAAATTTGATGGAATTTATTATCGAAAGTGAATAGTTCACTTAAATTCTTTATCGTAGCTTATAAAAGTTTATCAATTTTTGTCATAATTTAGAATAAAAGGTACAATTTGAAAATTCAATATAACTATGATTAGCAAATTATTAAATACTGAATTAAATAAATTACTATCGAAAGAAACTCTAATAAAATATTTAATCACTTTATTTGATTATTATCTTTGATTCATTGACGAATAAATTCTTAGCAAATAAGAGCATTCTCATGACTGATATTAAAGACCAATTAATCGTATCAGAAGCTAAACGCAAAGAGGCAGAAGAAAATTTAAAGATTACTGAAGAAAAATACAGACATCTATTTGAACAAGCTCCTTTTTGTATAGTATTAACAAATATGGATGGTATCATTTTAGATATTAATTTTGCAGGCCAAGAAATATTTGGTTATAAAAAAGATGAATTAATTGGTAAAAACTATCTTGAATTTACAGCATATTCTTCAAAATTTAAGCCACTCCTAAAATCGAGATTATTAAAATTATTAGAAGGAACTCCTATTAAACCCGCAGAATTTCCAATTTATAGGAAAAACGGCAAAAAAGTATGGATTCATTCCTTAATATCATTATTCGAGTTAGGAACTGAGACAATAATACAAGCTATCATTATAGATATTAATGATATTAAAAATTATGAACTTACTATCAAGCGGAAATTGAAAATAGAGAAAACAATTTCCATGATTTCAGCCCGATTTGTTGGTAGTATAAACATTGATAAAACCATTAACGAGTCTCTTGAAGATCTAGGAAAATTAAGTGGAGCCTCCCGAGTGTATATTATGCTCTATAATGAAGACGATACCCTAATACCTTATATTTACGAATGGTGTGCTCAAGGAATTAAATCACAAAAAGATTTAAAGGAGAATATTCCTGCTACTCAATTTCCTTGGAGTTTAAATCAATATAAAGAGAAGGGATTAATCTATATTAGAGATATTTCTGAACTGCCGAAAGAAGCAAATGCAACAAAGCAAGAATTAAAAAAAAGAGGGATTTATTCAACTCTCTTTTTTCCTATAAAAATTAAAGGAGAATTATACGGTTTTCTGGGTTTTGATAACCTTAGTCATACAAAAAAATGGATGGAAGAAGATTTCGCCCTTGTCCGGACATCTTCTGAAATCATAGCAAATGCTCTGGAACGTAAATGGACAGAAGAGACATTAAAGGGGAGCCACCAACTTTTAGCAGGAATAATTTCTTCTTTAACAGAAGCTATAGTTTTGATTGACAAAGATCATAAAATAATCTGGGCTAATAACGTAGCATTAGATAATTTTGGTAAAAATATTATTTCAAAAAAATGTTATGAAGTGCTTTTTGACCGAAAAAAAAATTGTAGAAAATGTATTGCTGATAAAACATTTTATGACGGTAAAATTCATGAAAGCGAAATAAAATTGATATTAGAAAATAAAAATGTTAACTATTGGTGTACATCAAGCTCTGCTGCATTAAATTTTGAAGGCCAAACTGAATTAGTGGTTTTAATTTTTAGGAACATAATAAAATGAATTAACATTTTATACAAGCTGAACTTATATATTTTATTATAGCAATTCCGATTAGGTATAGAAAAATGGACAAAAGTGTAAATATAAATTTAAGTAATTTAGTAATAAATCAATTAGGATATCTCTATAAAGACGCTGAAAAGCAAGCTAAAGTTATGGAAACCAAGTATAATATTCCAAAATTCGCAGTTTTAGATAACCAAGTTAATAAAATTAAGTACCGAGGAAAAGATTCAGAAATTGTAGTAAAAATAGTATTTAGTAGATTTTTAAACAAGCAAATAGAACTTATACAGTGGATTGAAGGTGATTGTATATTCAAAGAATTTATAGAATCCGGTCAAGAAGGGCTCCATCATTTTGGTATATTTGTAGAAGATCTACAGTCTTATATCGACTATTTCAATTCCAATGGGTTTGAGATTATCCATTCGGGTAATATTGGGAAACAATATTTTGTTTATATTGATAGCTTAGAATCATTTGGCATTTACCTTGAATTTCAAGAGACTTTAAAAAGAAGAAAAAAATAATAGTATAAAATTAAACTATAATAAGATTAATTAAATCTTTTCTTTTCTCTATAATCTTTTACTGAAATTTCCCTCTGAGTTAATCTGTCTGCTTTAATGAGGGTTTCTTCAATCAATTTAACTTCTGCTCTTGTATTGACGTTATATTTTCTTAACTGCTCAAGGATTTCTTTCTCACCCAATCCTTTATTATACTGTTCCTTAAATTTTTCAATAGTCTCTTCATTATAAAAAATGTACTGTTTATTAAGGAAAATTATTAACCAGGTTTTTTTATCTTGTTTTTGAGATAAATCAAACATTTTCTCTTGGATTTTATCTAGAGAACGTTTAAATTTTTTGGCAATCGAAATATCATCTAATGAATTGTATGCTTTTATATATCGCTGGAGTTTACTCGAAAAAAACAAATCAGGTACATATGAAAGGATATATAAACCAATGGTGATAATAGTCATCCAGATTGCAGCTTGCGGGTTAATTATAAAAACTATAATAATTACAACAACTAGTATAATGAACCATTTTCTTCCAATCGATTTGAGTATAATTTTGTACTTTTTTGGCATAATTTCAGCTTCTAATAGTAGTGTTTTCTATGATATTTATTGATATAATTTATAGCTTAAAAAAATTATTTTTGGTTAGAGATAATAAGTATGTGATAATCTTTAACCACGTTTTGTTTTATCGTTTCCGGGTTCGGATGGGACCGGGTATTTTCCTGTATCGCTATGACCGTAGCCAAAGCTACAATTTGCAAGTTCCCATAGATCGCAACTACAGTACTATTTGCAACGCAAAACAGTTTAACTTCCGGCGTGGTAGCGAATTGCTACTAATTTTTGTGGTTAAAAATACCACAGATAACCAATTAATAAGTTCGGCTACTTGTTCTTGAAATGCTTTACTTATATGGTTATAAGTAATACAAATAATAAAGAATACTAATTAAATTTTTTGATAATAAATGGTTAAATTTAAAAGGAATATTTACAGAACTGCTATTAAATATGTTTTTCCAGTTAATAAAGCAAGATACTACTTTAATTCAATTCTTTTTAAATATACTGATCGTTATTCTTGGAAGATTACTTGATATACTTAGCACTCGCTATGTGACTAAACAGCTAAAATTAGAAACAAATAAGCTAGCCCGTAAAATAGGATGGCGAGGAATGGTTTTTCTGCAAATCCCAATTATTATTTTGGGTTCTTTGGATTATTATTTCGCGATCTTCATCTTTTTTTGGTCCATTTTGATATTTGGGAATAATATCCAAGGGAGTTGGTATATTAAAGAAATAGGGGAAGAAAATTATCAACAAGAGTTAAGTTCTCACTTAAAAGCAACAAAGCCATGGAAAATCATTTTTGGTGAACTATCCCTCCTTCTAACCTTTACTTTTACGGGAATATTCATAATTATCGCTATATTCATTTTTAATGATCTAATTATCGTATTTTTCATATCTTTAGCTTTAATTTGTCAAGGAATCCTGGGGACAATCCGATCATTACGATATTTATTTGAATTAAAAAAAGAAAGGATAAATTAGCTAAAAATAAGCTTAAGTATAAAATTTTCTAATATTTTTATAATATTGCTTAAATCCAATTAAAACTATGAAAACTGAAACACCTGCTAAGCCAATCATCATCATTGTTATTGCAATCAATGTATAATTCATCATTGGAGTTTTTATTGAAAAATAATAATCTTCTTCAAAAAACATTTTTGTTTTGTTTGTATAATCTCTCGCAACCACTATATATGAATACTTTCCTGGCTTTAATTTGTTCAAAACCAAACTAAATTCGTTGTTATCTTCATCAAAATTATTAGATATTCCATAATAAGAATAACTCTTAAAATTATCGTTAGATAATATTAAAAACACGCTCTCAATCCCTGATTGGTTATCATATCCTTGGATATTGAAACGAATATTATCTGAAACTGATGGATTCTCGGGTATGCAGTCAAGATCCAGTAAAGATGGATCATAGGAATCTGAATGAGTTGTAAAATTATAATAAGAAGGAATTAAATTATGTCCCGTGATTGTCACATTGTAAGTTTCACTAGCTTGGATGGGTAATCGAAACTGTACCATTCCATCAATATCTGCATAAACCGTGCGATATTTCCCGTCATTAGCTCTCAAATGGATTCTTGCATAGGGTACAACTCTGCCCAAATTATCTTTAATTACAAAAGACATGAGTTGGCCTTCATAATAAGTACCTGAAGAATAATTTGGAGCTTTAGCAGGAATGTTAGTATAAATATCCACTTCAGGATCACCTAATAGGTTATAAGCTAACACATTTTTTCTTTGGTATTCTCTCTCCATTGAAGTAGCCCCCCTTTTAAAATAATCACTATTCATGTAAGATACTTTGGAATCATAAAGTGCCCTTCCCTGCTGGAACTTTTTTTCTTCAAAAAATTCTTTCCAAAATAATTTCGCATTTCCTCGATTTACTTTTTCTAGATTTGTATCTTGTCCTATATACCATGTTACTCTTATACCCCCTATATAACCTATTGCACCAGAACTATTTTGTTTAATAAGAATCTCCCCTATATTATTATCATTTTTATCATAGGGAGAAGTTGTACATGCGTCAGCATAAATTAAAGAAGTTTTATTAAAATTAAGGCTATTTGAAGCATCAATATATGTATAAATATCTAAAGCAGTATCAGCGGCAAACTGGAAAGGATCTCCGTGTCCCCCAAAAAAAACAGCGGAATAACCAGAATTGAACTCTGCCCGAAAATTGTTATGATTAAGAACATCTTGTTGATTTGGCGTAGGTGGAATTTCCGGAATAAAACTTGGTGTTGTTTTCACTAAATGAGTAAAATTCATATACTTTTGTGTATATTGCTGCCAAACATATTCTGTTAAGCGGGCTTCATCTTCTGGGGGGTCAGAAAAATAGTCTAAAACCCCACCAGCTAAAAGCATTTTATTCATCCAATTACCAATATTAGGATCTTTTTCATACATTATTGTTTTATTTACCATTAAAGCTAATTCGATTGCATTATCTGCAGGAAACCGACCCACATAGACTTCTGGCTCCCAAGAAATCTCATCAATTCCATTAGAGTTATAAGCAGGGCTTTCTCCCCAATTTCCATCACCATCCTC
>SMTZ1_10002995_pt1 | contig 17023 bp, 14 predicted proteins | sample DeeMarSWOR136_30_FD_25667 | JGI IMG/M metagenome (IMG submission 25667)
CCAATATGAGCAAGCTCTATGGAGCCGATCATTACCATCAGGCAACCAAGTATGTGCAGGACATCGCTGGGGGTATTGTTGCGACGATCCCTTCGTACAAGGAGTGGCAAAACCCGGAGACGCGCAAGATGATGGAGAAATACCTTGGAGGGAAAGAGGGTATTCTCCCCGAGAATAGGATAAAGCTGATCAATCTTATTCGGGATTACGCCTCTTCATACGAATCGGTTCTCAGAATTCACGCCGAGGGTTCTTTGGCAGCGCAGAGGCTCTCCGTCTATAATCTGGCTGACTTTGGGAGATGTAAGGCGATGGCAAAACATGCAGCGAGAATTAAGGATGGCACGGAGCACCCTCTTTTTAAAGATCTGCCCGAGTTCCCCCCAAAGATTCGATAGTCTATTAGGAAGGGTATCCTAAATTTATTGAAATTTTAGTAATTCCTGAAGATATTTAACCTCAGCCTATGAAGACGTACTTACCATCCATGCTGAGGGCTCCATGGCAGCCCAGAAGCTTTCCATATATGTCCTAGCTGACTTCGAGACATATAAAGCAGCCGCAAAACGGGTCTCCATTACCCCCCATTCCCGCAAAGCTGTAATCATTGTTTTAAAAACATAGATGCCATTGCACCTCCCGAATTACTTTGAGGACAGAGATTAAAACCATTATCTCCTAAGATTGTATTTCACCAATTGGTCACCCAATAAATTCTTTTAACGGAAAATCGAGCCACTGTTGCCTTTCGGCAGACTGCAGGGTCCGCACAACAGGTACTTTTCATATCTTCCTCCCTATTGATACGCATCCTTCAGATCCCCCCGAATCGCCCCCTTCCCTCTTAAAGCTTTTATTTCTCAATAGTTTACAGCAATTGATTTTTTTTGATTTTTTTCTTGACAAGGATAGAGAAAGAAAGTAACATTTTGTCGGTTGGCCGACAAAGTTTTCGGTAATGAAAAAGAAAATTCGGAAAAGGACAACAGAGAGAATTGAGACCGACAACAAGATTGGTCGACGGTCGGACATCTACTCAAAAGCATTGGAGCTTTTTCTTGCAAAAGGCTACGATGCCACTTCCTTGGCCATGATCGCCAAGCGTTTAGGCATAAGCAAGGCAAACCTCTATTATTACTGTCCGAGCAAAGAAGGCCTCTTATATCAAATCCACCTGGACGATTTGCACAGGCGTTTCATTCCAATCATCGAGGAAGCAGAAAAGCTATCTGATCCAAAAGATCGATTGGTCCTTTTTTTGAGGAAGTTCACTCTTATGTGTACTTCCAGCCCTGCTTCCAGGATACTAATCCATGAGGTCAGAAGCCTTAACAGGAGGCATCAAAATGAAATCTTGTCGATCTGGAGAAGAGCTTATGAACTTATCCGCGGGGCTATTATTGAACTCCAACAATCAGGCCGGGCACGTAAACTCAGGGAATCTTTTCTGACTTTCTTAGGAAATGGCATGGTATTTTGGATACCCTATTGGTTTGACTATAGCCATCAAGATAACGCTCAGGAGCTGGCTGAAACATTAGTTGAGACTTTTTTGCATGGCATTCTCTTGCCCGGACACGAGAAACTTTGAATTGTCTGGTTTTGTTGGGACAACTATAAAATGATTTGTGATAAGTTTTAGGGAAGTCTAACAGGCTGCAATTTGGTTTATTCATACTGAAGGATCGAAAAGAATGAAATTCCAAAATAAATGGTGACTATCATAACGGGCGTTGGCTGTGACACAGGAAGGGGTATTGCCATTGAATCTGTAAAAAATGAACCAAAGGGGGGTGAGAAGATTGCATGGTAAAGAGCAATATTTATCGTTATCTAAGGAAAAGTTGGTAGATTATATTGAAATGGTGCACAAGAATTTTTGGACTTTGCAGGGTTATTATGTTCTGGAGCTCGAAAAGAGATACGGTGAGGATGTGGCGATGGAGTTTGATGACGTAGCCTTTGGCAGAGCAGCTCAAGTCCAGGTGTACAGGCTAAAAAAATTCTTCAATCTCGGAGATGATATGTCAGCCTTGATGAAGATATTCGATTTTTCTGAATTTTGCTCTAACATAGAATACGAATTTCACGAAGTCACTGAAAAACGGCTCGTATGGCGAGTAACCAAATGTCCAATGCAGATGGACAGGCTAAAAGCTGGAATGCCAGAGATCGCTTGTAAGCTATCGGCAATACCTATTAATGAGAAAATTGCCAAGGCGATTAATCCCAAGATGAGAAGTACGTGTATAATGTGTCCCCCCGATCCTCATCCAAAGGATCGATGGTGTGAGTTTGCATTCGAGATAGAACGTTAAACGTTAAAGGAGGTAATATCATGAGAGCACACGAAGCACAAGAGGAGAGGATGGTTAAAACCCTCTGTCGGATGTGTGGTATAAGTTGTGGTATTGATGCCTATTTTAAGGGCGATAAGCTTGTGAGGCGGGAGCCAGCAGCAGAACATAAGTTCACAGGGGGGCACTGTCCCCGATGGGGAGCAGTAAAGGAGTTTCTATATTCACAAGAGCGCCTCCTTCACCCTTTGAAAAGAGTAAATGGTAGTTTTGAGAAAATTTCATGGGATGAGGCTTTTGATATAATTGTAAAGAAATTAAATGAAATTAAGGATAAGTATGGTCCTGAGTCGTTGGCCATTTCTTATGGACATCCCCATATTGGTTCTGACCCCTATTGGATAATACCACGTTTTGCCGATTGCTATGGAACTTCTAATGTTCTGGATGGTGGTTGTTACTGCTGGGTACCACGTGAAATGGCCGACTATATAACCTTCGGTGAGTTTTTGCAACCAACGTATGGGGGAGCTAAGTGTGTATTATTTTGGAGCCACAATCCAATTCAATCGGCCCCAGCCGCTGGGGTCAGAAATATGCTCAAGGCTAAAAAGGAAGCAGGAGACAAGTTTATTGTTATAGACCCAAGAAGAACTGAGTTGGCCAAAATGGCTGATCTACATCTCCAGGTGAGACCTGGGACTGATGGCGCACTCGCTTTAGGTATGTTGAATATTATTATTTCAGAGGGGCTGTATGACAAGGAATTTGTTAAGAAGTGGACCGTTGGCTTTGATAAATTGGTGGAGCGTGTCAAAGATTATCCACTTGACAGAGTGGAGGATATAACCTGGATTCCAGCAGATAAGATTAGGGAAGCAGCCAGGATATATGCCATTACAAAGCCGGCGACTCTTCAATGGGGAGTTGGCTTGGACCAACATGATAATACCTTTCAAGGTACTAGGGCTATTTCATGTTTGAAAGCTATAACCGGTAACGTAGATATAGAAGGTGGTTCAGTGTTTCTCAAATATCCCCCAATAAACCTCTCAATACGCGAAGCATTACAGGAAAAGGCTGCCCTCATCAAAAAACCAATTTATTATGATCAATATCCTCTCTGGTACAGCGAACTGCTACGGCATAATAATCCTTCTAAAGTTCCACTATCTTACTTGATAGATGGAATACTAGATGGCAAGATACATGCCGCAATTTTCACAGGCAAGGAGATGATTTTAGAAGACCCTAATGCAAATAAGACGATAGAAGCATTCCGAAAACTTGATTTCTTAGTAGATATGGATATAGTGATGACACCAACCTGTCAGCTCTCACATATAGTTCTTCCAGCATGTACATTTTTCGAAAGAGATGGCTTACGATCTTTCCAAGCCGGTGGTGGATTGGCACTGATTTCCGCAATTAATAAAGCGATCAACCCCATTGGCGAGTCTATGTCTGATACAGAGTTTTGGCTTCAATTGGCTAAAAGAATGGGCTATGAAAAATACTTTCCATGGAAGGATGAGTTGGAAGCTCTAGATTATATGTGTAGGGAGCTAGGAACAACATGGGACAATTTGCAGAAGAATCCTCGTGGGTTCTTTTATATGCCAAGAAAATGGCGGAGGTATGAAGAAGAAGGTTTTGATACAGAGTCAGGGAAAGTGGAACTTTACTCAGAAAAGTTGAAAAGATATGGATTTGACCCTCTTCCCAATTTCAAGGAAGTGGCTGAAAGTCCGGTTAGTAGACCAGACCTATTCAAAGAATATCCACTGGTGTTAACATCTGGCGGTAGGACATATTTTTATGATCAGTCACAACTCCGCCATCTATGGAGTTTGCGTGCCAAGTTCCCTGAACCTCTAATTGAGATTAATACTGAGGATGCTAAAAAATATGGTATTGAGGATGAAGATTTAGTTGAGGTCGAGAGCCCCAGAGGGAAAATTGAGGTTAAGGCGAAGGTTACGGAGGATATGATGAAAGGCGTTGTTCATGTGTACCATGGCTGGCCTGGTAAAGGGAACGTTAATCTCTTAACCCTCGACAAGCCCCTTGACCCAGTTTCAAACTCTAGTAACTTAAGATCAGTACTGTGTAGAGTTAAAAGCCTTCATAATAGATGAGGTAATCTAATTAAAATTGACGCGTCTTAACGAAAGAAAGGGAGAAAAAAATGAAGGGGCCACTCGATGGAATAAAAGTTATTGAATGCGGACATTGGATTGTAGCACCTATTGCTGGATCAATACTTGGAGATCTTGGGGCCAACGTGATTAAGATAGAGGAACGTGGGCGAGGTGATCTCATGAGAGGCTTAACGCATATCTCAGGTCAAAAAGTTGAAAGGAACTTTATTATTGAATTTTCTAATCGTAGTAAAAGGGGTATTGCCTTGGACCTGAAGAAAGAGAGTGGCAGGAAGATAGTTTACAAGCTTATTGAACGAGCGGATGTTTTCATCCATAACTTTCAAGCAGGTATTCCGGAAAGATTGGGCTTGGATTATGAAACGCTATCTCAACATAATCCGCGAATTATTTATGGCCAAGGGTCTGGTTGGGGACCGGAAGGCCCGGATCGTGGGAAACCTGCTTACGCTCCATTAATGGAAGCGAGAGCTGGTCTCACACGGCTGCTAATGTATCCAGGCAAACCTCCTATACCCCTACCAAATGCTTTCGGTGACATAATAACAGCAATAATATTGGTGCTTGCTATATTAGCTGCTCTTCTATACCGAGAGCGCTCGGGTATGGGGCAGAAAGTAGACGTATCAGGGTTAGGGAGTTTAATGGCTCTCGAAATGACAGCCCTACATGCTTTCTTTATCGGTGGTAAGGAAGAACTAAGAATGGCTCGGCCAAACGTAGGAAATCCTCTCTGGTATAATTATGAGTGCGCTGACGGTAAATGGATAGCTTTAAATATGTTACAAGCTGATAGATACTGGCATACTTTTTGTCAAGCAATGGATATTAGAGAATTAGAAAAAGATCCAAGGTTTGAAAATTTTGAGGTGAGAAGGCAAAATGCAGAGGAATTTATTGATATTTTGGAAAGAATATTCCGCAGCAGACCCCTGTCCGAATGGCTTCAACACCTTGAAAATCAGGGTGAACTAGTTTATGGTCCTGTCCAAAGTATTCCAGAACTCTCCGCGGATCCCCAAGTAGTAGCAAATGGATACCTCATTGATTTTGATCACCCAGTCTATGGAATAATGAAAGTTTTGGGTTTTCCTTACAAATTTAGCAGAACACCTGCATCCGTGAAGGGAGCGGCACCTGAATTAGGTCAGCACACGGAGGAGGTACTTCTGGAGATGGGTTATGACTGGGAACATATTATCAAACTGAAGGATGAGGAGATAATTTGAGGTTAGACAAATGTTTTTTGATTACTTACCCCAGGAAATATCCGTAAACCGTAACAATCCACAAAGTTTATTTGGCAGTACCTATTTTTATAATTCAGGAAGGAGGTGGTAACTTGCGAGATTGATATCGATCAAGAATGCAGTTAGAAATCTAGATTTTAAGAAGGTCAGTAAATGAAAGGAGGTCCGAACATGAAAAACAGAATTTTATTGATATCAGGAAGTTTTGTTTGCCTTGTTTTTTTGCAGATTTTGTTGGTCACTTCACCAATTTTAGCACAACCACCCACTAAGGTAATTGAGTGGCGAATGGTATGCAAACAGGTTGGGCCTGATTTTGATCACCTTGCTATAGAACCTCCAGGCATTGTCTCTCGTGTTAAGGAAGCGAGCGGCGGGCGGTTTATTCTCAAACCATACCGCCATGGCGAGCTTGTACCATTGAGGGAAATGTTTGACGCTGCGAGGAAAGGGATGGTTGAAGCAGTTTCCTCAGCATCAACATATTGGGTAGGTAAGGTTCCGGCCAGTGCATTTGCCTTTGGTTTACCTTATTGCTTGGATACACAGCTGGATATCAATTGCTACTTACACCAATTGGGAGCTGCAGAGGTGCTACGAAGAGAGTACGCAAAGCATAATCTCCATCTGGTAGATGTTTCCTACGATGATCACCAACAATACCTCTATTCGAAGAAACCGGTTTATAAAGTTTCCGATTTTAAAGGGCTAAAGATAAGGACTACAGGCTTGATGAAGGATGTCTTAGCAAAAGCTGGAGCTTCATTGGTTGATATCCCAGGAGCCGAACTTTACCTGTCGCTGGAGAGGGGAACTATTGATGCCGCTTCCTGGGGTCCGATATTTGCAGCAACAGGAATTGGATTGCATGAGGTTACAAATTATGTTTTATTACCTCCGGTCTCAGGAATGATTACGACTGAAGTTTTTGTAAATAAGGATGCCTGGGAAGCATTACCCAATGACCTTAAAGCCATCTTTGAACTGTCCACAATAGCCTGGAATAGAAGTATTAGCGAAAAATTCCCATATATGGGCCTCCAAAAGCTTAAATCATTAATAGATGCAGGGAAAATCAAAATGGCAGTGATGGCTCCGGAAGAGGAGAAGAAGATGAAGAAGCTCTCAATGGAAGTCATAGCGGAGGCTGCCAAAAGGGATGCTGCTAGTGGCAAAATGTTTCAAATATTGATGGATTACATGAAATTGAGAGGGCTTTTAGATTGATTCTTCCGTCAATCTTAAAGAAAGCCTATCTAAAATAAACCATGTTGATCTTTTAATCAGGAGAGCTAGGGAGGTTATCAATCTAACTTCTCTTGCCGTCAGTTATTGTTTTACTTCTTGGCTCTCACGTTAGTAACTTTATCCTAAATAATGCAATTTATTATCCACCTCAATGGACTGCCCTTAATACCCTGAACTCTTGATCGGGGTATTAAGGGCATAACACAAACGGGCTCTGATGCTTCAAAATCTTGGCTTTAAGGTATGAAAAGCATCCGCTGTCTTATGCTTTGGTTTCAATATTCAAGAATAACGGAGGTAAAAAATGAATTTTCTGCTTAAGAGCATCGACACAATCAACGAATGGTTTGGGAAAGCCGTTTCTTTTCTGATCTTCCCCATCGTTGCTATATTAGTATACATCACTTTGATAAGATATGTTTTTTCCGGATCAACTCTGTGGAGTGATCAGGTATCTCTGTTCCTTACAGGCCCCTACTTTATCTTAGGAGGAGCATACACCCTCCTTCACCATGGGCATGTTAATATGGACGTAGTATATAATCGCTTCTCTCGAAGGGCGAGAGCAATTTTCGATCTGTTTACTGCTATGCTTTTTTTTCTATTTTGTGGTTTGTTTTTCTGGATGGCGGTGGGGTATAGTTGGGATTCCTTCGCAATATTGGAAACCACTGGCTCCCCCCTTTACTTTCCCCTATATCCTATTAAGCTGATAATACCAGTAGCCCCTTTTTTGTTATTTCTTCAGGGGGTGCCAAAATTCATCCGCAACCTAAACATCGCTATCAAAGGGAAGCCATATGAGTATTGAAATTCTCAGTTTGCTTTTATTTTGTGGTTTGCTATTGGGACTAATTCTTGGACTCCCAATTGCCTTTGTCATGGGGGGTGTCGGCATTTTAGGTACCTGGTTCCTGTGGGGTACTAACGCTTTACTAATGCCTGTTATTGAAACTTATGGCTGGATGACGAATTTAACTATCGCAGCAGTTCCCCTTTATATTTTTATGGGCATCCTTCTTGAACGTTCTGGTATAGCAGAGGATCTCTTTGAGATGATGTACCGATGGGCAGGTTCTCTGAAAGGAGGTCTGGCAATTGGAGTAGTGATCATATGTACGATCTTTGCTGCCATGACCGGTGTAACTGCCGCATCCACTATTACTATGGGTCTAATAGCCCTTCCGGCGATGCTCAACCGCAATTATAATAAACATATTGCTATAGGGTCTATAGCCAGTTCAGGAACTTTAGCGATTCTCATTCCTCCGAGTGTGATGATGGTTATCTTTGGGATGGTATCTCAAACATCTGTGGGGCGCCTTTACGCAGCAGGCGTTTTTTCGGGATTCTTCCTTTCCTTATTACTCATGGGCTACATAATTATAAGAGCTCATATTCAACCACAAAATTGTCCAGCAATCCAGATAAGGTATACATTCAGGCAGAAAATTAAATCCTTGACGGCGGTTATACTTCCTCTGCTCCTCATTTTTGCTGTTGTAGGAACGATTTTCGCCGGTATCGCGACCCCCACAGAGGCCGCCGCAGTGGGTGCGCTGGGTACGCTGATATGTGTCCTTATCTACAAAAGATTTACTTGGCAACTTTTGAAAGATGCATGCTATACAACATTTAAGGTAAGCAGTATGGTTTCATGGATCATAATTGGATCAACTACCTTTATACGAGTTTACACTGCCATAGGTGCTCCAAAGTTAATACAAGATGCAGTAGCTGGATGGGAATTAAATCGTTGGTTAATCATTGCAATAATGATGATTATTCTTTTCTTTTTAGGGATGTTTCTCGATCCAGGAGGAGTCATCATGCTCGCTGCCCCTATCTTTACTCCTATCGTTATACTCCTAGACTTCGATCTTACTTGGTTCGGTGTCCTTTTTATGCTGAATCTCCAAATGGGTTATTTATCACCACCCTTCGGTATGAATCTATTTTACATGAGGTCGATTGCTCCCGAAGGTATAACTATGAAAGATATCTACCATGCTGTTTTACCGTTCCTGGGAATCATGATACTAGGCATGATTGTGATTATGGTCTTCCCCCAAATAGCGCTATGGCTTCCCTCCATAATAGGGAAATAAGAGCTTATGCAATGATTGATATTAGCATTTAGTTATAATGGCGAGAATGCCTTCAACCGTTTTCTTTGGTATGGGTGATAACTGCTTATGTACAGGTTCAATTAAATTTTTAAACATCCAAATGGTGGTTTGCCTTAAGTGAATTTTCTCTAAGGTACATAAAAGCTGGTTTTGCTCCTTTAAATACATTAGTTTCTTGATGAAGGATGAGTTGGCATCCATATAATGCGAAGAGCACTTTACTTGAAAAGATGTGATACTTTTACAAATAAAAGTAACGTAGATTTATATCTTTCATAAAAGGAGCTACGAAAAACATGATTGAATATCATAAGGATGGGAAAATTGCTACAATTATTTTTAATCGCCCGGAGGCATTAGGTGCTCTGACCGTGAAGGGCTGGAGAGAATTACATGAAGCGCTTGTTGAATTTAGAGATAATGACGAACTGTGGGTTGCTATTATCACTGGTACAGGTGATAAAGCTTTTTGTAGCGGGGCTGATATAAAGGATATGCTACCATTTATAAAGAAAACTGCTAAAAAATCTTGGCAACAACCGGCTACCATAATGCGCGGACTAGATCTGTGGAAGCCACTTATTGCAGCCCTCAACGGCCTAACCCTAGGCGGAGGTTTAGAAATAGCTGTTAGTTGCGATATAAGGGTAGCTTCAGAGAATGCTAAGTTTGGTTTTCCAGAGGTCAAAGTAGGCATGTTTCCGGGAGGTGGAGGCATGCAAAGACTACCCCGGCTTATCCCACAGGGTATAGCTGCTGAGCTCATATTTACTGGTAAAATCATAGATGCACAAGAGGCATACCGTATTGGATTAGTAAACAAGGTTGTCCCGCAAGACAAGCTTATGCAAACAGCCAAAGAGTTAGCAGAGAATATCTGCGAGGTAGGACCACTGGCAGTGAGAACGGCTAAAGAAGCTATGATTAAGGGAATGAGTCTGGGCTTAGAAGAGGGGTTGCGACTGGAAAGTACATTGGCTCCAGGTGTAGTATTTTCTGAAGATTTTGAGGAAGGAATTACCGCTTTTGCGGAAAAAAGAAAGCCTAAATTTAAGGGTAAGTGATCCATAGATAGACCAAGGGTGGACACGGAAATTAGGAGAAGAGATGTCTTTGGCATGATTCGAAGTGGGGTTAATGAGTGGGAGATATGTTTGATGTAGTTGTTGTGGGTGCCGGCCCAGGAGGGTCTGTAGCTGCAAAAAGGTGTGCCGAGTATGGGCTGACTACCTTATTACTTGAAAAGCGTAAATTACCTCGGGACAAATTATGCAGTGGGATGATCATGAGTTGTTTGGCCCAAACTCTTGTTGAGAAAGAATTTGGGATAATTCCTCAAAAGGTTCTGACTACTCCAACTCATTTATCAGGTCTTTTTTTACATGTGGTAGGTGATGGTAGGATTAGGGTAGAGCATGAGATGCCTATCGCTTGGAGAAAGGATCTAGATTATTGGTTAAACCAACATGCACAAAAGGCAGGTGTGGAGATACGTGACAATATTACAATTATAGGTGTAAAAGAAACTTTCGATGGATATTTAATAGCATTAAGAAAAAAACAAGAAAAAGAGGAAGTAAAAGCAAGGTTTGTAATTGGAGCTGATGGAGCTACTTCGGCAGTAAGAAAGTCTTGTTTCCCCAGTATCAAAATGCAATACGTCCAGGTAATACAAGAATGTTATCAAGGGAAGTTAGATTTGGAGAGAGAATATTTTCATTTCTTCTATTTTTCCGAGACTCCTATTACACCCAGTTTCTCTGCTCATCATAAAGAAGATTCTTTTATTATCGATGTGATGGCGAGGATGGGCGAGTTAAAAAAACTTAACTTGGTTTACAAAGCAAAAGAAATACTTACTAAGAAATATAACTTTGACCTTCGACAAAAGCCTCTTTGGAGAAAGGGTTGTCTCCAGCCTTTAATGAATAAAGAATTATTTTCTGGTTTGTTTTCTCCCTATAAAGGGAACATTTTACTTGTAGGAGAAGCTGCAGGGCTAATGCCGTTCATTGCTGGAGATGGTATTGGTGAAGCAATTTGGAGCGGAATGCTAGCTGCAACATCTATAATCAAGGCCAAAGAAGCTAATGAAAAAGCTGAGGAGTTCTATAAGAATGGATGGGCCGATATAATATTATTACGCAAGAAACAATATCCGTGGGTTGTAAAGATAAAAGAGCTAGCGAACAAAGGCGGCCCAAATTTGTTAGGAGCATTAAAGGAATTGTGGGGGGAGACCTTGAATTTAGGCGTTGACCGCCTACCTCCCCAATCCAAAATGTTACTCTTAACCTGAGAATATAGGTAAAAGTTCTAAGACAAACTTATGGTGGTTTATTCGATGGTCGAATTAAATAGTTTTTAGGATTTTTTTCTTCGGTTTCTGAGCTTTTTCATACCATTTCATATTAGAACGAGTATAGAGGACAAAGTATTATATTATTATGATATGTGTGACAGAGTAAAACAGAGTGCTATCAAGATTCTTTTCGTGAGAAGAAACTTAAATTTGATGAGGATAATGAGTGAGAGATATGCTTGATGTAGTTGTTGTGGGTGCCGGACCGGGTGGGTCTGTAGCTGCAAAGAGGTGTGCCGAGTACGGGCTGAAGACCTTATTACTTGAAAAGCGTAGATTGCCGCGAGACAAAGTATGCAGTGGAATGATAATGAGCCATATGATTCAAACACTAATCGAGAAAGAATTTGGTCAGATTCCAGAGGAGATTTTGTCTCATCCTAAATATTTATCTGGACTTGTCTTGCATGTAATCGGAATGGGAAGCAAAAAGGTAGAACACAAGATGCCAATTGCCTTGAGAAAGGATTTGGATTATTGGATGAATCGGAGGGCAAGAGAGGCTGGCGCAGAGATATGGGACAATGCTGAAGTTACAGAAGTTATTGAAGCTGGTGAGAATTATATCGTCAACGTGAAGAAAGACAAGATAGAACAAGCAGTTGAAGCGAAATTTATTATTGGAGCTGATGGAGCTACTTCGGCGGTAAGAAAAAGTATATTCCCGAACTTTAGAAATCAATATTCTCAGACCATACAAGAGTGCTATCAAGGAACGTTAGATTTAGAAAAAGAATATTTCCACTTCTTCTATTTCCCCGAGATCGGTGTTGCACCGAGCTTTGACGCACATTATAAAGGAGATATTTTCATTATTGATATGATTGCGAAAATAGGCGACTTTAAGAAGTTAAACTTGCCATATAGAGTAAAGAATATATTATCTAAAGAATACGGCTTTGATCCCAATAGGCAACCTCTTTGGATAAGAAGCTGCCTTCAACCCTTGATGTATAAAGAGCTTACCTCTGGCTCATTTTCTCCATATAAGGGGAACCTTTTGTTGGTAGGTGAGGCCGGGGGCTTATTAATGCCTCTAATGGCTGGGGATGGTATTCGTGAAGCAGTTTGGAGTGGAATTTTAGCTGCGATTTCCATTATTGAAGGTGCAAAGTCTGGAATAAAAGCTGATAGATTTTATTCAAATAGGTTAGCACAAATCTTAAAAATGCTTGAAAAAATATATTTTTGGAGAATGAAGATAAGAGAGCAGATAATCAAAGGAGATAAACAGATATTAGACGTATTAGAAAAATTATGGCAAGAGACTCTAAATATAAGCCTTGAAGATATATCTATTCCGAGGATTGGTATTAAAGAACACAGCTAACCTTTGGAGATGAGCTTTAAATAATCTGTGAGTTCATAGGAGGTACAAGGATGTGTGAGTTGTGTGAAAAATATGGGGAGGGGAATCCATGGTATCTAAATCCAATGAACTATGCCAGACCCCTTTACAGGAAAATAGAAAAAGATAAAGAAAAGGAGCCGATGATTTTAGAAGAGCTCCGAGGGCCCATTAACATCATTAAGCCACTCATTGACCTAATGGATAATCCCGAGGCGTTTAAAAAAGCGAAGGAACAATTCTCAAAACACCAAGAAAGAATGGTTGGACAGGTCGTTTCTCTGGAGGACGCCAAAAAAATGGTTGAGATAGCTCAGCCAATAACAAAAATCGATTGTATTTGTAGAAGAACTTTCCGGGCAACGTTGGAGGATGGCGTGCAACGTCCTCGTTCTTGTTTGGGATTAGGTATTGGGATGTTTCGCTGGGAGGAGTGGCCAGAAAGATACAAAGGCGGCGTGGAGTTTCTTTCAACCGAGGAGGCGAAGAAACACCTTGAGCATTGGCACAAGCGGGGGATGGTGATAACGATCATGGCCTTCGGGACTCCCTATATAGGTGGCATCTGCCTTTGCGATTATCCCGATTGCATTGCTATAAGGATGAGGCTAGATTATAATGTGATTCCTTTTTTGTTGAAAGGACATCAAGTAGCAAAAATAGACTATGAAGAATGTATAGGATGTGGTTCTTGCGCACAACGATGCCAATTTGGTGCGGTCAAGATGGAAGTTACAACAAATAAATCAAATATCGATTTGACGCGTTGTTTTGGTTGTGGAGTGTGTGTGTACACTTGTCCTCAAGATGCCATCCGTCTTATTGACCGTAAAAGATTTTCGACTTTAAAAGAGGAATGGTGATCTATGTTACCTGTCGTTGAGATAGATAAGAAGAAATGTTCCACCCCTTTTGAGTGTAAGAAATGTCTTCAAATCTGTCCCCAGGCCGTTTTCGCAGTCGCTCCTACTAAAGTTGAACGTTTCAAAGAAACGGACCCTGAGAATTACGAGGTTCAGGCAGTTTTTAGGAATAAATGCGTGGTGTGTATGGATTGCGTCAAAACGTGCCCCACAGCTGCATTAAGAGTTATAGTCGGAGGTTATGACTGAATGGAGAAATATAATTTTGATCTGGATGAGAAAATAATAAAGGAACTTTCGGAAGAATTCAATCCGCAAAGTATTGTGAACGATTTAAAATTACCAAATCCAATAGATTTCAAAGCCATGACCGTCTCTTTCGAGAATTATGGTAAAGATTTGGCTCGAAAAAGCATTATAAGGGGAGAAAAAAACCCTGATAGAACGTATGAGGTTATGAAGCAGGCCATAGCCAAAACAGGCGAAATGACGTTTCCACTTGTTCCACAAAGATACATCGAAATAGCGTATTTGAGCACTCAGCCCTTCAAAAGATTGTGGGTCATTTCAAACAATCCGAAGGTCTTTTCCTATAGACTTAAAGAGTGTAATACATATCAAGCTATAAGGCAGAAGTACGGGGAAGAAGTAGCAAATAAGATGATCTGTAAGTCAGCTTGCTTTGGAATGTTAGATGAGATATTTTTGCATTTTGGTTTTGACGTTGAGCTTTCATTGGAAACTAGCATGGCAGAGACCGGAAGTTGTCAGTTCAGAATCGAAAAGAAATAGAAAAAGTAAGGGTTAACCTCCGAAGTAAATATTTGCCTCATATTCTCACGTATTTCTTTCTAACTTATGAATTTTGACGATATTTTCTTATTTGCGAAAAATATGCGAGATTTCAAGAAAAGGAGGAAGTGAGCGAATGTTTGAAGATGTTGTAATTGTTGAAGGGGTGAGGACACCCTTTAGTCCATTTGGTGGACCCTTGAGGGACATCCCGAGTATTGAACTCGGGGCTTGTGTGATCAAGGAGATTATGAACCGGTCGCGTCTGAAGGGAAATCAGATTGATGAGATCTTCTACGGAATGACATTGATGGCAGAGGCGGCCCTTTACAACAATGTTTGTGCACGCCAGGCTGCTCTCCTTGCAGGACTTCCACCGGAGCAAGTTTCCCTCACCATTGACAGGGCCTGTTGTTCATCCATGACCAGTGCTATTTTGGCTTTTCGCACGATCCGAGCTGAAGAAGCTGATATCGTAATGGCAGTGGGTTCTGAGAATATGAGTCACTGCCCTCAAATCGCTCCTCCGGAAATTCGCTGGGGTCAAAGAATGGGTCCGATTGTTTTCAGGGATTGCATTGCTCCGGTTGGGCATCCCAATTTTCCACCGGAGGCAAAGAATGCAGGAGACGTAGCCGTCCAATATGGGATCGGCCGAGAAGAGCAGGATGAGTGGGCTTATCGAAGTCAGATGAGATATCAGGAAGCCAAAAAGGCAGGAAAGTTTAAAGTCGGAGAGGAGTTGACGCTAGTCGAGGTTCCTCAGAAGAAAGGCCCACCCTTAATTTTCAATGAAGATGCATTTCCAAAGCCTGAGACGACCCTGGAGAAGTTGGCTAAACTCAGGACGATTTACGATAGCCCAACCGTTACACCAGGAAATGCTCCAGGGCTGGATACAGGAGCTGCTGCTCTGTTGATTATGTCAGAGGAAAAGCCGAAGGAATTTGGTTTGAAACCTCTGGCAAATATCGTAGCAACAGCAAGTGTATGCACAGACCCGACCATGTTGGCTGTCAATCCTGGCTATGCGATTAAAGAGGTACTTTCTAAAGCAGGCATGACGGTCGAGCAGATTGATCTGTTTGAGATTAACGAGGCTTTTGCAGCCGTTCCTCTGGTAAGTAGCAAAATTTTGGGTGAGGGAGATGAGGCAAAGACGAAAAAGATTAGAGAAAGATTGAACGTGAATGGAGGCGCCATTGCTATTGGTCATCCTGTAGGCGCCAGTGGAGCAAGGATTGTTACAACTCTCATGTATGAACTGAGAAGAAGGGGAGGAGGTTATGGGGTAGCTGCTATTTGTGGAGGTCTTTCCCAAGGGGATGCGGTTCTGATCAAAGTCGAATAGAATTATTGGTTGAGCAACGATAGTTAAGAGGCATTCAATTCTCAAGAATGAGGTAAAACAAGGAAGGATGATGGAAATCAATAGCATTGGAATATTAGGAGCTGGAACGATGGGTGGAGGCATTGCCCAGGTTGTGGCCCAAGCAGGATTTAAGGTAGCGATCTTGGATCTTTCAGAGGCGTTGGTAAAAGGAGGGGTCGAAAAGATAGAAAAAACTCTTTCAAGAAGTGTCGAAAAGGGAAAGCTTTCTTCCAAAGAGAAGGAGGATATTCTTCAAAGGATCAAGCCTTCTATTCATATTGAGGACCTGAAAGATTCTGAATTGATTATCGAGGCAGTATTTGAGGATTTAGAATTAAAGACCAACCTCTTTAAAAGAATGGACACTCTTTGCCCTCCAGAGACGATTTTTGCCTCCAATACTTCTACGCTTTCGATCACACAGATGGCGGCCAAGGTTTCCCGATCTCAGAGTTTCTTGGGACTCCATTTTTTTAATCCTGTTCCCGTGATGAGATTGGTTGAGGTAATCCCGGGTCTTCAGACATCCCCGGACACGGTTGATTTAGGGATGAATTTTGTCAAAACAATAAAAAAGGTTCCTGTCGTAGCTCGAGACTGTCCGGGTTTTCTGGTCAACCGAATTTTTATGCCCTATGCGGGTGAGGCGATGTTGGCGGCTCAAGAGGGAACTGCCTCGCCAGTGGAAATTGATGAAGCCGTCAAAAAAATTGGTTTTCCCATGGGCCCCCTCGCCCTGAACGATTTGGTAGGAATTGATGTGGGAGTTCATACCTTTCCCATTATGTATGAGGCCTATGGAGAGAGGTTTCCTGTTCCGCTGCTTTTTGAGAGACTATTTAAGGCAGGACGACTGGGTGCGAAATCCGGAAAAGGGATTTATGTAAATGGAGAAGTAGATGAGGAATTTGTAGAAATTGCCAGAAAAATTCAGAATGAGACTGGAGTAAGGAGCCCTGAATTTTCAGCAGATAGATTGATATTAAGGCAGGTGAATGAAGCAATATATTGCCTACAAGAAGAGATAGCAACGGCTGAAGATATTGATCGGGCGATGGTATTAGGAACCGGCTTTCCTTCCGATGAGAAGGGGGTGGGAGGTCCTCTTCATTGGGCTGATGAGAAAGGACTGGATTGGGTCTTAGATAGATTGAATCATTTTAAGAATACTTTGGGCACTCGCTTTTGGCCCCACTTTTT
>SMTZ1_10002997_pt1 | contig 17022 bp, 12 predicted proteins | sample DeeMarSWOR136_30_FD_25667 | JGI IMG/M metagenome (IMG submission 25667)
CTCTTTAGTCCATAAATTGGTTTCCGGACAGGAGTTTGATTTCACGACATTAAAGCCAGTTGTGCAAAGGATTCAATTTCACGATGCCTTTAAGCCACTGTATCGAGATCAAAAACCAAAACAAACTGCAAATATTTTTCGGCAGAACGTCCCAAAGATTAAACCCAAGGTTATCGATCCTAAATTAGTTGATATCGAATCAGCGACATTACAAGCTGTGGCAAATGGGTGTGCATATATTAAAGATAATAAAGGAAAGTTATTGACGTTAAAGGTGGGGGACAAAGTACGTTTTGGCAGCCTTATCAGCATTAATCAAAAAAAGAGTGAAGTGAAATTCACTCTCAATAAAAATGGTACTACTAAAACCGTTATTTTGGGATTGGGATATTAAAACTAAAGTGGGCAGAACTATGAATGTCTTTAAAAAATTTTCGTTCAGATTTGCAGAACAACTAATGTGTATTTTTTTCATCGTTACCTTCTTATTTAAACTGAATTTATTATATGCACAGGAGAGATATCCCAGGGAATTCAATCCAGAGGAATTTATTTCATTGAACAAAGATATTCCAATAGATGTTGCACTGGGCATTATAAATCAATTAAGCGTGAAATATGAAAACAAGATGATTATTGATCCTACGGAAAACAAAGGGACAATCGGAGTGGTTGTGGATAATATGCACTGGAAAAGAGCACTGGAATATATTTTACGCTCTAATCTGCTCAAATTCGTTGAGCATCCTCGTCATTATGAGATTGTCAAAATGGTTGATGCGAAAGAGTCTAAAACGTTAGAAGAAATGGTATCCTATAAAACGAGAGAGATTGAAATCAAAGCGGTGTTCTTTGAAGCTGATCAGCAGGCGATGGCAGAGGTCGGGGTGGACTGGAGTACTTTGAAAAATGGAAAAGTTAAACTGCAAATACTTTCTAAGGGAGCTAACCCAGTTTCAAATGATCTATTTTCAGTTGCAGGCGGTTATGCCAATGATACCTGGGATGTGACGACGTTAATAAAAGCGTTCCAGAGTTCCAATAAAGGACAGATCATTGCAACCCCACAGATTCGGATTATAGATGGAGAAGAGGGTAAAATAAAGGTCGGTAAAAATTTCTTTTTAACCACCAGAGATTTTGCCGGGAATACACGTTATACTCAATATGAGTCAGGTGTAATCTTGACAGTCATTCCGAAAGTTATCAGTCAAGGTAAATTATCATTTATCCATTTAGAAATAACTGCTGAAAAAAGTGATGTAGTTCCCGGTGGGGGTACGGTAATAAAAAAGATTACTGAAGGAAAAACCCAGGTGCTATTACTAAACGGCGAAGAAACAGCAATGGCAGGTTTATTTTCTAATCAGCTAATGAACAGCCGGGAAGGTGTACCAGTTTTAAAAGATCTTCCCTGGTGGTTTTTTGGATTAAGGTATTTATTTGGTCATAACTCTCAGCAGGTAGTAAAAAAGGAACTTATTATTCTAATAAAGGCAGAAATCGTTCCTAATCTACTAAGTCGATTGAAATCAAAAATATTAGAACGGGATTACCTGAAAGAGAGAAAAAGGGAATTTGAAAAGACTGTCAGGTCAATGAGAACGAAAAAATAGCACATGAATGAAAATAGCGATTTTCATTAAGACACTGAACAATAAGTTTATAAAGATAAGTTCAATGATTTCTTATAAATCCATGAGGTAGTTAAATGAAAATATATACCGTCGTGATCAGTATTTTATTGACTTATTTATTGATGATGAGTTGTGATGAAGGTGGGGATAATGTCATCGGTTCACGAAATCATGATATTTACTCAGCAACTTCGACTGCATCTGAAATTCTGGCGAACGGTATTTCGACAGCTCAGATCATCGCCAATGTACGTAATAAGGATGGATCAATCGCACCGAATATGAAAGTCCATTTTGAGACTACAGCAGGAACTATTGAGGAATATGCCATTTCAGATTTTATGGGTGATGCAGAAGTGACTTTAACCAGCACTGCAAGTGACTCAGACTTAATCGCTGAAATTACAGCAACAGTTGTGGATACTACATTCTCGCCGTTAAACAGAAATAGCGCTTGTCCATATACAATTACTTTATTTGTGCCTGATTTCGAGGCTAAAAATAAAAAAATGAGTTCACTACATAAAGCCGGACAGCAGCAAGATAATCGGTCTACAATGCAGGTTAAATTTCTCGGCGTTACATTACAAGCTGAGATGGAAGAAACAGTTTTACCTGCAGATGGGATTTCACAGGCTAAAGTCGATATTAGACTTCAAGAAACTACAAGTTATAAAGCCCTCAAGAATGCAAAGATTCATGCAATTCCAAAATATGGTTCAATAGCCAGTGGTAAAGTTACCGATGAAAGTGGACGGTTAGAGTTGTTCCTGGTGGCTGACGATGAGGCTGGTGAAGATACTCTTTGGATTGTGTATGGTAATAAAATAACAAAAGAATTTTCTATTAGTTATATCAATCCTAAATTAACACTTACCCCCAGAGCTTTACAAGTCCCCGCCGATGGAGCAAGTAAAATTCAAATCAATGCCAATCTATTATCGCATCGAAATACACCGATAGAAGGGGCAGTGATAAAATTTTCAACATCAAACGGAGTTATTCCTGAATCAGGAATAACAGACAAAAATGGAAATGCAACAGTCGATTTGACTTCAACTACGGAACCTGATTCCATGGTTGTTGTAATTTCAAGATTTCACTCTTTAATAGATACGGCTTATGTATCTTTTGTTACCAGCTCACAGATTATTCCAAATAGCATCCTTTTGAATGCAGATCCGAATTTTATCTGGGTTAAGGAGACTGGTAACATCGATCAAACAATTATATCAGCTACTGTTCTCGGGGTTAATAACCAACCATTAGGAAATGATATCGGTGTTAAATTCTATATAGTTAATAGTCCAGGTGGCGGCGAATACATTGTACCATCATCAGGTACCGCTATGGAATCGACAGTCATTCCAACAGTAGATGGAATAGCAAAAGCCACGATCCGTTCAGGCACACGATCTGGAACTGTGCAGATTAAGGCTGAATTAGTTGATTTTCCAGAAATTGTGTCACAGACTACAAATATTGTAATTCGGTCGGGTCCGCCATATATGTGGATTGATCCTGCTGACGCCAATAATGTTATAACCCATGTAACTTTGGCTATTGAACCCGGAAAACAGAATGTTGCTTTTGGAAATCCTATTCAAGATATACAGATAACGGTCCACTTCAGTGACATACATAATAATCCAATTGAAAATGGGACGGCAGTTTATTTTACAACGACAGGCGGAATAATAACTTCGGATGCGATTACCTGTGAAAAAGGACAGACATCTGCTATCCTTAAGAATGTCTACCCATTTCCCTACCTGGTTTCAAATGATCCGAACCAATTAACATCATTGACAATTCCCAATCCAAATAATGATAGTTTGATGCTTGATATTGACCATCCCGATTTTGAAAAAGGTGAAGTCATTAACTCTCTCGGAACTACAACAGAAAACGATGGGATGGCAGTTATTTTGGCGTATACCTGGGGACAGGATCAGAATGGGAATAATATCAAAGTATGGACAACTGGCCAGGTCATTTACAGCAGTTCTGTTGCAAGATTTACTGCTGTTACTAATAAAACAGAATTAGCAGTTGGTGAAAGTGCAATTATTGATATTCGCGTATACGACATTCACGGAAATCCAGTTGCAGCAGGATCTCGATTGTCTGCTACAACTACCGCTGGAGAACTTTCCAATGATAACTTAATATCAGGTGCAACTAGATGGGGATTTGGGACAACTTACTTTCAAACTCAACTCTTGAATAACCTCAATCCCGATGAGGATGAAGCAACAGATGCAACAGTAAAAGTTGAATTAGATAGCCCAAATGGTACAGGGATAATAGTATTAAAAATTCGTTTAAAAATTACTCCATAAAAAAATATCTGTTTTCTACGATGATAGAAATATTGTGCGGATTATAATCCGCACAATACGACCCCTGCACATATACTAAAAGTGGAGAATTGGTTTGCCAGTGAGTTTTTACATGATCAATTACTATAATACTGTTATTTTCTGAATTAATTAGTGTCTGCCTGAAAAGTATCAATTATTCTTAAAAGCTGTCATTCCGAACGAAGTGAGGAATCTGTTTTTTATGAAAATATTGGACTTACAGATTTCTCCCTTCGGTCGAAATGACACAAACTTATTTCCCAGACAGACATTAATTATACAACATAAATTAAATTATGGGGCATCAACAAAAATTACTCCTCGTTTCAAGCCTTTTTCTGGTGGGCGTGGGGATTATAGTAGGTGTGCATAAATACTATTCAGCCGAAGCTGAAACGAACATGAATGCGATTATGGTTGATGTTCTGCATATTGCCAATCGTGCCCAATCATATTATTTTAAGCCGAAATATTTAAATGGCGGTGGACGCTCATTTGCAGGTCTTACTGAGGATCAGCAAAGTCTAAAAAGGTTATTTGGTGCTTCTGAAAACGAAAATGGTACCTACCAATTCCTCCCTTCCAACAACGATCAAACAATTATCATTCAGGCAATTGGAAAGCACGATACAGATGATGACGGTGAAAATTTCACTGTTCAGGTTAAAGTCTATCCCGATAGTACCCAGACATTTGTGCTAAATCGCTAATCGAAAACTATCTCATGTTTTTATTTTTGAATCAATATATCAACTTACAAATTCCTTCTACTCGGTTCGCTTAAAAATATGAAAACCAAGTTGAGATTTAATCACATCACTGGTCTGTCCCACCTGTAAAGAACTGATGGCTTTATCCAGTTCTGGTAATAAGTCGCCTTTGGTGATCAATCCAAGATCCCCCCCCCTGGCCGCATTTGGACCTTTTGATCGTTCTTTTGCAAGTTGCTGGAAGTCAGAACCCTGGTCGAGTAATTTTTTTATTTCTTGCGCTTCTTCCTGTGTAGCAACCAGGATGTGAAGTGCTCTAATCGTAAAACCAGGGATATCAAAACGAGATACAGCAAGAGAGTTCTTCCAGATATATCCAACAAGATGGACAGCTACCCAATTTCCCTGTTCTTCTATGGCGATAACCTTTGTGCCCTGTGGTAATTTGCAAATTATTGAACCGCTGGGAGAAAGCCGTAAATTTTCACTAGCCACCTTTACAAATAGTTCATCTCCTTGCTTTATTTTAAGTTGAGCTTCAGCATTAATCGCGAAAGATATAACAATCAAACTAGCAATTAATCGAATTAACTGTTTCATTGATGATTTTCCTCCATATCATTTCAAACTGTTCTTAGGCAGTTATTTAACTCACGTCCCTTAAGAAATTTTATCTAAAATCCAAAAAGCGGCTTCAGCATTCTCCTGTACGATGGCATTCATTTCATCTTTAGCGGGAAAATAACTATCTCCTGCTTCCACAATGAAAGAAAACACACCCAGTTCGTTATACATCCAGAGAGAACATTGCCCCACTCTATTGTTCATCGGTGCCACTGTATAATGGGAAAATTTTCCCCTCTTTTTGATATGCCTGGCAATTCCGGTTGCGAATTTGATTATCTCGTCATCATGCCCTGAAGAATCAATGCCAACTGGATATAAAATTACTTCTCCGGCACTATGAAAATCCAAATGAATCGAAAAATGCTCACGTTTCGCCAAATCGCGAATTGCCTGTGTTTCAGGTTCAGAAAAAGGAAATAGTCCCGGGTAATAATTGCTCGAGGGAAATCTATCTCCTTCAATTCCCCAATTAAAGGCATAATTTCGATTTAAATCAACTCCATCCATTTCTGGAGTGAATTTACCGTCACTATTATTATCTCGCAGATTCTTTCGCCAGATAATTATGGACTTATTATTGGTAACTAACTGGTAACCATCAGGATTAATCACCGGAACAAACCAGATTTCAGTCTTATTAATCCATTGTCGGACTTTTTGATTTTGTTGATAATTGTTGCAAAGATAATCGATAATATATAAACAAATTTCAATCCCTAAAGGTTCATTTGCATGATGAGCCGCGGTAAACAAAACTGTTGGCTCATCTTCATTTTGTGCCGGGAAATCTGAAATTTTCACTGCCTTTATCGGCAAATGATTGAACGCGCTCTCCCCTATCTGTTCAATAGTTAAAATCGAGTCATACCGCTGTTGAAAATTGCACAACATAGAATCGATCTGCTTCAGGGTATGAAATTGATTGCCGATTAACTCCTGTTTATTTACTTCCAGAACTAACTGGGGTTCCAGCCCCGCTTGCTGTAGCGTGAAAAATTCTCTCCATCCAGAAGTTAGCTCAATATAATTGGCGTTTGCAATTTCCCTGTTATCTGGAAAAAACTGTCCTAGCGCCTGTCGTTGTTCCACTGTTTTAATTGGGATACCAATTCGTATTCGATCTTGTTTGGTTTGAAAATATTTATCGAGAATTATTTTTATACTGATAAGAATGATAATAAGTAAAATACCAGACAGAAATGTTAAATTTTGAAATCTACGGAACATCGATCAAGTTTCAATTTTGCTTGTTACGATTTCAAGAATTTTACTTTGCAATTCATTTGCATCTGAAATCATGTTATCTACTTCAGCTTTCATTTTTTTCACGAATTCTGAGTCCTTGATTCCAGATAAATTAATTTTTACATTCAATCCTGCACCTTCTATCGCGGATCGTGCCATTAAAGCGGCAACCCCGGCATCACTGGCAGCATTTTCATTGCCTTTTTCAGCAACGATCCGGGCTAATTTTAATGTTTCATGAGAATTTTTCATCACATCCAGGGGAACCAGGCAGGCTTGTTTCGTCGCTTCTTCTATCGCGTTATCTTTTGCTGCGATTTGTTCTTCAGTTTTTTGGGGCAAACGGAAAGCATTTATAAGATTGTTAAACGCATCTGTATCACGGTCTATCGAGTTTAACAACTCATCTTTTAGTCCCTGGGCAGCGACAGCAACATCTTTCATCTCATCCCAATTTTCTTTGTATACTTTTTTTCCAACGGTTAAATTGGCAACCATGCTTGTTAACGCGGATCCCAATGCTCCGGCTAAGGCAGAAACACTGCCACCGCCAGGGGCTGGAGAATCGATGGAAAGTTCATTGGCAAAATCACGAAGGTCCATTTTAACCAGCGGTCCTTTCAATTCGCGAACCTGGTATTCGATGATCTTCTTTCGTGGATCAAATTCAGTTAGATCTCGCATCCCCATAGACACAACTGCTATTTCAATAAGTTCTTCTTCAGGCACGCCCGGTGATTTTCCTTGCTTTAAAAGATAATGACGTCCGGCATCAAGTATGGCTTGAAGTGGAATCAGTCCAACTAATTCACTGCCGGTGACTCGAAGTCCCCTCTTTTCAGCTTCTTCGCTTATCGTATCGAAAGCAAAATGCGGGGGGGTAATTTTATAATTTATTAAATTGATAGAAACCTGGGCTTGACCATATTCATCAATATACCAGCCGACTGCCCTAGTGGCTTTTAACAAGCCTGGTTCTTTAATCGGAACGCCGTTTTCATCACGAACGAATTTTCCATTCGCATCCCGTATGTTTCGTCCTGCTTCTCGAATCGTTAGCGCAATGTCATTGGCTAATTTCCTGTCTTTGGTGTTTAAATTAACATTATAAGCAATTAAAAACTCACGTGCGCCAATAACCGTAGCACCGGATCTTGGATTAAATTTAGCTTCACCAAAATCAGGCTTCCATTCCGGATCAGTTAATTTTTCGGTAAGTCCTTCATATTCTCCGCTCCTAATATTAGCTAAGCTTTGTCGTTCGGGACGCGTGGCAGCTTCTTCATATAGATAAATAGGAATCTCTAATTCATTTGCAACCCTTTGACCGACCTGTTTTGCGATCTCAACACAGTCTGCCATTGTTACCCCCGAAACTGGCACAAATGGACATACATCGGTTGCACCCATTCTCGCATGCGCTCCCTGGTGTTCCCGCATATCAATTAGCTCCGAAGCTTTTTTGATTGTTCGAAACGCGGCTTCTTTAACACCCTCTGGAGAACCAATAAAAGTCACTACGGTTCGGTTCGTATCGGCTCCTGGGTCAACGTCTAATAATTTAACATTTTCTGTATCACTAATCTCTTTGGTAATTGCATCAATGACTTCTTGATTTCGTCCTTCGCTAAAATTGGGGACACATTCAACCAGTTTTAACATGACATCATTTCCTTATTTTTTCGTTAATCATAGCTGGTCTGTGGTTATTCATATTTTACGGAAGGTACCCGAATGCAAAAAGAAACCGAGAATTATTTACCCTCGGTTTCTATTAGATAATTTTGCATTAATATTTCAATTAATTATTTTACAAGCCTGTTTCTTCAACGGCTTTTTTCACTCGATCGAGTGATTGTGCCAGCAGTTCTTTTTCTTCATCGGTCAATTTTAATTCAAGAACTTTTTCCACGCCTCCTGCACCAATAATGACTGGTACGCCAATATAATAACCGTTTATTCCGTATTCACCTTCCAGCAAAGCAGCACATGGCAGCACACGTTTTTTATCTTTCAAATAAGACTCCGCCATTTCAATTGCACTAACAGCGGGGCTAAAGAAAGCACTACCATTGCCAAGTAAACCAACAATTTCAGTGCCGGCTTTCCGGGTTCTATCTACGATAGCATCAATCTTATCTTGCGGAAGTAATTCGGGCAGCGGAATACCACCCACGGTAGTAAGCCTGGGCAGCGGAACCATGGCTGGACCATGCCCACCAAGTACTGTGCCAGCAATATCTTCCGTTGAAACACCCAATTCTAAAGCAATAAAGGAATGATATCTGCCAGTATCTAACACACCAGCCATTCCGACGACACGATTTTTCGGAAAACCTGTTATCTTCTTAAAAGAGTATACCATTGCATCCAGCGGATTGGTCAAAATGATGCAGAAAGCGTCCTTACAATACTTTTTAACATTCTCAGCAACATTGGTCATAATTTTGATATTAACATCCAACAAATCCTCTCGACTCATCCCTGGTTTGCGCGGTACACCTGCCGTGACAATCACAACCTCAGAGCCTTTAATATCCTCCCAGTTACTTGTTCCACTTAAATTACTATCTACACCCATCAGTGGTGTAGCCTCAAAAATATCAAGGGTTTTACCTTTTGCCATACCTTCTTTCTCGGGAATTTCAACAACTATTGCATCACCTAATTCTTGTTGTGCTACTAGAAGAGCTAAGATACCACCAATTTGACCTCCGCCAATTAAAGCAATTTTTTTTCTCGCCATATTGTTCTCCTATTTTGTATTATGTGGCTTTTATATATAATTAATTAAAGGGAGTTTTTCAATTATATCAATACCCCATAGAACAAGCTTCTTGACAACCAGTTCTTCTGCACCACACATTACCACACACAAGAAGGAAACAAGCTAAGCATTTAACACATGAACCATCTTTTTCGATCGACCGCTGGTCGTATATTGCACTATGCCATTGATCTTTGCAAAGAGAGTGTAGTCACTACCGAGACCAACATTCATCCCTGGATGGACTTTTGTGCCACATTGTCGAACCAGGATACTGCCCGCGGTCACTCGCTGACCACCAAAACATTTAACGCCTCTCATCTGGGCATTGCTGTCACGACCATTTTTCGAGCTGCCAACACCTTTTTTATGTGCCATGTTATAAACCTCCAATTCTATTTTTCAATTTATACAACAATGTCTTCAATTTTTAGCCGGGTATAATCCTGCCGGTGTCCATTTTTAACTTTATATCCTTTTCTTCTTTTCTTTTTGAAAACAATGACTTTTTTTCCTCGTTCAAAATTTACAATAGAAGCTTTAATTTGTGCACCTTCGATAATCGGATTTCCTAGTTTCAAACCACTATCATCAGAAATTAGCATGACACGATCTAATTCAACTGTGTTTCCGACTTCACCAGAAATTTTTGGGGTTACAATTTCATCATCTTTTGCAACTTTAAACTGTTGACCTCCAACTTCAATAATAGCATACATCTACCAAACCTCCACGCATTTTATAAGGAAAATTACAATAGAGTTCTGCAAAATAGGTAAAAATGTCATTTCGAGTGAAACGAGAAATCTGGTTAACGAATTGATCTTATGAGATATACAGACTTCTCACTCCACTTCGTTCCGTTCGAAATGACACTAAAATTTTAATTTTGCAGAAGTCTAAAAATTACAATTCTAAGGAGTGCTACTGACCTCAGTGGTTTTGGAAAGCGCTGAGGTCTAAAAGAAATAACACAGGCTTAATATAACAATTTTTATCATTTTTGTCAAGAGCTAAATTTTTCCGTTAGGTCCTTATGAGTTCTTTTTGAATAGAAACGGTATTCATCAATATCTAAACTTGAATCTTCCTGCAACTCTATCAAGATTCTCTGTTTCCACATAATGCGACGAATTGGACTGCGCACACCTTCTGTGAGATAAGATTTGATTTCAGGATGAGTCACCAATCGAATATTTCGTTCTCTGGAAGATGCTTTTAATCTTCTCACCCACCGTTCGATTTTGGTCAGAATTGTAGTTTTTGCCGTAATCCGACCTAAGCCTCTGCATGTGGGACATGTTTCACTGAAAGTAAACATTAAACTCGGTCTCACCCGCTCTCTTGTCATTTCAATTAAGCCAAATTCACTAATAGGTGTAATATTAGCCTGAGCCCGGTCTTTTCTTAATTCCCGTCTAAATTCATCATGCAGTCGTTTTTTATTTCTATCGTCTCTCATATCGATAAAATCAATTACAATAATTCCACCCAGATCTCGCAACCTTAATTGTCGAGCAATCTCATTTGCAGCCTCCAAATTTATTCTTAATGAATTTTGCTCATGGTCTTTACGTCCAATGAATTTACCACTATTAACATCGATCGCAGCTAACGCTTCCGTCTGGTCAAAAATAACATACCCCCCGCTCTTTAACCATACTTTTCGAGCCAAACTTTTTTCGATCTCTGCTTCGATACCATAATAATCAAATATGGGTATCTTTTTATTATAATATTCCACTGAGTTTGCCAGGTTTCGAGCTACGTCCTTCAAATAGGAATTAATTTCTCGATAAAGCTTTCTGGTATCGACAATTAATCTATTAACATCTCTTGTGAAAAGGTCTCGAATCACACTCGAAGTCATTCCCATGTCCTTGTAAACTAGCATCGGTGGTTTAACACCTTTTAACTTTTTTTCGAGCTTTTGCCAGATTTTATAAAGTTGCTCAATATCGGCTTTCAGCACCGGCACATTACGTCCTTCAGCTACCGTTCGCACAATAATACCGAAACTATCTGGACGTAAACTTTTAGCAACCTTTCTTAACCGCCTTCGTTCTTTAAGGCTGTCGATCTTTTTTGATACCCCGACCATAGAGGAATTTGGGACTAAAACGGTGAAACGACCAGGAATTGAAATCTGGGTGGTTAACCTGGAACCTTTGGTGCTAATGGGTTCCTTTATAATCTGTACCAAAATTTCCTGACCAACTTTAATCTGTTCAGGTGGAATTTCTTCTTCATGATGATTATCTTCACCCCGGTCAATTATAGCACTGACTGTCGAAAAAGATTCACCTATATCTGAAAAATGAAGAAATGCATCCTGTTTTTGACCAATATCTACAAACGCGGCACGCATTCCTTTCACAACGTTGACTACTTTACCGAGGTAAATATCTCCAACCATCCGTTCACGTTCGGGCTTTTCAACAAAAAGTTCGACTAATTTTCTTTCTTCCAGTATAGCTATCCGTGTCTCTCCAAGTGAAGAGTTAATAATAATTTCTTTGTTCATGCTCTATCCTATCTTAACAATTATTTTTTTCCTGAGAAATTAAACTTCGAGCGGCGTGGCTTTTACATCCCCGAATTGAATTAATAAATTTGACCGATTAACTCGACTCAAAGTAATCTCTTCAGCGGTTAACGATAACATTTCGCTGAGAATTTCTGGAATACGAGCAGTCCTACCATGAAGAATGTGAAGCGAGACATGCAATTTTTCATTTTTTCCTACCGTACGAATTGATTCGATGAAAGGTCGCATATCTAATTCTTGTTCGTCGGCGCCTCTTTTTCGCTTAATGGTAATTTGCTTCCGCTCCAATAATTCAGCGATTGATTGATTAAGATAGGATTGATCAAAAGTTCTGTATAATATTACATCATATTCTGCCCGATTTATAACTGATGCGAGTGATTGGTGCTTTCCGTACAAATTTCTTGTTTCTAATATTGTTAAGCCCTGGGGAAGTATTTTATTCAAAGCAGATTTAATATCACGTTCTTTATCGCGATAATATTGAACATCCATGTATTCAGCATCACTGGTAAATCCTACGGCTAAAGGGGGACCAAATGCGATGCGTGGATGGGGATGAAATCCTTGTGAATAAACTAAGTTAAGTCCTGCTCGACGGAATGCACGTTCGAAGATACGAACCAAATCAAGATGCGAAGTAAAACGAATTGGATATCTTTTTTCGTATTTTATTCTCATTGCCCGAATTGAAGGTTCAGTGATTGGTCTTATTCGCTTACGTGAACGACCATATTCAATTTCCGAACCTTGTTCATATTGCAAATTTTTATCAGATTGCTGCTTATCTTTGTTCACTTGATAGAGAATGTCTCTACACACTGGCTGAGACATCATCCCACAGACATTGCAGGCTGTTTGTCTGCAATCCAGAGTTGTACGCCCCTCAGTTGACCACTGGTATTCTTTTTTGAGATAATCTTTTGTAACACCTTTAGAAATATGATCCCAGGGGAAAATTTCATTAAGATCACGCTTTCGAGTGTATAATTGAGGATCGATTTGGTGATGCTGGAAAGCTTTCTCCCAAAAATCAAATTTGAATTGGTCACCCCAGGCATCAAATTTTGCCCCCTGTTTCCAGGCTTGAAATATGGCATTCCCCAATTTTCTATCACCTCTGGCTATCACGCCCTCAAGATAAGAAACTGCCGGTTCTCGCCAGTTAAATTTGATTTTATTATTCGATAGTCTGTCCTTCAGATAGAAAATTTTCTCAGTCATTTCCTTTATTGAGTTTTGTTTAATCCACTGAAAAGGAGTGTGAGGCTTGGGACAGAAAGGAGAAACTGAAATGTGGATGGATTTACCTCTATTTTGGCTGATTATTTTAAGAATTTCATTAATCAAGGAAACAATACCATCCAGATCCTCTTGAGTTTCATCTGGTTGACCGACCATGAAGTATAATTTAACTTTATCCCAACCTTCATCAACAGCAATCCTTATTGCGTGAAGCAGGTCTTCATTGGTGTTTGTTTTATTTATGATATTTCTCAAACGTTCAGTTCCTGCTTCGGGTGCCAGTGTTAATCCTGATTTTTTCACTTTTCTGGCATATTTTGCCATTTCAATAGAAAATGTTTCTGTTCGAAGAGATGGAAAAGAAACATTCACCATTTGTGGTTCAAGAACGCGAGCCAAACGACTTAACAGCAAGCTAAGCTGGCTGTAATCTGAAGTTGATAATGATGCCAGTGAAATTTCATCATATCCTGTGTTTTTAATTACAGTTGACACCTGGCTTACTAATTCATCTACTGACCGCTCACGAACGGGTCGATAAATAATTCCAGCGTTACAAAAACGACACCCCTGGGTACATCCTCGCATGATTTCTACTGAATAGCGATCATGAGTCGTTTCAATTAATGGGACTAATGGATGCTGTGGATAATACTCTGGTTTTAATTTCTCAATAGTTCGAGCAACAATCTGTTCTGGGATATCCTCCTTATCTGGTTTTACTGTTGTTACTTTTATTTGTTTATCATATTGAATTTGATAAAAACATGGGACATAAACACCCTGCAATTGGGCTAATTGATGCAAAATTTCATTTTTTGAGCCTCCTTCTTTTTTTGCATCATGGACAATTCGAGCAATGTCAATAACAACCTCTTCCCCATCGCCAATCACATAAGCATCAATAAAAATTGCTAGCGGCTCTGGATTATAAGCACAGGGACCTCCAGCAATAACTAAGGGTGAATGATCTTCACGTTCTTCCGATAAGATTGGAATTCCCGCCATGTCTAATATATTTAGCACATTGGTATAATGAAGTTCATATTGTAAAGTAAAACCTAAAATGTCAAAATTCTTTAAAGGTTGTTTTGTTTCTAATGAAAAAAGGGGTAACTTCCTTTTACGTAGTTTTTCTTCCATATCTGTTGCCGGTGCGTAGACTCGTTCGGCAACAATAAACGGCGCTTTGTTTAGAATGTGATATAAAATCTCAAAACCAATGTGTGACATTCCAATCTCATAGAGATCAGGAAAGATCAATGCAAATTTTAACAGGTCTTTTGACCAATCCTTTTTAATAACATTTATTTCATTCCCGATATATCTACCGGGTTTATTCACTAAAGGTAAAATTTGTTCGTGTAATATTCTTTCTAAATCGTTCATTTATTTTGTACAAAGTTATCAAAATCTTACCACTAAGCCACAAGGTGAACTTCAAATGTTGAGCTATTATTTTTATGTTTTTTGTAAATTCGATAAAAATCTTAGTATTCAACGAATTGAGAAAATTTAAGTTCCGGATGAATAATTCTCTCTCGCAAACTTCACACCTGTTTCGACAGCCTTAATATTAGTGTCAATAAATTTCTTTTTCTTTATGGACTTGCGAATCGCATCAAAAGCAACTTTGTAATCCATGAGTTTTGTATATTCAAGGTATGCCCCAACACAGATCATATTGGCTGCTGCTGTGAGTCCTAAATTAGACGCCATTTCGGTCAACGGGATGTATAATACACGAACATCAGTGCGTCGTATTTTTCGATCAACAATTGAAGAATTAACAATAATTAATCCATCCTTTGTAACCATGTCTTCAAACGCATCTAACGAAGGCCCGTTCATTGCAATGAGTACATTAGGATTTGTTGTTAAAGGAGAACCAATTCGTTTGTTCGATAGTATCACACTACAATTTGCAGTGCCACCCCTCATTTCGGGTCCATAAGAAGGAAGCCAACTAACATGCAAATTTTGATCCATTGCACAGGAAGCGAGTATGACTCCTGCGGTAAGCACGCCCTGTCCACCGAATCCGGCAATTTTCAATTTCTGTTCTGGAAAATTCCGGACAAAATCCTCATCTCCTCCTTTTTTTCCAGCCGATTTGGATAAACCTAAAATTTCCAGGATTTCTCGATCTGAATATTCTTTTCGATTAATCTCACGCGGCTCGACTTTATCAGAAATATCCTTAAAAACCTGGACTGGAAAATAGGTCATCATGTTTTCTCGAATCCATTGCTGTGATTCAACAGGAGATACTTTCCACCCAGTTGGGCATGGCGACAATACTTCAATAAATGAAAAACCTTTATTATCTATCTGGTTCTTAATTGCTTTCCGAATCGCTTTCCGAGTTCGGTTAATCGTTTTAAAATCAACCAGGGCGGTACGTTCTACATATACAGGTGCTTCCAAGGTGCTGATAAGTTCACACATTCGAATAGGAAATCCCTCATTGGTCGGTTTTCTTCCATAAGGACTGGTAGTGGTACGCTGTCCAACAAGGGTCGTTGGCGCCATTTGACCGCCTGTCATCCCATAAATCGCATTATTAATAAAAATCACTGTGATGTTTTCCCCTCGATTAGCTGCGTTAATTATTTCAGCACCACCGATCGCAGCCAGGTCACCATCCCCTTGATAGGAAATGATGACACTATCCGGATTACTTCGCTTAAGTCCTGTGGCAATTGCCGGGGCTCTTCCATGAGCTGCCTGGATATTACCGATATCAAAGTAATAATAGGCAAACACCGAACAACCGACGGGAGAAATTAATATGGTTCTATCCGAAACGTTATACTCATCTATCGTCTCCGCCAAAATTTTATGTACATTGCCGTGCCCGCATCCAGGACAATAGTGGGTTGTCTTCTGATGGGTTTTGCCCTTTCGTTCAAAATTATTATAAAAGGATTTTGGCTTCCGTAATACTTGCGCCTTCATATTTACTCCTTGAATATTGAATAAACATTTCTATTAAATCGTAGTGCGTAGGGAGTGGGGCGCAGGGCGATTCTCGCTACGATCTACGTCCCACACCCTACATTTATCCACAACAGAAATAATTGTTAACTAACAAAGTTACGTGTTTCTTGAACCAGCTCCTCAACCGACGGAATCGCACCACCCATTCTCGAATAAAATTGCACCTCCCTCCTACCATTCACAGCCAGGCGTATATCATCCACCATTTGTCCATTACTTAATTCAACGACTAAAAACTTTTCAGCCGTATCACATAATTCAGCCGTATGTTTTTTGGGAAACGGAAATAAAGTAATGGGACGGAATAAACCGACTTTTTTACCTTCATCACGCAACATTTCGACTACATTTTGAAGCAATCTGGATACGATACCGTATCCCACCAAAATTAGCTCTGCATCATCTGTGAACATCGTTTCAAAACGCACTTCATTTTTTTCTACGTCCTGATATTTAGCAAGTAATTTTCTATTATGTTCTTCCAACAATTGTGTATTCATTAAAATGGAGGTTATCAGATTTTTTTTACTTTCCCGGTCGCCATAAAGCGCCCAATCTTTGCGCTGTAACTTCTTACGTGTGGCAGGAAATTCAACTGGTTCCATCATCTGACCGATATAGGCATCGGTGAGGACAATTGATGGATTTCGATATTTGTCAGCCAAGTCAAACGCTAACATGGTTAAATCACACATCTCCTGGGCTGAATTCGGTGCTAAAACGATTGCTCGATAATTACCATGTCCGCCTCCTTTCACGATCTGGTTATAATCACCCTGCTCTGGCCAGATGTTTCCCAATCCCGGACCCGCACGCATAACATCCACAATCACACATGGTAACTCTGCTCCTGCACAATAAGAAATCCCCTCTTGCTTTA
>SMTZ1_10002998_pt1 | contig 17022 bp, 9 predicted proteins | sample DeeMarSWOR136_30_FD_25667 | JGI IMG/M metagenome (IMG submission 25667)
CTATGATCTTTACATCTCTCCTCACCTTTTCCGCAAACTGAAGCTCTCTTAAGATAAAAGACAAGTTCACATTGTTCACAAATAGGACAGAATTCGAATCCAGATGTTGAATGGTGTTGTAACCGTAATTGTGCGCAATTCGGTTGTTTGACAAATTTGCATATGCGAAATGCTTGGATAAAGGAATAAGAGAGATAAGCAAAAAGATGACCAATGCCGAATGACGAATGGTTGATGACCCACTTTTGATTTGATCGGTCAAGAAAAAGATCCCTAAGCCGTAGAGGAAAGCCAAAGAGAAGAGAGAGAAGGTCAAATATCCATGAAGATCAGGATTGGTGGATATGAACTCGGTCGTCATAAATATAACTGAGGCGCAATTGCCCATAATCAGCAGTAAGAGAAAGAGCAAAATCCTTTTACCATATTTTGCCAAGAACATCATTCCCAAAAGACTTATCAAGAGACATATCAAAGTGATCTGATCATAGAAAAGATGAATCATGCCCAATATCTTCTCTTCAATATTTGAAAGAAAGTTGAGGCTCAGATTCCTTAGAGATTCAATGGCAAAGACGGAAGAAGCTGATCCGGATATAGATCGGGTATCTCCCCAGGCTAACACGGGAGAAGCCAAGGAGCGGATAGGAAGATAGAGATAGACACTTAAACCCAATAAGAAGGAAAAAACGTATAAAGGAAATCTTCTCAGGGTTATGCCAAATGACGAATGAGTCATGCCGGATGAAGACAGAAGAAGGAAGAACAGAGCGGGGGTGGTGGATAACAAGCTCAGATGGTGGTTTCCCAGGCCTAATCCCAAAAGAAAGAGGAACAGAAAGATGTATTTCGGATAGCGAGTCCTAAGGTATCGAAGACTCAAGAGCAAAAGCAGAGCAAAAAAGAGGATGTTTAACGAATAGACCTCTGCTCTTACCGCCTGCATCCAGAAAGAATAAGTGAAACCAAAAACCAGAAGAAAAGCTAAAGCTGAGATGGCAACTTGTGTTTTTTTCTGTCCAACTCCTGGAAAAAACAGATTTGAGAGTTCAAAAAAAGCAAAATAGAGAGTCAATAGGGCAAATGCTGAAAAAAGAGCTGAGAGGAAATTGATTTTTAAAGCCAAGTTGAAAAAAGGCAGAAATGAGAAGAATTTGCCCAAAAGGATATAGATTGGAAAACCGGGTCGGTGGGGTATCCCTAAAACCGCGATATTGGCGATGAGTTCACCAGAATCCCACCAAAAGACGGTAGGGCATAGGGTGAAAACATATATCAGTAGGAAAAAAGGAAATAGAAACAGCCCCAAAGACCTTTTTGAGAAGAGAGATTGTTTTGTCACTTGTCTCCGACAGCTAGGGGCGATTTAAGCTGATATTTCTCTATCTTTCTATATAGAGTGGAGCTATCTATGCCCAGAATCGAAGCGGCTTTGCTCTTTTGCCATCCAGTTTGGTTTAAAACCCAATAAATGTAGGCTTTCTCAATGCTCTCTAAGTCCGGGGTGGAGGGCCTGGTATCAGTTACCAATTCGACCGGGTTTGGCTCTTTTATTTTCTCAGGTAGGTCCTCCATGTTTATTTGGATTCCTTTAGCCAACAGAACCGCATGCTCGATGGTATTTTCCAATTCCCTCACGTTTCCGGGCCATTTATATGAGAGCAAGAATTTCATTGTCTCTTCCGAGATGGACTTTTTTTCTATCCCCATATTCTCACAATACTTCTTGATGAAATAAGAGGTCAAAAGTTTTATGTCATCCCTTCTCTCTCTCAAAGGAGGAATCTTGATGGAGATAACATTGAGCCGATAGTAAAGGTCGGGTCTGAAATTTCCAAGCCTAACTTCCTGTTCCAAATCGGCATTGGTGGCGGCGATCAGTCTAACATCCACCTTCATGGGTGTGGTTCCGCCCACCGGGGTGATTTCCTTTTCCTCTAAAGCCCTCAGGAGTTTGACCTGAATTGCGGGAGAGGTCATGCCCACTTCATCTGAAAAGAATGTCCCTCCATCCGCCACCTTAAACAATCCGTCCTTGTCCTTCACCGCTCCGGTGAAAGAACCCTTGATATGCCCGAAAAGTTCGCTTTCCAACAGGTTTTCAGGGAGTGCGGCACAGTTGATGGTCACGAAGGATTTATCCGCCCTCTGGCTGTGATAATGAATGGCTTTGGCTATAAGCTCTTTGCCGGTGCCCGATTCTCCCTCGATTAATACGGTGGAGTCAGACCTTGCCACTTTCTCTGCCATCTTCTTGAGCTTGACGATCTCCGGTGAGTTGCCGATGAAGCAGTCAAAATCCGATTTTTTCTTAAGTTCCTGTTTGAGCCTGATGTTTTCGTGGGTGATCTTTTTTTGTTCTAAACACTTCTTTATGGCTATCTTTATCTCATCCACCTTGAAGGGTTTGGTGATGTAATCGTAAGCACCGTTTTTCAAAGCTTCTATGGCAGTATCCACCGAGGCGAAGGCGGTCATCACTATGAAGCTTAAATCTGGATTAACGGATTTTGCTTCGGATAAGAGCTCCAACCCACTCATCTCTGGCATCAAAAGATCGGCGATTACCAGGTCGTAGTTTTCCTTTTTGATACGTTCTAAGGCGATCTTACTATCCTGAGAGGCAGTGGTCTTATAACCTTCCTTATCCAGCATGATCTGCATGAAACTGCACATCGACTCCTCGTCGTCGACCACCATGATCTTGGCCTTCTCCATTTCTCTCCCCGATTCGGTAAAGAATGATTAATGACGTATGACGAATTACCAATAACTTGTGACTACGACTTATGACTGCTTTTGTTATCGGCAGGATATGAGGTAGTTCTTAGAAAAGAAAAAATTTCAGGTGTGCAATGACAGGACACTGTCTTGTTGTCTTCAAGCTATTCTTGAAAGTCTCAATTTTGACAGGCAGGCTATCAATATCAAGATCCCCCAAGTGATGAAGGATAAATACAAGGAGAGATCGTTTAATCTTCGCCCCACAGTTTCGAAATTTATGATGTCTACCAGAATAAAGAATAAAACCAACATAAAGGTTATGAACTTATCTTTCCCCGCCTTCGGCGGAATCTTCGAGAAGTTCGTCTCGAGAACATAATAAACCAAGATCATTATTGCCAAAATGGAGGAGGAATAATTTTGAAACCACCCTAAGGGTGAAAACAGTGCCATAAAGATAAAAAGAAGAGAGTATTCTATGCTCTCCTTGCTATGAACAAAAGGCTTTTCGATAGTCTCGGATTTCTTATTCAGAAACAACAGGAAGCCGAACAAGCCGACGATGGCGGTATAAATTATCGCAGTCACCGTGGTATAGCTTAAATTGAGTATATTGACCCCATAAGGCGTCGAAGTGAGGAGACGATGAAACAAGGCGAAGATGGACTGATTCATGTCCACAGCCAAAAGGGGTGGAGATGAAATGGACATGATTTTTTTCCAGCCCAGAAGCAAATTTATATTTCCTGAAAATCCATAAACCAAAGAGGGGGCCAGAAGAAATACCAGGCTTATAAGTATCGTAGTTGCTGTTAATCGGAATCTTTTTTTATACAAAAAGTAAGGTAAGAAAACCAAAGAGGTGGGCTTGATTAAGATAGATAGGGCAAGGAAAATTCCTGCCAAAAATTCTTTTCCACGCTCGGTGAACAAAAGACATATGAAGATAAACAGAAGGATAAGAAAGTCAGTTTGTCCCAATCGAATTTCTCTTGCCAGAAACTTCGAAGCCAAAAGCAAAGATAGGATATAGAAAAATGCGGGGGGTGGTTTATCGCTCATAATCATCTGCTTTGCCATTTTCATTATGAAAAACAAGCTAACGCACATGCCCAAAAGCCACACAAGTGATGCATAGGAGAGAGGCAAAAGTCCGATAGGAGCAACCAACAAGGCAAAGAAGGGTGAATACTTGTAAAGATAGTGCCCATCTTCGAAATTATACAGATTCTCTGTATGCAGCACGCGAGTAGCGGCTCGATGAACCACATCAAAATCGTTCATCCCGCGGCCTAAGGTATTCCTGAAGAAACCAATTACCACAATTGCCAAAATTACGTAGATAGCTATTTTGACGTAATTCGTCTTCTTCATTTTGAGAGCCGTGAAGAATTCATCTTTTGCGGGGCTGAGAACCCCGTCTACGTGGGGGATAGTATTGTTATTTGAACCTAAACGCGTAGGGCGGGCTCCCAGCCCGCCACACCATTTGGTAAACCACAAGGTTTATACTCCAATTTACCTCTCCCCCGTTTTATTCCCCCTCTCCATTTTATGTTGAAAATCCCCCCAGAGGCGGGAGAGAGTGACACAGGGGTCAGGTTTGAAGCGTTTACCACTTCCAATATTTCAAACCCAAGTCCAGAAGCCTCCTCGGCTGTTTGTGAAACAAACCCTCGATTATTTGCTTGTTTTCTGATAGCAGTGCCTGCCAGGAGCCTCTGAGTTTCAGTATCAGTTCTTTGTACCCGATGATTTCGACAAGAGCCTTTGCCGCGATCGCTCTAACAGACCTATCTTGGTCCTTCAGACAACGCATCAAAGGGTCAATAGCTCTTCTGCTTCCAATCCTACCCAAAGACTCGGCAGCAGCTCTTCTGACCCAATCATGGTTGTCCCTTAACGCCTTTATCAAAGGGGCAACAGCTTTCGGGTCTGCGATTCTGCCCAAAGCTTCTGCAGCATAGGACCTGACCCATTCTACTTCCTCCTCCAAAGCACCTACCAAACTGTCGACACCTTTTGGATCTCCTATCTTACCTAGAGCGTCTGCCGCAGTCTGTCTGACGGTTCTGTCACGATCCTTTAATGCCCTCAATAGAGCGTCAACAGCTTTCGAATTCCCAACTTCACCAAGAGCCTGAGCCGCGCTCCATCTAGTATAGGCATCTTCATGGTTCAAAACACCTATCAAGGGATCAACAGCTATCGCACCTCCGATTTCCCCCAATGCTTCGGCGGCAGAGGATCTTACGTGTTCGTCTCCGTCCGTCAAAGCATTTATCAGAGAATCAGTAGCTTTTGAGTCTCCGATTTTCCCGAGAGCCTCGGCGGCAGAAGACCTAACGGCCTCATCTTCATCCTCCAGAGCGGCTATCAGGGGAACGACCGCGTTTAGGTCTCCGATCTTGCCGAGACCTTCCGCGGCAAGCAATCTTACACCAGGATCCACATCAGCCAGAGCACCTACTAGGGCACGCACAGCTCTTGGATCAGTGATCCCACCCAGAGCACAAGCGGCGCGCTGTCTGATACCCCGGTGTTTGTGCGTCAACGTTTCTATCAGACGGGGAACAGCTTTCGAGTCACCGATCGCAGCCAGAGCATATGCGGCATCCCATCCGACATCATCATCGGTCAAGGCCTCCAACAAAGGATCGATGGTTTCTGGATGACCGATTAGACTCAAAGCGTTCACTGCGGCCCACCTCATTTCGGCCTCTCTGTGACCCAGCAGGTTTGCAAGGGAAGGAATAGAACTCGGGTCGCCGATGAACCCGAGCACCCTGGCCGCATCAATCTGGATTTCCTTGTCTCGATGGCCCAAGCATTGCATGAAGGCCATTGTTACGCTCGGATCACCGATTTCTTTGAGCGCCTCACCCGCTGTGGGACCAATCGCGACATCCATCAAGGCCTTCGCCAATGGATGAATAGCCCTTGAGTCTCGGATTCTGCCCAGGGCCTCTGCTGCGTTAGCCCTAACCCAAGACTCTTGATCTCCTAAAGCATTTGCGAGGCCGTCAATAGCTCTTGAGTCTCCGATTTCCCCAAGAGCGTATGCAGCCTCCCTCCTGATTATCTCATCTTCACTTTCACTGAGCCATTGGAGAAGGCGGTCTACGATACGTTCGTCACCGATCTTGGATAGGATATCAAAGGTTCGATAAAACCCCTTTTCAGCCGAGTCCAAGAGTTCCTCAATTAGGTTGGCGAACTTCTGCGGGTCGGAGGCACAGTAAGAGATGCAAAGTCCGGAAAAGAAGAGATCGTATTCTGTAATCTTCCATATTAAGTCCTTTGAGCATCTTTGATCCAACAAACCGACAAGGAACAAAAAAGACTGATCCCACTTCCTGTGTTCTAGATGCCTTCTGAATTCCTCTTCGATCAGTTTGCCGTCTCCCGAGAAGATATTGTCTTTCAGCTCCAAGCTGGCGAAATATTCCTGGAAGGATTGATGTCTGAAATCAATTTGGTTTGTTGTCCGCTCAAAGATTCTATTTAGGATACCCCAGTCTAAGAGGGTGTATAGTTCATCTTCTTCTAAGACTTCGTGTTTGTATACCACTTTTTCCGGAAACGAACCTAAAAAGCCTCGGTCAATCAAATCATATGACAGCTTTTGCAAATCCAACTTTCTTTTTTCTGCGGATAGTCTCGTTGTCTTAACCTCTTTTTCATGTTCAAAAAGATGATCGATAAATCTCTCATAAAGGTGCGATCTGGTCCTGATCTCAGAGAGAGTTTCACCATCTTCTGCCAAAAGACTGGAGATCATCTGTAAAAGGATGGGAATCCGAACAAGCTCCCTGTTCTGCCTTATTATCTCTTTGACCTTGGGATTTTCCGTCCGATCCTTTAGATATTTCTCAATTCTTTTTTGATTAAAGGGAATAAGTTGAATGAATTTATAATTTCGTAATTGGCTCGCAATCAAACTGTATCCGATCTGGCGGGTTGCGAGTATTATCTTGTTATCCCCGAAAATCTCTTTACTTTGCAGTTGCTGGGAAACAATGGATGAATCGGAGACCTGGTCAAGACCATCTAGGAGAAAAAGAAATTTTTTCTGCTTGAGGACGGCACTGATAAACCTCTCTAATTTCCGTTTATCTGTCACTCTTGAAAATTTGGTGGCAAGGCGTGAAATAAGCTGGTCCTGGGTGGTGTAGTCTCTTAGGATGGATAAATGAAGATAGACTGGGAGGTAATATTTTGAAACCTCTCCTTTGGAGAGGGAAAGCTCCAGCCATTTCAGAAAAGTGGTCTTTCCCATTCCGGATTCGGAGACTAAGACATAATCATTTTTATCTTGTCTTACAATTTCCGCTAGTGAGATTGGCGCAAAATATGTTTCCTCCCCTATCTTTTTCTTCTTATCTTTCAATTCTAGTGGCATCTTCTCCCACAGAGGTCTTTCGGTTTTCCTCTCAATCGCAGGCTCAACATAGTCATTTCCTTCGCCCAGTTCCTCCTGAAATTCTTTTTCCTTTGTGGTTCTGATATGCTCAAGGCACTTCTTTTTCAGCCTTTCAATCTCATCAAAACTTATCCAGTCTCGTAGTTCTCGCAGGGTTTTTGTGTTCAAAAGATCCCGAAGTTCTGACTGATGGAAAACAGCAGACTCGAGGGTGTTACAAAAATACCTAATTCCTTCCTCGGCTTTTTTATCAATATCTACATGGGCTTGCCAGCACTCTTTAAACTTCTTCTCCAGCAGATCAAAGTTGATCTCCTCAACAGATACTGGATCGACAACTTTAAGCCATAGTTCTCCAAATACATCCTCATCCAGGAAGAATTCCTTGTACAGTGTTCCTGATCTACCGACTTTGAACCCTCTCTTCACTAGAGATTGAAAGCATTCCGCGATCGCTTTCTTAAATGCGTTCTTCTTCTCTATATCTTCAAGGAGTTTTGAGACGGGTTTTCCAGCAGCCTTCTCGAATATTTTGTCAACGACCTTTTCGGCAAGTTTAATGAGAAGTGATTCCCCTACCATATTACAACCTCTTGTAAAGCTGAAGCTTCACTCTCCAACTGATCTCTGTTTGATGTCCTCAACATCTATTCTCGAGGATGTATTTGCCGGAATTCGCTTCGATCTTGGTGGGGTATTTGCCGGAAAAGCAGGCCACGCAGAAATCTCTTCCATCCAGAGAGTGCATGGAGAGCATCCCCGGCAAGGAAAGATAACCGAGAGTATTTACGTCCAGATATTTTCTGATCTGATCCACTGATTTGGAGGAAGCCACCAGTTCCTCTTTGGTGGGCATGTCAATGCCGTAAAAGCAGGGGGAGATTATGGGTGGGGAGCTTACCCGGAAATGAACCTCCGTTGCTCCTGCTGCTCTCAGCATTTTTATCAGCTTTTTGCTGGTGGTTCCTCTAACGATGGAATCATCCACGATCACCACTTTTTTATCTTTCAGAACTCCGCGAACGGGGTTAAATTTTATGCGAGCATCCAGGTCCCTTATCTTTTGTTCGGGCTCAATGAAGGTTCTTCCTATGTAATGGTTGCGGATCAAGCCCACCTCATATTTTATTCCCGACTCCTCGCAATAGCCCAGGGTCGCAGTATTGGATGAGTCCGGGACCGAGATTACGATGTCTGCATTCACGGGCTTTTCTTTAGCTAATTGCCTTCCCAGTCTTCTTCTGATTTTGTCCACGTTGTCCCCGAAAATAATTGAGTCCGGACGGGCAAAATAGATGAACTCAAAAATGCAAAAGGCGTGTCTTACTGATTTAAAGGGAAAATAGGACTTTATCCCATTCCGGTTGATAACAGCAATCTCTCCCGGCTGGATATCTCTTTCGTATTTTGCCCCAATTATGTCGAAGGCACAGGTCTCCGAAGCCACCACCCAGGCATCTTTTAGTCTCCCCAGGGCCAGGGGACGAAATCCATGTGGGTCTCTGGCGGCTACAAGCGAATCCATGGTGCAAAAGACTAGGGAAAATGCACCTTTCACCTTGAGAAGGGCATCTTGGATCATTTCCTCGACATTGTCTTTCTTTGAACGGGCCACCAAGTGAAGAATTATTTCGCTGTCACTGGTTGTCTGAAATATGGAGCCCTCCTTTTCCATTGCGATCCGCAGACTGTAAGAGTTAGTCAGGTTACCGTTATGTGCAACGGCCAAATCCCCCTTTTTGTATTTGATGAGCAAAGGCTGAACATTGACCGAAGAGGACGCGCCGGTGGTGGAATAGCGGTTATGGCCAATAGCCAAATTCCCTTTGAGTTTGTTCAAGATGTCCTTATGGAAAAATACCTCGTTTACCTCCTTGGACCCCTTGTGTTGATGTATTCTTTCTCCGTTGGAGGAGACGATGCCCGCTCCTTCTTGCCCTCTATGCTGTAAAGCGTAGAGTCCCAGATAGGTTAGCTCTGCCGCCTTCTTGGCACCATAGATGCCAAAGATCCCGCATTCCTCATGTATCAAATTTTCTATCATCTGGCACGCATCCTCAACACCGTTTATATACGAGCGAGACCCAAATTTAATAGACCCCTCAGCTTGTGTCAAGACATTTTGCTGAGCTTGTAACCTTAAATTACTGACATTTTTAATTTGCAAAAAACCTGACATTTTTGATTTGCGTTGACAACCGTAATTTTTTTCTTGACAGAGGCGGGGGATTTGGGTATAATAATTTTTTAAGTTGTTAAAGTGCTTTAAAAAACAAGGTTTCTAGAGGATTTATAGTTGTCGGGCATTTTTAAAGGAGGAGGTTATAACGCAACTGGGTAAGAATTTGTGCACCAGTGAAGAATCGTTTAGGTGCTTTAAGTGGATTTTGTGTCTGTATTGTTGCTTTTAGAATGGCTGATTTTTCAAGAATTGTTCGATTCGAGTTCGCTCATTACCGAAGCTTGGTGAAAGATTGAAGTGCCGGGTTAGTATGGAGTTTACAACCCATGAACACTCGGCTTTTTTAAATTCGGCCCAAAAGTGCATAAGATAATCATTGACTTCTATTTCTTATAGGTTGAGTTTTAGGTATACGATCATTCGTATCAATACTTTGCCTTGCGGGAACTGGCTAAGGCGGGATTGAGCATAATAGGGTTAAAGACAACGTGTTTCACTAAAATAGAGGAACGGCGGAAAAGATTGCCCCTACAATTTTTTTCCAATGAATACGGAAAAAACAAAAGTTAAAAAGTAAAAACTCTTACTTTCAAGAATTCTTGATTGGAATTGACATTTTGTTACAGTGGATGGAGGATTGAGTTTGCGAAAGGCATTTCTGATCAGTTGGATCATTTTCCTTCAGTGTCTGGTGTGGAGTGAATTGGCAACTTTTTTTAAGATTTCTAGGGAGGTTTTATTTGCCCAGGAGCCAGAGGGTGAGCAAGCTTTCCCTCCGGTTTCTTCTCCGGCTCTAGACGAGCAGACTCTGGAGAAAAGCATTGATCCAGAAAAGTACGTAGTGGGGACCGGAGATGTGCTATCCATTAACCTTTGGGGTGAGATAAACTTGAGTCATCAATTAAGGATTACCCCGGAAGGAGATCTTCTGATCCCCCGAGTGGGGAGGGTGGAGGTTGGCGGAAAACCACTAAGTGAGGTCAAAAAAACAATCCGGGAAGCGGTTATGAAATCTTACAAAAATGTGAAAGTGACCATCACCTTGGTGGGATTAAGAAGATTCAAGGTTTCCGTGGCGGGGGCGGTAAAAGCTCCTGGAATTTATTCGGTGTTTGCCAATACCCGTGTCTCGGAGGTGATTGGAAAAGGAGGAGGTTTTCTGCAAAATTCTTCCCTAAGAAACATTATGATTACCCATTCGGATGGAACCGTCTCGAAAGCCGATGTTTTTAAATTCTGGAGAACCGGGGACAGAACCAAAAACCCCTATGTTTTAGGAGGGGATCTGATCGTTGTGCCCGCAAGGGAAAATAATATCAATACCTGCGGAATATATGGTGCGGTGAAATCTCCAGGTCAATTCGAATATAGTCCGGAGGATAGTCTTTTTGATCTGATAAATCTCGCCTATGGTTTGACCATGGATGCCGATCTTCTTCGAGCAGACCTGATCAGATTTAATCCCGATCAACGCACCACCCAAACTATCTCCATGGATTTGGAGGCTTTAATCTCTGGAGACGATCCTCAAAGCAATATAGCTTTGATGCCGGACGATCGAGTGTTTATAAGGACTATTCCAGATTTCCACAAGAAGGAACAGGTAACCGTAAATGGAGAGGTGTTATACCCAGGAGTGTATGATATTGAGGAGGATCAAACCAGATTGTCGAAGGTCATCGCAAAAGCAGGAGGATTTACCCCAGATGCCTCCCTGATCGAAGCGGAAATGATCAGAGCATATAATGTAATTGATCCAGAATTCGAAAGATTAAAAAACATTCCAGTAGCAGACATGACCAAAACGGAATATGAGCACTTCAAATTAAGGGCAAGAGAAAGGCCGGGTAGAGTGGCGGTGAACTTCGAGAAGCTTTTTCTGGAAGGACTAAATGATTACGATGTTGTTTTAAAAAGCGGAGACATCATTAATATCCCAGTCAAGAGCATGGTGGTTAACGTCTCCGGAAGCGTGGTGAATCCGGGGTTGGTTCCATATAAGTCTGGTGAGGATTACAGATATTACGTAAGAAGGGCAGGCGGATTATCTTGGAAGGCACGCAAAAGCAAAATCCGGATTATTAAAGGCTTGACCGGAGAAAGGTTGCGTCCTTCCAAATCTCGCAAGATTGATCCGGGTGATACCATTTTGGTTCCGGAGAAACCAGAACGGGATTATTGGGGATTTTTCAAGGACACTATGATCGTCTTGGGAAACTTAGCTACCATTTACCTGGTGGTTCAACAAGCCACGGAATAAATAATAATTGGCCTCAGATGAATGGAAACATACTGCTTGGAGAAAGAGAGGCAAAATAAAAGTAACAGGTTTAAGGATAAAAAATGGAGCTGGAGAGATCGGCAAGAGATAATGCCGAAAAAGAGAGGATAACTCTGTATAGCTACTTAACCATTCTGATTGGCTATCGAAGGTTCATATTCGTGAATCTTCTGGGGGTATGTGTGGTAGTGGCAATTCTTTCTCTATTCTTGCCCAGCTGGTATACCGCCAGGACCAGCATCCTTCCTCCCCAAAGGGAAGGTTTAAGCTTAACCTCCTCCCCGGTGGGAGGAATCGCAGAATTTGGAACCTCCATGTCTTTGCCCTTCATGGCCACCCCATCAGACGTGATTGCCGCCATTCTCAAATCTCGTGCGGTGGCTATTGGGGTCATTGAGAAAGAGAATCTGATGGAGATATACAACGTCGAGACCAAGGAGAATGCCTTAAAAGAGCTTTTTTCACGTACCGAAGTGGGAGTAACCTCAGAAGGAATAATTTTTTTATCCTTCGAAGACAAAGACAAGTTTAAGGCAGCCAAGGTGGCAAACCGCTTTGTGGAAGAGCTTGATCGAGTTAACCAGGAGACCAATATCTCCCAGGCAAAAAATGCTCGAATTTTCATAGAAGAAAGGTTAGCCCAGACTAAAAGGGAGCTGAGCAAGGCAGAGGAGAATCTGAGGAGGTTTAAGGAGGAGAACAAGGCCATCTCCTTGAATGAGCAGACGAAAGCCGCTATCGAGGCGGCCGCAGATTTGAAGGCACAGATGGTGGCGTCAGAGATAGAGTTGAATGTTCTGCATAAAACTATGTCTCCCTCTCACCCTGAGATTCAGAGACTGAAGTCCAGAATAAAAGAGATAAAAAAACAGTTGGATACCTGGGAGTTTGGAAGCCAAAAGGAGAACCCTGAGGAGGAGAAGGCTCTCGATGTTCCTTTTTCTCAGGTTCCCACTATGAGCATGAAGTTAGCGCGCTTGGATAGAGAGGTAAGGATTCAGTCAGCCGTGTTTGAGCTTTTGACCAATCAATATGAGCAATACAAGATTCAAGAGACCAGAGATATCCCCACCATTCAGGTTTTAGATAAGGCATTTCCTCCAGAAAAAAGATCCAGACCCAAAAGGGCGGTGTTGGTGGGACTTGCTGGAATCATGAGCTTGGTCACCTCGGGCGTTTTTGTGTTCGGGTTGGAATATTTTAAAAGATCAAAAGAGAAAAACCCGAAGGAGTTTCAAAGACTGGAGATGCTCTTAGGTGCTTGGAGAAAAGACATGGAGGATCTGAAAAAAAAGATATCCTTTAGGCAGAGAAAAGATTCATCCTGACTTCCTCCTAAAGGAAGAAAGAAGTTTTCGAAGCTGGTTTAACGGTGTCGAGGCTGGTTCCGATGCTGGAGGTTTGATGATCGAAGCATAAGAATTCCAAAAGAATCGAGCATCGAATATCGAGAGCCGGGTTTCGTTACGGGTTTGGCCAAAGATAAACGTTTAACAGAATCTTTTCGAAAGGTAAAGTATGATTAAAATCGGTCTTGTAGGTTGTGGAGCCTGGGGGAAAAACTTGCTTAGAAATTTTGCCAACCTCCCTGGATGTGTGCTTGTTTCATGTTGTGATGAAAACCCAAAGCAGATTGAGAAAATTTGTCCCAATTATCCAGAAGTGAAATTCACTCAGGATCACAAGGAGATAATCGAGAATCCCAATTTAGATGCAGTGGTTATCTCCACTCCACCAGCCTCTCATTTTGAGTTATCCAAGTCTGCGATTTTGGCAGATAAGGACGTGTTTGTAGAAAAACCTCTGGTGTTGAAGGTTAAAGAGGGAGAGGAATTGGTAAAGTTGGCAGAAGAGAAGAAAAAGATTTTGATGGTAGGGCACATCATGGAATATCACGCTGCCACTCTAAAATTGAAAGATTATATAACCAAAGGTGAATTGGGCGAAATACTTTACCTTTATTCCACTCGAGTGAACTTGGGAAAGGTGAGGGACATTGAGAATGCTCTTTGGAGCTTTGCTCCTCACGACATCTCCATGATTTTGTTCTTGTTGGAAAAGGAACCCGTTTCAGTGACTGCTACAGGTCAATGTTATCTGCAGAAGAATAAAGGTGTTGAGGATGTGGCTTTCATGACCATGCATTTTGCCGATGGAGTGATGGCGCACATTCACGTAAGCTGGCTTGATCCGCATAAAGATAGGAAACTGACCGTGGTGGGAAGCAAGAAGATGGCGGTCTTCGATGATACTCAGTCCGCGGAAAAGATATGGATCTATGACAAGGGTGTGGATACTCGATTGGATTACAATACCTATGGGGAATACTTAAGCCTAAGATTTGGTGACATTTTGATTCCCAAAATTGAAACTGCCGAACCTTTGAGATCAGAATGTCAGCATTTCATCCAGTGCGTGGAAAAAAGAAAGCATCCCCGAAGCGATGGCAGGGATGGGTTACGTGTGCTTAAGATTTTGGACGCAGGAGAAAGATCACTGAAAATGGGCGGATCCCCAGTTGAAATAAAATAGTTTAAACTTTTCTAACCAAGTAGTCTTTGAATCACAAAAGGAGTTTATGAATGGAAAATTTTATTGACAACACTGCGAAGATTGGAGAGGGGACGAAATTAGGAAAATGCACGGTTATTGAAAGAGACGTGAAAATTGGAAAAGGATGCATTATCGGAAATAACGTTACCGTCTATCCTGAGACCCAAGTAGGAGACTTCGTCCGGATAGATGATAACACAGTTATAGGGAAACAACCCATGAAGGCGGCCACCTCTGCTACCACCAAAGAACAAAAGCTGCCTCCTGCAAAGATAGGAGACAACTGTTTGATTGGAACGTCGGTGGTGATCTATGCGGGAGCTGAATTGGGAAACAAGGTCTTGGTGGCAGACCTTTCCACAGTTAGAGAGAACGTGAAAGTCGGAAATTTCACCATCGTGGGAAGAGGAGTCGCCATTGAGAATTTCTGTAAGGTGGGCTCGTATTGCAAATTAGAAACAAACGTGTATATCACCGCTTACTCAGAGTTAGAAGATTATTGTTTTATTGCCCCTTGCGTGGCTACCAGCAACGACAACTACATGGCCAGAGGCAAGGAGAGGTTCAAGCACTTCAAAGGAGTGACGGTTAAAAAGGGAGGGAGAATCGGACTTAATGCCACCATTCTTCCCGGAAAGATTATTGCTGAGGATTCGCAGGTTGCTGCCGGAGCGGTAGTGACTAAGGATACCCCTTCTAAAAAAATAGTCCTGGGTGTGCCAGCCAAAATCTGGAGGGATGTGCCCGAAGATCAACTGTTGGAGAACCAGTAGCTGGTTGAAAGGTTAGAAGGTTTGAAAGTTAAAAGTTTACGAAATTCAAACAGTGTAGCTAAGCCTCCGTGGCTTGGAGATTGTAGATAATTCGGAGGATTTAAATGAAAGTTCCATTCTTGGATCTGAAGAGACAATATGATGCCATAAAAAAAGAAATGGACGAGGCAGTCTTCTCTGTCTTATTCAATACTAAGTTTATCTTAGGCCCTGAAGTCAAAAGTTTTGAAGAGAAAGTTGCTGCTTATTGTGCCACGAAATACGCCATCGGAGTAGCATCGGGCACTGATGCCTTGCTTTTGTCTCTGAGAGTTTGTGAAGTAAAGCCTGGGGATGAAGTCATCACCACCAGCTTCTCGTTCTTTGCTTCCGCTGGGGTGATCTCCAGATTGGGTGCCACACCGGTTTTTGTGGACATAGATGCTGATACTTACAATATCGATCCCGCCCAGGTTGAAAAAAAGATAAGCCCGAAGACCAAGGCAATAATGCCAGTTCATCTTTTTGGCCAGTGCGCAGATATGGATCCCATAATTGATGTTGCTAAACGGCACAATCTCAAAGTAGTAGAGGATGCGGCTCAATCCATCGGGGCAAAATACAAAGGGGAAAAAGCCGGAGCTATAGGAGATTTTGGCTGTTTTTCATTTTTCCCAAGCAAGAACTTGGGGGGTGCAGGTGATGGAGGAATGGTGGTCACTGATGACCCTGAAATGGCTGAGATGATCAGAATTCTGAGGGTGCATGGATCTAAACCGAAATACTATCATTCCATAATAGGTTATAATAGTCGTCTGGACACCTTGCAGGCTGCCATACTTGCCGTTAAGTTGAAACACTTAGATGACTGGAGCAAAAAAAGAAGAAAACATGCAGAAGCATATAACTCAGCTTTCAAAGATTTGGACATAATTACTCCGAAGGAGGAGAGTTATAGCTACCACATATATAACCAATATACCATTGCCGTCAAGAAAAGGGATGAGCTGAGAAAGCACTTGAAGCAAAAAGAAATAGGACATGATTCCTATTATCCGGTTCCTTTACACCTGCAGGAATGCTACAAGTTCTTGGGCTACAACAAGGGTGACCTGCCCGTTTCAGAGAAGAGAGCAGAGGAAGTGGTTTCCATTCCCGTATATCCTGAATTAACCCAGCAAGAGCAGGAATATGTTATTTCGACCATAAAGGAATTTGTAACTGGTTAGGTTTAGATCTTAAGAAGATGCAGCATGCAGCTACTGGAGTGTAAAGCTTGAGCTTTATCTTGGCACAGAGCAAAATGTTTTGGTTCCCCTAAAGGGGAACACTTCACTTTAGTTTCTTTTCAGAGTTATACGTGTAGCTATGAAGATTGTATCAGTTGTCGGGGCTCGCCCCCAGTTTGTTAAGTTGTCTGCTCTTTCTAAAGAGTTGAGGAAAAAACATCAAGAGATTATCCTGCATACTGGACAGCACTATGACGATGAGCTGTCCAAAGTATTCTTCTCTGAGCTTTCCATTCCAGAACCCGATTACAACTTGGGAATCGGTTCAGCAGAACACGGGGAGCAAACTGGAAGAATGTTGAAAGGGATAGAAGAGATTCTGCTTTTCGAAAAGCCCCATCTGGTGATAGTTTACGGAGATACCAATTCCACCTTAGCTGGGGCTTTGGCTGCGGTCAAGCAAAAAATCCCGGTAGCCCATGTGGAGGCGGGGTTGCGATCTTTTAGAAGATCGATGCCGGAGGAGATAAACAGGGTCTTGACTGATCAGGTAAGCTCTCTGCTTTTCTGCCCCACCAAGACCTCTGTGCAAAACCTAAGGAAAGAGGGAATAACCAAAGGCGTCTATTTGGTGGGTGATGTGATGTACGATTCTGTAAGACAGCACATAAAGAAAGCGGAGAAGATTTCTGGAATTATGAAAAAGCTAAACCTTTCTAAGAAGGACTTCTATTTGATAACCATCCATCGGGCTGAAAATACAGATATTAAAGGGAACTTAAAGAAGATAGTCAACATTCTGCTTGGATTGGATAAAAAGACCGTTTTTCCCGTTCATCCTCGAACGAAAAAATCCTTATCCGAATTTAATCTTTTAA
>SMTZ1_10008391_pt1 | contig 17022 bp, 15 predicted proteins | sample DeeMarSWOR136_30_FD_25667 | JGI IMG/M metagenome (IMG submission 25667)
TCACAATCTTTCTTTCAACCAAATATGTGGCTTCAGATGTTTCCCAGGAGATAGATTTAGGCATTGGTGAAAGATTCTTAACCTGGGGAGAAATCAAGGAGATGGCCCGGAGCGGGGTATGCTTCGGTTCTCATGGACACAATCATTGTGATTTGACGAGTCTATCCGCAGATAAATCCCTTCAAGAGATTCTCCTATCCAAGGAATTGATAAAGAAAAACCTATCCGGAAGGATTCGTTATTTCTCTTACCCCTATGGAAGATATGACAAGCAAACTCTGCGATTCGTGAAAAAGGCGGGATTTGAGGCGGCTTTCACCACAATTCCCGGCACCATAAGACCGGGAGACGACCCCTACGCCCTCAAGAGAACCCTCATTGCCCCGAGCGATTCACTTTTCGATTTTAAGAAGAAGATTGCCGGCGTTTTCGTCTAAACCCAGAGCACTGGCATGTTCGGTAGCGAAATACATCTGCTTCGGCAAAACGTAATCGAAAAACTCTTTCTCAGGGTTTTTGGATCATGGCACACAGGTGCGAGGATAAGGGCATTTCATATTCTCCCCATGGCCTCGAGATACCTTGATGGGGGTTGTCGGATCTTAGATGCCGGTTGTGGATTGGGGAGGCACACGTTTTTCATCGCAGGAAGATGCCCGAAAAGCACGATTTTAGCGGTAGATATGGATGGAAAGAATATCTCCATCTGTGATCGTATCAAAGGGGAGAAAGGGTTTGCGAATGTGAGGTTTGAGGTCTGCGACCTGAGGCAATTGGACCTGAATGGACATTTCGACCTGATCATCTGCTCAGACGTCTTGGAATACATCGAGGAAGATGAGACTGTCTTGGCCAACCTCCGAAGTGGGCTCGCCGAAAACGGGAGGCTGATTCTGCACACGCCCCGTTTGAACTCGAAACGATGCCTGCGTTTTCTCGAGAGGTATTTCACGTGCGACCCTGTGGAAAAAGCCGCCCACGCACGAGAAGGTTACCCCGAGGCGGAGCTAAAGGACAAGCTGGAAACCTGCGGGTTTAGGGTAACGAGCTTTCGATACACGTTTGGTTACCTCGGATCGTTGGCTTGGGAGCTGTCGAGGGCCTTGGAGAAGATTAAGCCGTTATTCGTTTTCTGCTTTCCCCTCATCTTGCTTCTGGGCTATATGGATAGCCTGGGAATAAACAGGGAGGGCAGTGGCATTCTGATTGAGGCTCAACGATCTTAGATGAATTTGAAAAGGTGAGGATTTCCAATCTGCCGAGGGTTGCGAGGATTCTCTACCTCAATCCAACCTCCGAGGTTGGAGGGGCCGAGAGGAGCTTGCTCGACCTTCTGGAACACCTCAATAAAAAACAGTACCAACCCATTGTCTGCTTTCCGTCAGAGGGTAAGTTGGCGGGGAAACTGAGCGGCATGGGAATCGAGATGAAGATGATCCCCCTTCATAAGGAGATCTTCCAGTTGAGCAGGCAAAACGGGAATCGGCGCCTTCTCCATATCCTATCAATCCCCTGGCGTATTTTCCCGACTATCACAAAGACTGCGGGCTTCGTTCGGAGTAAGCATATCGATTTGATCGTGACGAATGGAATTAAGTGCCACGTCATCGGATCCATAGTCTCCTCGATGACAGGGGCCAAGCTCATCTGGCACGTGAGGGATTTCATGGAGACGGGCTTCGCGAGGTTTTTGCTGATGTCCATGGGAAGATTTTTCCCGGACAGGATTATAACCAATTCAGATGCAGTCGGAAGCTTTTTTGTTAACAGCGGGCGAACGGAGACCGTCTATAATGGAGTCGATTTAGCCCGATTTGATTCAGAGATAGACGGAGGAAGGATACGCTCAGAGCTTAAGCTAAGGAAGGATGCCAAACTGATTGGGACAATAGGTCATTTCGCTCCCCTGAAGGGCTACGAGGAACTCTTGGGTGCTGTGAGTGAGGTGCTTAGAGCAGGGTTCAATGTTAAGTTGGCGATGGTGGGGGAGTGCATCTATCCACATTCAAAGGGCTACAAGGAAAAGCTCTTATCCCTTGTAGATTCCACTGGGTTGAAAGACAAAGTTATTTTTACAGGCTTTAGGGAGGATATCCCGGAGCTCCTTGCATCCTTTGATCTTTTTGTTCTTCCATCCCGATCCGAAGGCTTCGGAAGGGTCAATCTTGAAGCGATGGCTATGGGGAAACCGGTGATCTCAACCAACGTCGGGGGAATTCCAGAGGTTGTCGTGGATGGAGTTACAGGGATTTTGGTGCCGCCTGGAAACTCAAAAGCCCTATCTCATGCCATCATGAGACTGTTGAATAATCCACCGCTAAGGGAATCTATGGGCCGAGAGGGAAGAAGAAGGGTGGAGGAACATTTTACCCTTCAGGTCCATGTGCAAAAGATTGAAATGATATACAGGGATATTCTCTCGATGGTATAGATTTAACCGATGCTCTCGTGAGCTTATCCTCCATTTACCAAAAAATCACACCATTATTGCCATAGCGGTTCTTTAATCACCGAAAATCAGGTTTGGAGTAAATGAAAACAGAAGAATCATACGTTTATAGAGATGATAGTATGGAACAAAAATCCCCAAAGGTAATCGCCATTATGCCTGCTTACAACGCTGAACTAACTCTTCAGAAAACATTTCTTGACATACCAAAAGGAAGCGTGGACGAGGTGATACTCACAGATGATAACAGCTCAGATAGAACTGCTGAAATTGCCGAGGATATCGGAATGACGGTCATTCGTCATAACGAGAACAAGGGGTACGGCGCAAATCAAAAGACCTGCTATGATGCGGCATTGGAAAGGGGTGCAGATGTGGTTGTTATGATTCATCCAGATTATCAATACGACCCCCGAGTAATACCTTTCGCCGTAGGTTTTTTAACTATTGACATTTGCGATGTTATTGTTGGTTCACGAATTAGAACTCGACGTGAAACCCTTGAAGGTGGCATGCCATTGTACAAATACGTCAGCAACCGTATTTTAACTACGATAGAGAATATAATCTTAGGTCAAAATCTCGGCGATTTCCACTCGGGGTTTCGAGTCTATAAAAGAGAGGTGCTAGAAAAAATTGACTATCATCAAAATTCAAATGATTTTGTATTTGATACGCAGTTCCTTACACAAGCCGTTTTTTGTGGGTTTCGTGTCAGTGATATTCCTATCCCCACCCGTTATTTTCCTGAAGCGTCCTCGATCAATTTTAAAAGAAGCCTGAAATATGGGATTCAAACCATGTGGGTCATGCTGAAGTACATGTTACAAAAAAGAGGAATTTTGCATTTCAAGCTCTTTGAATCCCCGTACAAGGAGATGGTAATACGGCAAATTTTCCCCCATTGAAAAAATATATATTCTACTGCATAAATCAGCTCATTGATCAATATTACCTTTCTCCACCGTTTCTGGACATTGGCAGCGGTATTGGTGACATAAGTCAGTATGTCGCATCGAAAGGATGGTATGGTAAAGCCATCGATTTTTCAGATATTGCCATTGAGAAGACGAAACAGAATTTGGCAATGTTTAGAGACGTAGGCACAGAGAAAAAATCCTTATTCCAGGAAACGGGGACTTTTAAGACCATCTTTCTTTTGGATGTTCTTGAACATGTTGAGAATGATAACGCTGCATTGAAGAAGATATCCTCACTCTTGACTGTAGGAGGACATGCTCTAATTGGAGTTCCGAGTAATCCAAAAGAGTGGCGCTGGGATGATGATTACTATGGTCACTACCGGCGGTACACAGCTGAGGAGATTAAGAAAAAATCAATGGATGCTAATCTCAAACCGTTGGTCTGCTGGGATTTTACATATCCCGTATTTTGGATGATGCGCAGGATCTATACTCGGCTAAAGTCGTTTCCCAAGAACATTGACCAGGATAAACACCTTCGTACGACCGTGAGTTCTTCAGCCAATGCGTGGGATATTCCTCTTTTTTCAAATTTTCTATCGCAGGACTCTATTTTCTGGAGGGCAGTGTACAATATACAGTTTGCATTTTTTAGAGATGACGTGCACAAAGGACATGAAATGATTGTCCTGACCAAGAGGACGGCCTAAATTACATACAATATTGATATCAGGTCCTAGCCATGGTGTCCATGATAAGGTGCATAGTTCAAAAGACTGGATGGGATAAAGATTTTTTAGTTTTGTTTTTGCTCTTGCTCCCTCTTGTTGTTTTCTTTTCATTCTCCAAGCCTTGGGGAGTTGATTATGATTTCTGGGAAACCGCGGCAACTGTGAGAGAATTATCCGTTAACTTCTTTCATCCTTCCAACCCAATCCTTATGTTGCCTGGGGATACGTCTCCAAGATTTGTGCCTTACACAATGTTCTGGGGGCTCTTCAATAAAATTACTCACTTGGGAATTTTCGCTACAATGGGGATTGCCGGAGTAACAAATTACTTTATTTTTATATTCGGACTTTACCGGTTCATATCCAAGCAATTCAGAATTGATTCTTTGCCTACATACACCCTTGGCACTATGCTTCTCATTTGGGGATCAGGATATACTTGGGCAAATGCTTATCATCTCGAGATGTTTTTTGTAACCCTCCCTTACGTAGGATTCTTCGCTTTTGGACTGAGTCTAAATGCGCTCTATTACCTTAATTGTTATTGCGAAGGAAATAAGTGGCGCCATTTGTTTTTCTATTCTTTGCTTTCGGTGATTTCCTTTGTTACTCACCCGATAACAGGAGCATTCTGCTTTGTTGCTGCTTTAGCCCTCTTGGTCACGTACGAAAATTTCAAGAGAGCGGTTTTTTTACAAGGAGTTGTTCTCCTCGCATTTGGTAGTTCGTTGATCTGGCCGTATTTCAATTATTGGGATACTTTTACGAACGGAGCGGCGCAAGATTGGTTTGAATCCCCATTGTTTTCTGGCACAATAGGAGCTTTAGGATCGTCAGTAATGGGTTTCTCTATTGCAGCTATATATGCATTGAGGGGAAAGTATTTGTTTCTCCTCTATGGGATCCTGCTTTGTTCCTTCATTTACATAATTTCGAGGGTTGCAGACATACTAATAGGTGGTCGGTTTATTTTCTTTTTGGCGTTCTTCCTTCATTTAGCTATCGCCGTTTATATTAAACAGAACAAGATTCTCAGTTTAAAAAAGATATGGGACTCGTTTCGAACAGATGGCTTAGCAATAATTGTTATCTTCATGCTTTTGGCGCCCTCTGGGATTTATAGAGTAAAAGAAATGAAAAAACATATATTTCGGTTCCAAAATGGCCCTTCACAAATCAACGGTTATAATAGCCCTGTGAAACCCTATTTGTTTCTTTCTAAACATTTGTCCTATGGCGATGTTCTGTTGGTCAATGCCCATGAGGGATGGGTTGTTCCAGCAATTACCGGCGCAAGAGTCGTAGCGCCGCAGAAATTGAACCCTTTGATGGTGGAAGAGTCAAACCTGCGAAAAAGAGATGTCGCAAAATTCTTCAAAAGTTGGCTCTCCACTGAAGATCGGATAAGACTCATTAGAAAATATCACATAACACACATAATGATCAATCTTAAGAATGAAAGGAATTGGGATCCCTCTCTCAGAAATCAGCTGAAAGTAATTGGGCTAGAAGAAGCAAGTGAAAATTCATTGATTCTCTATAAAGTCGCCAAGAGTATTGGTTCCCTATGATCCCTTGAATTAATACTTTATCCATCAAAAGCCCTTGTCTTTTTCACAGTAACTGTCATTGAATCCCGTAAAATCTCATAGGATAAAGGTCCTGCAGGTTGGAAAATTTTATCCTCCTCATCGGGGGGGAATGGAATCATCACTATATGACCTTTGTGAAGGATTGAAGGACAAGGTTGATCTTCGGGTATTAGTAGCAAATGGTAGATGGCCTACACGGATAGAGGTTAAGGACGGGTTCAAGGTGATAAGAGTTGGAAGCCTTGGTACAGTTTTTGCGACCTCGATCTGTCCCACCATGGCGTATTGGATAAGAAGATTTCAGCCTGACGTTGTGCAGATTCACCATCCCAACCCCATGGCTAATATTTCGTACCTATTGTCCAATGAACCAGGTAAACTCATTGTGCTATACCAAAGCGACATCATTCGCCAGAAAATGAGCTACGCCCTATATACCCCTTTTTTGATGAAGATGTTGCAAAGGGCTCATCGAATCATCGTCACCTCGACGAATTACCTGGAAAGCTCCCCCTTGCTGGCTAGATTCAAGGGAAAATGCGTGCTCATCCCCCTTGGAATCGACCTCCGAAGATTTAAAAGGGAAGGGAATGAGGGCGAAATAGCCTCAATCCGGTCTCACTACGGTGACAGGATCATCCTCTTCGTCGGCCGCTTAACGCACTACAAAGGCGTTTCCTATCTCCTGGAGGCCATGAAGGGGATATCCGGGCAGCTTTTGATTATCGGAAAAGGTGATTTAGAAGGAAAGCTCAAAAACCAAGCCGCCCAAAATGGTCTTTTGACAAAAGTGAACTTCCTTGGCGAATTGGGAGAAGATAAAATGGTTCCTTTCTTTCATGCTTGCGACTTATTGGTCTTGCCTTCCATATCCAGAAACGAGGCCTTTGGATTGGTCCAGTTAGAGGCCATGGCTTGTTATAAGCCCGTCGTCAGCACCGACTTGGAGACCGGTGTGCCATTCGTGAATCGAAACGGAGTAACAGGATTTATCGTGCCACCGAGGGACTCATGGGCGCTTGCAGAAGCTATCAATCGATTGTTGGAAGACGAGAGTTTGAGAAATCGCATGGGCGTTGAGGGGAGGAGAAGAGTAGAAAGGGAATTGGCCCGTGAAACCCTCAAGTTATACGATGAAGTCTTAAGCAGGTAAGGAGGAAATATTGCGGTTATTCGCGGAATTGCAATTCATATCGAACATCTTGGCTTTAAGTCTAAAGCCTCATCATTCCCATATTAAACCAAATCCTATTCTAGGCCATCTCAATTGGGATAAGTTCATATCCTTAGCCATCTATCATGGTGTAGGGGGATTATTGCTCTATTGGCTAAAGAGACTGAGGCTTGAAAGCAACCTTCCAACAGATGCTTATAAAGACCTATATGATATTCACGAGTCTTATTCGAACCTATGGGAGGACTATCAGGAGATCATCAAGAAAATCCTCAGAGGATTCTATGACAACCAAATTGACGTCATCCTGCTCAAAGGCGCCCAACTCGCGTATGCCGATTATCCCCATGTCTTCCTGCGGCCAATGGGAGATATAGATCTTTTCGTAAAGAGGTCCGATCAGTCGAGGATTATCAGGCTCATGTTGGAAATGGGCTTTAACCTGTATGAACCAGGCGATAGTTGCAACAGATTCTTCATTAGAGGGGTCATCAAAGGAAAGGAGAAGAACACGCATAAACCGATATTCATTGAAGTTCACTCTAATTTCCAGGCTCCTATTAGGCTGAACAAATCATTTGGCGTAGATATGGATGAATTCTGGAATGGCACGCAAATGAAGTCTATCTGGAAGGGTACCCAAATGAAATCCATCGCTGGATTTCCCTTTTTCCAGTTATCCCCCACGTATAACATCATCTATCTCTGTACCCATTTCGGTGAGCATCATTTTAGCCGATTGATCTGGGCCTATGATATAGCCCTACTTATCCATCGGCATGGAGAAGAAATTGACTGGGAAACGCTAAAAGATCTTTGTCCGAGGATGAAAATAAGAAGTCCCCTTTACCATAGTTTCAGCTTATGCCAAGAATTGTTTCAAATACCCATACCGGAGGGGGTTTTGAAGAATCTTTCGCAATCGCGGTGGAAAAAGAAGATCGGGCATTACCTGGTAAGGAGAAACATCCTTTTTCCTGCAAAATCCCGGTCTAGCCTCATCAGTCGATTCTTTCTCAAGATATTGTGCATCGATAACTGGTTGGAAGCAGCGCTGTGGTTCTTATTGCCGACAAGGGAATGGATGAAAAAACAGTATTCGCTCCAGAGTACACATTGGATTTACTCTTACTATATCCTCCACCCCATACTCTACCTGATCAACGCCATAAGGACTCCTCTTAAGTGATTCCTCAGTTGAGGTGCCTTCGTCAGAGTCCGTGTTCTTTGTCCGTGTCGGCTTGTGATTCGGACCCGTGTTTCGTGTTCGTTAAAACAGATCTTTTGGGGATTTCAGCTTGAAAACCTACATCGTCATCTTTCTGTGCTCCTTCCTCATCTGTTACTTCGTGATTCCATTTGTTCGAAGGTACGCTATCCTCAACGGGGTAATGGATAGTGATAATGATATGAGAAAGATCCACAATGGTTCCATTCCACGCCTTGGAGGGGTTGGTATTTATCTTGCTTTTTACCTTCCCTTTTTAGGTTTTCTCTTCTATCAAAATCGGATTTCGCATTTTCTCTTTGCAGATATCCGTCAGTTTCTTGGGTTATTGATCTGTAGCACCATAATATTGGGCTTGGGTATATATGACGACATAAAGGGGGCGAATGCGCAGAAAAAATTAATTGTTCAGACCATAGCGGCAATAATCCTTTTCCTTTTTGGGTTTGAAATACAGAAGCTCAGTAACCCCGTTGGTGAAGCGATTTATTTGGGGTGGTTGAGCCTTCCCGTCACCGTCTTCTGGCTCGTTGGCCTTTCCAACGCCTTCAACCTCATCGATGGTATCGATGGTTTGGCCTCTGGCGTGGCTTTTTTTGCCGCATCCGCCCTTTTGGCAGTTGCGCTGTTTTATGACAACATCGTGCCTTCGCTGTTTGCCGCTGGCCTTGCGGGAGCGACACTGGGTTTTCTGCGTTATAACTTTAACCCCGCGAAGATTTTTATGGGCGACTCAGGAAGCCTTTTCCTGGGATTTACCATCGGCGCAATATCCATCCATGGTTCTGCAAAGGCCCATGCTGCCGTGGCCATCCTCATTCCCATCGTAGCATTGGGTTTACCGATAATTGACACGTTGCTGGCGATTGCGAGAAGAATTTACAGGGGGCGGCCTATCCCTACGGCGGATAAAGAGCACATCCATCATAAACTTATTAAATACGGGCTTTCCCATCGAAGGGCGGCATTGATGTTATATGGTTTTTGTATTGTTCTTGGTTCTTTGGCTGTTCTCTTGACTGTAGGCTCCAGTATGGAGATAGGAATTATTCTTGCCTTTCTGGGAGTTCTTGTCTTCTGGGGAGTGAAGCGATTCAAAATTTATGGAAAAGTCTAAAGTTCAAGGAGAAGCTAAATTTCTTTAACTATAGTTTATGGTTGGACCTTGTTACATTCATAATTGTTTCACGCGTTTCCGAACGTAAAAGCTTATCCACTATGTAAGATTCATGGGGAATAAAATTTCTAGCCTTTCATTTACAAAGAAGGAATGGTTAACTATTTTTGCTTTATTCTTAACTAGTTTTTTTATTCGAATTGTTTACATATTGGTATGGGGCCAGCGTTTAAATGAATTGGTAATATCCGATTTCCGAACTTATAATTACTTGGCAATGAATATCTTAGAAAAAGGATTTTATGGAATAAACGCTCCATGGTCTTATAGGCCTCCTCTCTATCCTTTTTTTCTCTCGGGGATTTACGCGATTTGCGGCCAGAATTTCTTATTAGCTCGCATAGCCCAAACAATAATTACGTCTTTTTCAATTATTTTTCTATATTATTTCACTAAAGAAATCTTTGATAAGAAAGTTGCCTTTATTGCTGGGCTAATTGGTTGTTTCAGTTTTACACTTATTATACACACGGGTTTATTTGGATCTGAAATTCTTTATATTTTCTTAAGCTTACTATTTCTCATTTACTTGATAAGAGGTGTCAAATATAAAAAAATTGTTTATTTTATTTTCAGCGGCATTTTCTTAGGCCTCTCTGCACTATGCCGACCTACCATATTGGCCTTTATTCCATTTATTTTCATGGGCTTATTTATTACCAATAGAATTAAAAACCTTTGGTTTTTTTCCATAATTATGATTTTTGTATCTTTTTTAGTCATATTTCCTTGGACGATCAGAAATTACCTTATTCATAAGCAGTTTGTTCTCATTTCCACTAATGGCGGCTATATGTTTTGGATTGGTCTACATCCAGGGGCAACTGGAGATTATCATTTCCCAGAGGATCAGAGTAATCCTTTATATACATTGAAGGATGAGGTTGAGGCGAACAAAATTGGTTACAACGAGGGAATGAATTTTATAAAAAATTATCCAAAAGAATTTATTAAATTAATATTTATCAAATCACATCAGTTTTGGAATATGTGGCCCGTTGGGAAACCGAAAAGCATCAAGCAACATTTTTTATACGTAATTTTGTCAATTATCGGTGTTTTTCTATCAGTTAAAAGGTGGAATAAACTCATATTTATTTACTTCTATATTATTGCGATATGGGGAGTTCATGTAATAGTGCATTCTGGGTTTAGATATTCTGTGCCACTAATACCATTTTTATGTATTTTCGCATCGTACGCTTTAGTGTGGGCTTATGAATATTGTTTACGGAATATACAGACTCACCTTAGACCTTGGCAAAAACTTGAATACCGATTGAAAGGAAGATATGTTTTAAACAAATCTAAACAATGATCCATATATGGAGCATAGTGAGTTTACCTAGTTATCTCGCTATCTTTTGCAAATATCTATCTAAATATCCTGGATATCTTTTACATTTTGAATGGGTTCAAAGAACTGATGTGACGGGATTAATCTGATATGCGGATAATTTTGATATTTGGCCAAGGTCAACTCGATAATCTCATGGAAGCTATAAAAAGGAAACCACGGCAAGAGAAAATATGAATCTCAATAAGTGCCAGTGGTAAAGCATGATCCTCAGAGCCTTATTAGCGGAGACGAGGATGATGTCCTTAAAGCCTAAGTTGTGCTTAACAAAGCTAGTTATTTCAGGGTTTGGTGGTCCCAACGGGAGTCGAGCCCGTGTTTTCGGCGTGAGAGGCCGATGTCCTAGGCCACTAGACGATGGGACCTGGTAATCATAGAGTGGCAGCCATACACAACCATACTGAATGAGAACGGGCCCCATTGAACTCCTCAATAACCTGTGTGCGGAATTGGGGGGGGAGTAAAATGTATATTCTTGGTATTTCAGCGTTCTATCATGACAGTGCGGCGTGCCTTGTTAGGGATGGAGAAATCTTATCCGCGGTCCAAGAGGAGCGGTTCACGAGGAAGAAGCACGATTATCGTTTTCCGTCAAATGCTATTCGATATTGCCTCGACTCAGTCGGCATCGAAGGTCGAGATCTGGATTACGTCGCATTCTATGATAAACCCTTCATTAAATTTGAGCGTTTATTGGAAACGTATCTCTGTTATGCGCCCATTGGGATCAGGTCATTCTGGAAGTCTATCCCCGTCTGGATCAAACAGAAACTGTGGATACCAGATTTGATTAAAGAGGAGACGGGCTATCAGGGACGAATCATATATCCAGAACATCACGAATCTCATGCAGCAAGCGCCTTCTTTCCTTCGCCTTTCAAACGGGCTGCTTTCCTGACCATGGATGGAGTCGGAGAATGGACAACCACGAGCTTCGGAGTGGGACATGACAATAAGTTGGAGATCGATTCCGAACTCCACTTCCCACATTCGCTCGGCCTCCTTTATTCTGCCTTTACCTACTATACGGGGTTCAAAGTCAATTCGGCAGAATACAAGGTAATGGGCTTGGCTCCCTATGGCGAGCCAAAATACGTCGATATCATTTTGAATGAGCTGATAGATCTCAAGGAAGACGGTTCATATAGCCTTAATATGGAATATTTCGATTATTGTGTGGGCCTTACAATGACCAATGGAAAATTCGCTCGGTTATTTAATGGTCCGCCAAGGAAACCAGAGTCTCAACTCACCCAGAAAGAGATGGACCTTGCGCGTTCAATCCAGGTAGTAACGGAGGAGGTTATGCTCCGCACGGCCCAGCATGTTTATAAAGTAACGGGTGAAAAATATTTATGTCTTGCTGGCGGTGTAGCTTTGAACTGTGTGGCAAATGGAAGAATTCTAAGGGAAGGCCCTTTTGAAGATATATGGATTCAGCCGGCTTCCGGTGATGCAGGAGGAGCCTTGGGAGTTGCGCTTCTAACATGGTACCAGTATCTCGATAAAGAGCGGGTTGTAAATAGGAATCAGGACTTCCAAAAAGGTTCCTTCCTGGGGCCTTCATATACATCCGACGAGATCAAGGAATTCTTGGAAAGTAAAAGTATCCCTCACAAGGAGGTCCACTCCAAAGAACTTCCCAGCAGTGTTGCCAATCTGATCGCTCAGGAGAAAGTCGTTGGGTGGTTTCAAAGCCGGATGGAGTTTGGTCCCAGGGCCTTGGGCTCTCGCAGCATCATTGGGGACGCCCGTTCCCCCAAGATGCAATCGGTGATGAACCTCAAAATCAAATTCCGCGAAAGCTTCCGCCCCTTTGCCCCGTCGGTTCTCAACGAATACGTGTCTGATTACTTTGAAATCGATCACCCCAGCCCTTATATGCTTTTGGTTGCCTTCGTAAGACCAGAGAAAAGGAGAGAAATGTCCGCAGCCGAGCAACATCTCTGGGGTATCGATAAATTGAACATTGTTCGGTCAGAGATTCCAGCCATCACGCACGTGGACTATTCCGCTCGCCTACAGACGGTTCACGAGAACACCAATCCCCTCTACCATAAGATGATAAATGCTTTCTACGAACTGACGGGGTGTCCGGTAATTGTGAACACCTCGTTCAATGTTCGAGGAGAGCCCATCGTTTGTTCACCGCTAGATGCATATACATGCTTCATGCGAACAGAGATGGACTACCTGGTGATGGGAAATCATATCCTGGACAAAAGGGAGCAAAAGCCCCTCGGGACGGATATAGATTGGAGAAGGGAATTCGAATTGGATTGAGCCACACCCATGGAAAAGGAGAAATGATGATAAATAGCAACAGACCGGATAAGGAACTTCGGACCTTCGCTTTTACCCTAACGGGTGCTCTGGGATTTCTGGGAGGGCTTGTCCTATGGCGAAAGGGGGATGTGGGATTCCTCTTGTGGTTCACTGGCATGGCGATCCTCTCGGTGGGTTTGTTGAAACCGAGATTGCTGGGGCCAATCCACAAGGGATGGATGGGAGTATCATCCCTCATGGGTATTTTTATGACTCATCTTGTATTGGCGCTGATGTACTATCTCATTTTTACCCCGTTGGCCCTCATCATGAGGGCATTGGGTAAGGATCTGCTTCGGCTCAAGCATGATCGCAATGCCACATCGTACTGGATAGAGAGGCCCCGGAGGGAATTTACGAAGGAGAGATATGAAAAGATGTTTTGATAGGGAGGGAGACGAAGATGAGCAAGATCGCTATTGCCTCTGAGTTTTGGCAATTTTTGAAGGTTAGAAAAAAGTACTGGTTGGGCCCCATCGTTTTGATCATGTTCCTGTTGGGAGCGTTGATCATTCTTACAGAAGGTAGTGTCATTGCTCCGTTTATCTATGCGCTGTTCTGAAAAGGCTCCTAGCTATATTGTTGTAGAAGGAAATCCTTCACCACAAAATGCATCATAGCAAACAGCAGAGCTGGTTACGGATCTACCCATTTTTTTGCAATCTGATAGTTTTCATTATTGCTGCTTTCTTTACTCTTTTTGTTGGTGAACTTGGCCTGAGGCTCATTGGGAAAATACCAGGGTATGTCCCTCGATATTCAAACCGGGCATTCAAATTTGTAAATCAGTTAGAGGTTCGCCAAAGTTTCCTCACAGACGAGGAGGGGGTATTCAAAGCCAACCCAAATTATGAATGGTCAACGGAATATCAGATCAACTCGGATGGTTTTCGAAGTATAGAGTTTGAAGAGTATGAGAGTACTCAAACAAAAATACTTTTTCTCGGCGATTCGTTCACATGGGGCGGCACCGCAAAGCCAATAACGAACTGTTTTGTTGATTTAGTTGCAAGACATGGTTACTTAGCTTTTAATACCGGGATCCCAGGAACCTCCCCAAACCAATATGCATATCTTGCAGAAAAATACGTACCGTTACTTAAACCAGACATTGTGATAACCATGTTCTATATGGGAAATGACTTTACCCTCCCTCTTCCAATGTTACCCCACAGAAACCTATTTCATATAACAAATGCAGGGTGGCTTTATGCTTTTGATGAAAATGGCAATTATATGACTCCCCAAAATGCTTATGATCATCTTTTTGTAAAATTTAACGCGGCTTATCGTGCAGTGTATGCCAGGGATACAAACAAGACGTTGAAGTCCATAATTAGGAGGATTTTAACGAAATCGGTCATAGGAACCTATTTTTGGGTTTGGTTATCCCGAGTAAAGTGGCAGCTCATGGATTTTATTGATCACAGCCTCGAAGATTCAAGCTCTAGTAATAATGAATCTGATGACTTTTGGGACAGAGATAATGATCATCTTGGAAAAGACTTGATCGAGGTTATGAATTGTACCAGGAGATCTTTACAGAGAATCAAAACCATTTCCGAAAAAAATGGTGCTCGATTTATATTATTTCTTATACCATCTCACCCGGGATTAAGAAACAAGAACAACAGCATCGAGGATAACCTCCATATGTTTGAAGAGTTCAATCCCTTAGTACCTGATTTTTTAACCAGTCGAGATTATGCGAAACTACCGAATGATCACTTCAACAATTCTGGTCACCAGAAATATGCAGAATTTATTTTGAGAGTATTGGAACAGAGAACCCTGTGATTATCATTGGTCAGGGGATTTAATAAAGACATTGCCTAACCATAACTCAGGCGGAGGAAAGAGACGAGCCTGGCTTCTGATCGGAGCGAGCTGAATTCGTTAGATAGAGATAGGAATAGAGCTTTTTAGCCGTCCTCCTGTGCATTAGTTCTGGTGGGTTAAAAAATAAGGTTTATAGACAGATTTTCCCCGAGGAAAGAGAATAACCTTTTACGAAAGGAATTTGGTGGTCCCAACGGGAGTCGAACCCGTGTTTTCGGCGTGAGAGGCCGATGTCCTAGGCCACTAGACGATGGGACCAACAAAAATTGGTTGGTAAATGAGGATTGGAAGTTCGGTAAGGAGATTCAGAATCTCCTACCCCGTCCCTAGTCGATTCCAATTATTCAATCCTATATAACAGATAACCCTATCTAAGTCAATGTTTCGCATTTAGGTCAAAAACCGAGACTGACCAGATTTCATATGAGGATGAAGAGAATATTGAGGGCTCTATTGGACGTGAGGAAGAACGCGGCAAGTTTCTTGCCTTTTTATCATCAATATAATGCCTACCTATTCAACCGAAGATACAAAAAGGGTTTGGCTCCTTGGTGTGAAAATTCCGATGAGCTCTATGATTGGCTGTCAAAACTGAGAGAGGAAATAGTAGCTCTATCCCCTGAAGGAAGGACAGTAGAGATAGGATGTGGCGATGGGGCATTGACCTCCAGGCTATCTAAAAATTCAAGGGACGTTATAGGACTGGATATTTCCATAGAGGCGATCAAACGCGCAAAAGAATATGAAAATAGCAATCTCATGTTCTACGTCCACAACCTTGAGCGAGATCCCTTGATGGGCGAAAATAGCCTTATCATTTGCGAAGACATGCTCTACTATGTCCCTTTCCTTTCAATGAAGAAGGTAGCAAGAAAACTCTCGGAAGCCTTGATCAATGGGGGAATTTTGCTCGTTATTGATTACCTTCCCGAAGATATGGAGACGAGGTATTACTATCAGTTGCTATCCCAATTCCTGGCTCCGATTCGAATTGAACCCGTTACATACGAACCGGAAAATGCTCGATTCATAATGGCTGTCTATAGAAAAAGTTAGATAGCGGAGTTGCTCGGTGTGTTTTAGAAAAAAGCCGAGCATAGAGCTCGACTTACCCTTTATCGACTTGCTGACTCCTAATAAATCCTCCCCTTAATTTCCTCAATGGCCTCATTCAGGCTGATTTCCTCCTGAACCTTCTCCTCCATATCCCTCATTATCACCCTTCCCCTTTTTAATTCTTCTTCCCCTATAATAAGCACGTATCGAGAATTGAATTTATTCGCCCGCCGCATCTGTGCCTTGAGGCTCCTCCCCTCATAATCGATCTCCGCTTTGATCCCTTGCAGGTGAAGTTGATTGACCAACTCGAAGGCTCTCAACTGTGCCTCTTTCCCCAAGGCAGCGATGAAAAGATACGGGGATCGGGCTGTTTCCCTTTTGTCCGGAACCAAGAGGACAACCCGTTCGATACCCATGGCAAAACCAATTCCGGGGATGTCAGGCCCACCGATATCCCTCATCAAGTGATCATATCTTCCTCCAGCGGTCACGGCATTCTGCGCTCCGAGCTTTGGGCTCATGGCCTCGAAGACAGTCCTCGTATAGTAGTCCAATCCCCTCACCATCCTCGGGTTGAGCACAAAGGGGGCATTGAGGATTTTGAGGTATCCTCGAACCCTCTCGAAGTGTCCGGTGCATCGATCACAGACGAAATCCATGACCAGTGGTGCCCCACCGATCACCTCCCGGCAGGTTTCAACCTTGCAGTCGAGGATTCGTAGCGGATTGGTTTCGAGCCTTCTCTTGCAATCGGGGCACAACTGCGAAACCTTCTTTGCGAGGAACTGGGTCAACTCCTTCTTGTACCGTGGCCTACACTCCTCACACCCCAAGGTGTTAATCTGGAGTTCCACGTCCTCAAGGCCAACCCGTTTGAAGAATTCCATCAGCATAACCATGACTTCCGCATCGGCCATGGGATGGGCGACGCCGAAGATTTCGGCATCGATCTGATAAAACTGGCGGTACCTCCCCTTTTGGGGGCGTTCGTGTCGGAACATGGGCCCGATGAAATAGAGTTTGGCCGCTGGGTCTCTTGCGTAGAGGTGATGTTCGATATAGGCCCTGGCCATGGAGGCTGTTGCCTCGGGGCGAAGGGTGAGGGAGTCGCCGCTCCGATCCTGGAAGGTATACATCTCCTTTTCCACAATATCCGTTGTCTCCCCGA
>SMTZ1_10002999_pt1 | contig 17020 bp, 21 predicted proteins | sample DeeMarSWOR136_30_FD_25667 | JGI IMG/M metagenome (IMG submission 25667)
CAGAAGAATCAATAACTAGAACAACCACAGGTCTGTTAGCTAATGCTAAGATAGAATCTATTTCTATAAATGATGTGTATGTGAGGAATGTTGGACAGTCTGATTTAACTGTATTTGCTGTTTATTTGAATGATGCACTAGCTCATTTTTCGTCTCCTGATGTTGTTAAGCCTGGAGAAACAGGAAGTATTACTATATATGATTTTATTAAAGAAGGAGATGATATTAAGGTAACAACAGCTGAGGGAATGATGATTAATAAAAAAGCTCCTGATCCATGTGATGAAGCTGTTTTATGTTTGGGAATGGATGAAGGTTCTGGTGATACTGTTGGAGATAGTGCTGGGCACAGTGGGAATGATGGAAAGTTTGAGGGAGAGACATTTAATGATGGAATTATTAATGGGGCTACTAGAGTTGATGGTAAATTTGGAAAGGGTTTGAAATTTGATGGAATAGATGATTATGTTGAAGTAGCTCATAAGCCTTCTCTAAATGTAAAAAGTATAACTTCGATGTATTGGATTAAATTAAATCAATTAGGTACTTATCAATATGCACTTTCAAAACATGAAGTCTTCCGTATGCGTGTTCAACCCTCAGATTTCCGACTACAGGTGTTCATTGATGGAACTTGGAGACAATTAATTTGTGGTACACCTAATCAAGACCTGTGGGAACATCATTGTTTAGTTTACAATGAAACAACTCATATGCTTCAATTTTATGTAAATGGGAATTTAGTTAATGAAACAGAGTTAACTGGACTAAGTAATTATGAATTAGAGACATCAACAAATCCAGTTCTTATAAGTCAAGAAGCTGAAACAGTATCTGGAATAATAGATGAAGTAAGAATTTATAATCGATCTTTAACTGAAGAAGAAATCCAAACTGAGATGCAAAGTTCAAAACCATTAATAAGAACTGTAGCATCTTATAGTTTTGAAGAGTCTGGACAAAATGTTAATGATGATCATATTTGGGTTAAGGGAAAACGTGGTTCCGCTTTGAGTTTTGATGGTAATGATGATTATGTTGAAGTGCTTGATGATATAAGCCTTAATTTTGGGACAATCGACTTTACAACGGAGCTTTGGATTAAGACTCCTACTATTGGTGCCACACATAGACCTGTTATTGATAAGACTAACGGAGCATCACAGGTATGGTATGGTCCACTTATTCTTAGCAATACGGGAAAGGTTAGAGCACTTATTGATGATGGACCCGATGCTTATTATGTAACATCAACTAACAGAGTTGATGATAATGAGTGGAATCACATAGTTTGTGTTTTTGATAGGGATACAAAAATTAGAATTTTTATAAACGGCGTGGAAGAAACAGTGACTGAGTCTGGCACCATCACTGATGTCGGAAGTATAGATAATTCAGTGAACCTTTCAATTGCTCACAGAACAGCTTATTTCAATGGAATTATTGATGAGGTTCGCATCTACAACAAAGCAATCTATTAAACCATTTTACAAGAATTTTGAATGCATGCACATTTAGAAGGATCTTGCTTTTCTACTATCCAATCTGAATAAGTTTTACAATTTTTATTATAATCTGTTAACTGAGTTGTGTTTACACAATCTTTTATTTGACTGTCTTTACAAGTTGTTATAAAACATTCAGAATCTCTTTTACAAAATCCTCCCACAACAATTTGAGATGGAGTAGTTATCATTGGTATTTGATTTTCTTGATATCCTTCAAGTTCTTTGCTAATTTGAATAAAACTTGAATAATAAATAATTATCATTAAAATTATTATTAATACAAATGTTCCTAGATAAATATTATATTTATTAATTTTCTTTTTTTCTAATTTTTTTATTACTTTTTTCTCACTAGTCTTTTTAGCTTTTTTAGCCAAAACAACACCCTTAATTATTTATTTTATTAAATATATAATACTAAAATAATAGGTAATTAAAAACAAAACAATGAATCCTATAAATATTAAAAACCAATGCAAATTTTCTTCCTTAACAGTTTTTTCAAATTTTTCTGACATAAAATCATCTTTCTAACATAAAAACTCTTCTAGCTGGAATTTCAGCAAATATTTTTTCTAAAAGCATTTTTTCTTCAAATTTCTTACCAACAACTATTGGTTTCAATTCTTCTGCAAGCTTAGCAGCATCACTCAACCTTATATAATTATCAGAATGAACAGTAAATAACACATCACCTATTTTAACATTGTCTCCCATTTTTACATTCAGATGGATTCCTGCACCTTTATCTTTTGGAGCACCTGCTTCTCTTGCAATAAGAACTATATCAGAATTTCTTATCCATAAAACTCTTCCTTCTGCATCTGATTTTAATTTAAATGTCTTATCTCCAATTTCTATGTTTTCTGGTTTTATTTCAGAATCTCCTCCTTGTGCTTCAATTATCTCCCTCATCTTTTTTTCTGCTTTTCCAGATTTTAAAACTTCTAAAGCTGCTCCATGATTTCTAGCACCAGCTTCATTAAATAAAATGTCACAAAGCATTGTTGATTTTTCTATTAAATCTCTAGGTCCCTTTCCTTGTAAAGTTAGTAAAGCTTCTCTAGCCTCTAGAGCTGGGCCAATACAATATCCTAAAGGTTGTTCACCAAAAGTTATTCCGCAAGCTACGTGTATTCCTAATCTTTTTCCCAACTCTATAAAATCATCAGCCAATTCTCTTGCTCTTTGCATACTTGTAATTTTTGTTTCTTTTCCAGTTGGTATATCTATTACAACATATCTTGCACCAATTGCTTTTTTCTTAGACATTATAGAAGGTAAAAGCATTGGATCTATTGCTAAAGGATATTCAATTTTTATAAATTCGTCATCAGCAGGAGCTAAATCTAAAGCCCCACCCCAAACCAAACATGCATTAGTTTTTTCAACAACTTCTTCAATTTCATCTAATGTTAAATCTACAGGAGCTAGAATTTCCATTCTCTCTGCAGTTCCACAAGGAGATGTTATTGCTCTAGAAGATGTTTTTGGAATTGTAAACCCTGAAGCAGCAATTATTGGAACCAAAACCAAAGATGTTTTATCTCCAGGAATTCCTCCTATAGAATGTTTATCGCATATCACTTTTTTACCAAGTCTAAATCTTTTTCCAGTTTCCACCATTGCTTTTGAAAAACTTGCGGCCTCGTCAATTGACATTCTTCTTGTGTATAAGGCTGTTACAAATGCTGTTAATTCAATATCAGATAACTTTTTATCAACAACATCTTTAACTATTTTCTTGATTTTATCATATTCTAATCTTGCACCAGCAATTTTTTGTTTTATATAAATAATAGACTCTGGTTCTTTTTCTTTGAAAACATTAATATGTTCTCCGCCTGTTAAATTAAAGAAATTATTGACATCATCAGTAGTTATGATTTCTCCTTTCATTGTAAATTTTGTTGTTATATCAGCTATTGCTGTTAATTGTCTACCTTTGCATTTAATCCTAATCCTATCTAACGCGTGTAATCCTAAAAAATCTGCATCTTCTTTATTTATTATTACAACATACTTTCCTCCAACTTCTAGGTTTATTGTCCTTGTCACTAACTTCATACATTCACTCTATTATTTTATTTATTTTAATTATTATAGTTTTAGAAAATAAAGATAATCATCCTAAATAGCTTATAAAACAGGTTTGATTTCCAGCCATTTTATTACATGCTGATTTTAAATTAGAACAATCTAAACCCGTACTATGATATTTATTTTGTAAATTGCAAAGATTTTCAATATACCATTCTATCTGAGGTAAACTTACATCAGCATTTGAATCACAATCATATTTTCCCCAATAAATACAATTTTCGATCATTACATCTTTTAAAGAAGCGCACTCATAATTAGGTCTTGCAACCTCGCATCCTTCTTTAGACGTATAAGCAGGGATGCTAACTAAAATCAAAAAAATTATTAAAGCTATTAGTGATATAATATCCCATTTTGTTAATTTTATTTTTGGAAATCTTCTTTTTGGTTTGTGCTCTTCTACTTTTTCTTTTTTGTGTTCTTCTTCCATTTAATCACTATAACCATTGTTGTAAAGCAACCTTTAATTCTTTATGAGTCTTTGAATATTCTTTAAGAGAAAAATTATTTAAAGTTGCATCAATTGCTTGTCTCATAGCTGTTGCCCCAGCTCTTGTTCCTAGCTTATGTCCATGAATTCCACCACCAGCTTGTATAATTATATCATTTCCTAAGTTTTTAACAAGATAAGGAACTAAAGCAGGGTGTAATCCGCCTGAACAAACAGCAAATATAGTTTTTATATGAAGCCAGTCTTCTGCTAAAGAATGACCATGCTCTTTTATAATTTTCTTTTCAATTTCTTGTTCTGTTGTTAGAATCTCTTCTTTAACTCCTTCCATTTTTCCAATAATTGTTCCTATATGTAATTGATCTAATCCTATTAACCTTGTAATATCTCCTATAACAACCATTGATATTCCATGTTTTTTATTTCTTGTAAAAGTTGCATGACCACTTCTATGAGCATGAAGAACTAATCTTAAATAATCATTAACATCTCTTAATGTTTGTAAACCAGACCAACCAACAGTAATAATATCAACCATTGCGTATCTTCCATTTTGTTCTTTCACAAATTCAGCTCTTGATAGCATTTCATTTGTTTCAGCAGTTATATTTGGCATATAGACTTTTATTTCTCCGGTTTTTCTTTCAGCTCTATCCCTCATTTTCAAAGTTTCTACAACTCTTTTTTCAAATCTATTAAATCTTAAATTAGAAAGGTTCTCATCGTCTTTAACAATATCAACTCCACCGACCCAAGCCTCATATGCAACTTTAGCATGTTCTTTTTCATTTAAGCCTAATTTTGGTTTAATAATTGTTCCACACAAAGGTCTTTTTGGAATTTTTAATAATTTTCTCACGCCTTTAATTCCATAAAGTGGGCCTTTAAATGATTTTATTAGTTTATCAGGCCAATTGATATCTTCTAACCTTAGATTATTAACAGCCTTCATACCAAAAATATTTCCTGCAATGCTGCTAAGGATTTGTGGTATGTTTCCTAGTTCAAACAAATCCAAAGGATAAGCAACTTTTATGTAATTTCCTTTTATTTCAAAAACTTTTGCTCCTAATTTTTTAATTCTTGGTTTCATTGTTTTTACATGAGTCCAAGTTCCTATGCTTGACTCAGCTGCAAGATGTTCTGCTGCTTTTTTAATAGAAATTTTATTAGGTTCAACTCTAAACAAACAAATTAAATCATTTTTATTTGGTTTATATTTTAAATCAACATAACTCATTTCTTTTTCACCTTATCGTAAATCCAGACTATGAGACAGGATAGGAGATAATAAAAGATTAAGAATATTAAAGTTGCTATAATTGAGTTTAATGGATAATCTGCAATTGAAGAAGATGTAATGAAAACATAACCTATCAGTGGTACCCAGAATGTAACTTTTCCAACAATTTCATCTGATGTTATAATCCAAGAATTTGGTACAGGGTTGTTATCTCCTTTAGTTATTATTCCATCATTTGTTATGTTATAGATTCTATGTAACAAAGGATGTTTTCGTTGTGGTGCATTAAAAATTATTATGTCATTGACTTTTAATTGTTCATATGGTACCTTTTCATAAAATGCCAAATCTCCTTGGTTAATAGTTGGGACCATAGAATTAGAAAACATAGCATAGCTATTATTAAAAACAAAAATAAGAACAATTAAATAGATGACGATTAAAATCAAAATCTTTCTCCAATTTGGTCTCAGGAATTCTTTCCAATTCATTTTTTTACCTTTGCTGTTCTGTATGCATCATAACCAACATAAATACTTACCCAGAAAGACCAGAATATTATCCAATAAATTACTGCAAAATCAAGAGAACCTAATAGAGTTAAAACCCATAATGAAAATATCCAAACTAGAAAGTAAGATACAATCAAATAAAATGCTTCTTCAGTTTTCTTTTCAAGATACAAATATCCTATTCCCCAAAATAAGAAATTTAAAATTGCTGCAAATTTTGGACTCTTTTTAGTTTTCGTCTTAACAGCTCTTTTCATTTTTTCCTCACCTTATATTTTGGTAAAGTTTTATGTCTCAACAAATTTTTAATATTTACTGGTGTCATAACACCTTTTTCTGTCACAACCCTTTTAACATAGTTCCATGGAGTTACATCAAATGCTGGGTTTCTTATTTCTAATGTTTTAATATGTTCTACATAAACTTCATGTGGATCTCTTTCTTCAATAATTAATTTTTTTCTTTTGTCTAATTTTAAAGTATTGCCAACAACATAAAATGGTTTTTTATGTTCTTTAGCAACCACAGCTATAGTATAAGTTCCTATTTTATTAACAATTCCCTCTTTTCTAATAGCATCTAAACCAACCATAACAATGTCTACGTCTTTAATAAAAAATTCTACAGCATCATCAACTATTAAAATAACTTTTATACCCAATTTACTCAATTCTTTTGCTGTTTTTATTCCCTGTTCTTTAGGTCTTGTCTCAGTTGCGTAAACAGTAATTTTTTTACCTTGTTTCCAGGCTTGTTTTATAACTGATAAAGCTTCTCCAGAATGGCAATGAGTCATTATCACATAATTATTCTTTATTAATACGCTTCCTCTTTTTGCAATTTCCTTAGTTGCTTGATTTATTTTTCTTAACAATTTGTTTATTGTTTCTATTTTTTTCTCTTTTTTAATAATTTCCAAACAATTATGTAAAACAACTGCTGTTGGTCTTGTTTTTTCAATTTTTTTTGCAGCTTGATTAAACTCCTTTCCAAAGCCTTTTTCTTTAGCAAGCTTTCTTAGAAACTTTAAACTATGGATTGCAATTTCTTTAGCTCCTTGAATTTCTAAACTTTTAAGCTTCTTTAAAAGGTCTTTTAGGCTTTCATGCATAGATTGATTATATAAAAATTACAAAATAAATATATGGATTTTGAAGCAGAAAATGAGAAATTAATAAAACATATAAAGAGCATAGGATATTTGAGATCAAAAGAAGTTGAAGAAGGTTTAAGAAAAATTCATAGACATTTGTTTGTTCCAGAAAAAATAAGATATATGGCTTATAGAGACACACCATTATCTATTGGTCATAATCAAACTATTTCTCAACCATCAACAGTTGTTGCAATGACAGAAGCTTTAGATGTGAAAAAAGGTCAAAAAATATTGGAAATAGGAACTGGTTCTGGGTGGCAAGCTGCAATATTGTCTTATTTGGTTGGAGAAAAAGGATTTGTTTATAGTATTGAAGTTATTAAAAAACTTGCAGAATTTGCTAAAAGCAATATAAAAAAGTTTGGAATAAAAAACATTGAAGTTATTGTAAAAGATGGTTCTTTGGGTTTAAAAGAAAAGGCTCCTTTTGATAGAATAATTGTTACTGCTGCTGCTCCAGATATTCCAAATCCTTATTTAGATCAGTTAAAATTAAATGGAATAATGGTAATTCCTGTTGGAAACTTATATTTACAAAAAATGAATGTGATTAAAAAATTGAAAAAAGGTATTGAAAAAGAATGTATTGGAAACTTCATGTTTGTTCCTTTAGTTGGAAAATATGGGTTTAAATGATTCGCTAGTTCAAATCCTGCCCTCCGCATCATTTCTCTAATAAAATTATACTCTCTCTTATTTTACCAACTTTAATTGTTCTTGCTCTTGTACACCAAGAATTTCTTGCAACTAAAATATTCTTTATTTTAAATCCTATTTTTTCAGCAAGTCTAGCAATTATTTTATCATTTTCAACAACTCTATCAGGATAACAACCTCCACCGACAACTACTGCTAGTTTAGAATTATTTTTACAAACCCTATAAATTTCATTTAAAGCCAAATTCATATCCTTGAAATAAGCTTTTGCAGATAAAGGAAGATTTTCATCTAAATCTAAATCACTTACATCAATATCTTCAAGTCTAGAACCAATATAAGACCTTAATTCAGTTTCTGGAAAATCAAAAAATAAAGAGGTTTCTATATTATAAATTTTGGTATATTCTATCTTGTTCAAATAAGGTGGGGATGTTATAACAGCATCTATTGAAGTGTCTTCTAAATTTAATTTTCTCGCATCTCCTACTTCAGCAGAAAGAGATATGGATTTAATATCAAATTTTTTTAAATCTTTAAACATTTTTTTAATTTTATATTTAAAGAATTTTTTTAAAGGTGGTTTTCCTTTTTTATCTATTCTTATCATTGCCCCATCTTTAATGATCCAACTAGCTTTTATTGCAGAATCTATTAAAGCTAATAAAAGAAAATCTCTTGTTTTCTCATTTTCTATCTCTAAAATTTTGTTTTTATAAAAAATAACATCTTCTAAAGTATATCTAGAAAAAACTTTTCTTATGAATTTTTCTTTTGGCAATTTTTTAGGTCTTTCGAACTTCCATTTCACTGCTTCAGAAATAGCTTCTTTCAATTTATCTAAATCATAATTTCTTGTCTTAACTTTTGAAACAAAAATAAAAAAAGGTGAAACATCAAAACCAATCGATTTAATCCCCATTTGCTTGCAAGCTAATAAAGTGGTTCCTACACCACAGAAAGGATCCAAAACTACAGAATTTTTATCTAATTTAAATTGATCAATAAAAACATCAACTAGTTGTTTAGAAAATTCTTCTTTAAAATAATACCAGTTATGAATAGGTTCCTTCTTGTTTGGAATAAATGTTACTAATTTTTTAAATTCTAATGCCTTAGAGAATTTCACTTTAACCAACTTCCAAGAGAAGTTTGTCTAGCTTCTGTTAAAGCTTTCACAACTTTTTCAATTCTATCCTGAGAAAATTCATGCTCATCAACTAACAATTTCAAAATTTTTTCTGGTTGTAAAGGTTTAAACTCAATATCAATATCTTCAACAGCAGGATTCAAGAAAAATTCATAAATATCTTCAGCAGAGACATTGTGATCCCAGTCAATTTTTTTAAGAATATTTTTTAATGTTTTTTCTTTTTTAACCAAATCCAAAGCTTTTTTAGGACCGTAACCTTTAATTCCTGGATTATAATCAGTACCAACCAAAATTCCAATCATGATTAATTGTTCCCTTTTTATTCCTAATTCTTTTAAAACATTTTTTAATTCTATTAGTTCAGGTTTTACCTCAATGTAAACATCTTGTCTAGGTAATTTTCTCCTACCAGTTATTGACAAGTTTCTTATCAACCTAGGAGAATTAAAAAGCAAACTGTCATTATCCTGGCTTGCAACAGAATAAACTAATCTTTTTTCACATAAATAAGAACACTGAGCTTCTCCTTCTGAAGGAGCTTGAATTACTGATATGCCCATGTATTCTAGTAATTTTTTTGATTCTTCTATCATTTCTTCTGTTAAAAATGATGTTGCTTGAGCTGCTTTTCTAGCTTCTCTCATATCTCCTCTTGCTAAAGCTTCTTTCCATTTTTTATGCGCTTCTTCCTTCAAAGCTCTTCTTTCTTCTGTTGTAAATGCTTTAAAACCTGGTGGTTTGCCATCAAAAACCCAAACTAATTTTATATTTTTTTCAAGAAGTCTTGCTGACCTATAAAAAATTCCACTTAAATGACTTGTAACTCTTCCTTTAGAATCTTTTAATGGTGTTCCATCTAGTTGACGAATAATAGATAAGAACTGATGTAACCATAGAAATGCATCTACGGCTATTATTTTCCCTGATAAATCTATTATTTCTATTTCTTTTTTCGGAAGTATATTAGAAATTTGAACTCCCATAAATATCTAATATCAGTCATAAAATAAATCATTTAGCTATTTCTCTTCTATAAAGATCATCTTCTAGTTTTTTACCAGTTTTTTGTTCCCATTCAGGAATTGATAAAGAGAAATTTTCTTGTATATTATCTCTATACCATTGAGGTATGACATTAAAAGCACAGAATGGAATTATTCTTCCATCAGGTTGTGCATAGTGAATGCAACATCTTTTAACTCTTTCTATATCATAGTTGTATAAATCCTGGAAATGCATCATTCCAACAAAAAAAGATTTATGATGTAATTTTCCTAATGATTTATAGTCTCCTGTTCTTAGAATATTAAAAAGTATATTAGCGAAATTCAAATCTTTTGGTTGTTTTTCCTTGTCTATAAAACTGTTTAATTTTGACATTATTTTAAATGTTGTATATACCTTACCTCTGAATCCTCTAATTTGTGATACTAATTCATCTAAGAATTTTAAAAATCCTTCAACATCAAAAAATCTAGGTATTGGAATTATTTTTTCTCCATCTAAAAATAAATAAGTTGCCATGCCACAAGCAGGATGAGCTGTTAATTCGTATCTTGGTCTATCTGTTAATGCTTCAAAAAAATGTGTTATTGGAGCAACTGTAGGAACCGGATACCAATCTTCTTTTCTAACGATTCCGTTTGTTTGTTCTTCTATTTTTTTAATAACATCTGGAATTGTTATTCTGAATTTTTCTCTGTCTGCTTTTGTTATTCTTCCTACAAGAGAAACTGGTTGATAATTAACTCCACGAACAACATCAATATTTTTTATTCCAAACCTTAAAATGTTCCCGACATCATGGTCATTAACATTATTAATAACAGTTGGAACAAGAACAATCCCTATATCTACTTTTCTACAATTCTCTAATATTTTAGGTACTTCCCAATGGTTCTTAGGGTTGGTTTGGGATGTAATTCCATCATAGCTAAGATAAATTGTATTAACGCCTGCTTGTTTAATTCTTTTTACAAGCTCAAAATCTAGAGACAAGCGTATGCCATTTGTATTTAACTGAACATGATCATATCCTTCTTCTTTTGCTATTCTAATTATATCAATTATATCATCTCTCATTAAAGGCTCACCGCCAGTTAATTGAACAGCATTTGCTCTAACAGGTTTCTCTTCTCTCATTACCCTTAACATCATTCTTATCTGTTCTAAAGACGGTTCATAAACATAACCCATTGCCTTTGCATAAAAAAAGCAGTAGAAACATTGTAAATCGCAACGATTTGTAACAACAATATTTCCTAAAGCTGTATGAGATTTATGCATTTTACATAAACCACAAACTGTTGGACACAAAGGATTTTCAATAGTAACATTAGGATTAGAAACGCCTTTTCCATCATGAAGAAATCTCATAGCCTTTAAATACATCTGGTAATCTCCCCAGTACAGATCTTCAAATTCTCCATGCTTGGGACATGTTTTTCTTATCCAAACTTTATTATCTCTTTCGAAAATTTCTGCTGGAAGAATTTTTAGACATTCAGGACAAACGGATCTTGTATCTTTTATTTTATTCATGCTACCGAACTTTTTGAACTTTTTAAAAGTTATAAAAGTTTATATATTTCGAATTATATAAAGTTAACTATGAAAGAATTAAACGAAGTTAAAAAAGATATTTATTCAAACTTTGCAGAGATAGCATCCTCAATAGGTTATTCAGAAATTCATGGAAGAATAATTGCTGCTTTATTGGTATCTAATAGAAAGCTTTCTCTACAAAAATTGGCAAAAGAAACTGGATATTCAATTTCAACAATATCATTAAGTTTAGATTTACTAGAATTCTTAGGAATGATTAAAAAGGTAAAGAAAGCTGGAGATAGAAAACTTTATGTTGAGCTTCAAGGTGATCTATTAGAAGGTTTAAAAAGAGCCTTTATATTAAAAGTTCAAAAAAATATAACTGATAGTTTAAATAGTTTTGAAAAATATAAAGAAATCTTGAAAAAATCAAAAGATGAAAATAAAAGAAAAGTTATGAACTTATTAAATACGCTAGAAAAAGAAATTATAAAATTAGAAAACTATATAAATCTACTATCAAAATTAAAGTTACCGTGATTAAAATGAAGATTGGTATATGTCAGTATTGTGGTGGTGTAGCTACGCAAACTTGTAAATTTTGCGGTGCTTTGGTTTGTATAAAATGTACTACACCAAATGGTTGTAAAGTTTGTGAAGGAAAAAAGAAAATTTAGTCTCATCTCGTTTCCGATTGACTTAAAAATTTCTTACCATTTTATATAGATTGTAAAGCTTCTATCAAATTATTTTTTATTTCGTCTTCAGCAGGAAATCCTAACGCATTCTTGAATCTTTTTTGGCCTGTTGGAGTAATGAATCCTTTTGAAATTGATATGAATTCATTTTCACCTTCAGGTGTTTTAGCTATTTTTCTAGCTACTTCCAAGAATTTGTTATTTCCAAACTTGATTTCCCTTGTTTCTTTGGTCTCGAATTCTACCATTTCTATACCTCCCTATTTTCTAAACTTAATAGCTGTTAGCTATATTTAAATAAGTATGATAAACTATTTAAATACTCACTACAAAGTAATAAATATGGCATTTATACTGTTAAAATTAAAACAAAATGTTGAAGAACCATATGCAATTCATGATTTAGAAGAGTTTGGAATATGGCCATTCAGAAAAAAACATTTAATAGTTGGAAGTGTTCTTAGTGATGAAAGTGATATAAAATTAATTAGAACATCTAAAACAAAAAGAAAAAAGTTTGGAGAAATAATAAAAACTGAGGCTGGATGGTGTTACAAATTTATAAACAAAAGAAAAAAGTTGCTTAAAGGGATATTTAAGGATGGATTAAAAATTCATATTTTTGACAATGTCATAGAATTTAAAGAAGAGTTGTAATTAAATTAATGTTGAAGATTCAATCTCTACTTCAGAAACTCCATTTATAGATTTTATCTCATTTATTAAATTTTCTGATTCTTTATCAGGAACCATAATTAATATTTTAAGAGCACTCAAACCAAAAGCTAAGGGCTCTATTTTTGAATCTTTGATTTCTATTTTTTTAGATATTTCTTCCTTTATTTTTTCTAAATCAGTATCAAGAGATTCTGGCATTATTTTTAATGAAATAGCAACATTTCCCATTATGGACCCTCAAAATTACAAACATCGCACTTATAAGGTCTTGAAAGCTTTTTACATTTTCTACAACGGATAATAGTTCCTTCCCCACAATTCGGACATTTAAATACAACAAATTCATCCTGTCCTACAATATTTATCCCACAACTTGAACATATGAGCTTCATTTAATTCACTTCAAATTATATATATTTAAAACTTTCGATATTATTTATTGATTCAATGCCTTACAAAGAGCTTAACATAAATCTTATTAAAATTCCTGAAATTAGAGTTGCCACTGGTCTTTATTCTCATTGGGATTCTATAGTTAAGATTAATGAAGATATTTCTAACTGGGTTAAAAAAACTTTTAAAGAAAAACCAGAAAGTGTTGTACTGACTTCTTTAGAAGAAGTAGCATATAGTATTGACGAAGCTCTTAAGAAAAGTGGTAAAGAATTCTTAATATCTGAATATCTTTACAATAAATTAGATCTTTTGTTATCAGAAAGGGAGTTTAGAATCGGTGGTAATGGATATAACATGGGAAATATGTTGCTTTTATCAGGATTAGTTCCTGTTGTATCTTATCCTATAAGACCTAAAAAATTAATGGAAAGTTCTCCTGAATTTAAAGTTGTTTTAAGAGACGAATTGAAAAAACCAATAGAAGCAATAAGATTAATAGACCATGATTATGATCATATAATTATTGAACTTAAAAATTCTAGGCATATTTTATCATGGGATCCAATGACATCTCAAGGAATTTTTGATTATGACTTTCTAAAATTTGCTTCTAGCTCAGAAAACATAGATATATTGATTCTTGCCTATGCGCACCTGCTCTTAACTAAGTATAAAAAGAAAACAGATGAAATTATAGATTTCCTAAGCAAAAAAAGACCCAAAGTTCATTTGGAGTTTGGTTTGGGTTGTGAAAGTTCTATGAAATATGCTATGGAAAAATTCTCAGAAAACAAGTATTGTGAATCTTGGGGATTGAATGAAATAGAGTGTAAAACTTACTTAAATGCATCATCTGAAAATAAAGAAGACCTAATAGAATCTGCTCTAAATGCTATTAAGGAATACAACATAGATAGAATTTGTGTTCATACTCCTGGGTTTGTTTTTTCTATCTCTAAATATGATTTAATAAAAGAATATAGAAGTCTAATAATTGCCTGTCTTTTTGCTGCAGCAAGAACTTTTGGTAATTTGAAATTAAAAATTGCTAAAACATTACCAACAACTTATGAACCTATTAAAGGAAAAATAGAAAAATATAATTTTTGTTTAGTGCCATGCTTAATAAACAACTTCCCTAGAGTTTTAACAGGAATTGGCGATGGTTTTGCTGCTATTCAAGCTGTTAAAGTTTTAAGCTGATTTAGCAATTTTCTTAGCTACTCTATTTATAGATGCTCTTAAAGCATCTCCTTTTATACCTTTCTTTTTTATTCTTTTCATGCTAGTAGCAAACTTTGGTTCTTCCATTACTCGTTTTAACCAAGCCTCAAAATCATTCTTATTATCTCTTAAATGAAATTCTAAACTCTCTGTAGGAACTGTCTTTAGGCATTCTGAAAATTCAGAAAGATTATGAGCAATCTTTCCTGTAAAGCCTGAATTAGTGCAAAACCAAAAAGCCTTATCGTCTGATACGTTTTTTAACATCTGAACACCATTTTAATGCAATTTTTAGGTCTCGTTGTCATAAATTTTAACATGATTTTTAATTAAAATTTAAATAGATAGTATACCATATACATTACGTATAAACTATGTTATATTCTAATATTTAAAGATGATGCTGAATGAGAATACTAATGCTTGGGTGGGAATTTCCACCAGCTAAGACTGGAGGACTAGGTACTCATTGTTACGAACTTATTAAAAATTTAAGTAAAAAAGGTGTTAAGGTTCTCCTTTTAATTCCAAAAAGAACAGGAAATGTAAAATATAACATACCAAACGTAGAAATAATAGAAGTGGGTTCAACTGCTTTAAATCCTTATAATACAAGAAAGCCTGATGATAGATTTGAAAAAGGTTATGGTTGGAATTTCTTTGAAGAAGTTAGAGCCTTTAACAAAAGATGTGTTGAAATAGCTAAAAATAAAAAATTCGATTTAATACACTGTCATGATTGGATGACAGTTGAGGCTGGTATTCAACTTAAAAAAATTACAGGAAAGCCTTTAGTTTTTACTGTTCACTCAACAGAGTATGACAGAACAGCTAATATTTATCCAATGAATTTTATTGTTGAGGTCGAAAAAAGAGGACTTCAAAAAGCTGATTTAGTTATAACAGTCAGCGAAAGAATGAAAAAACAATTAATAGAAAGATATGATGCTAAAGAGGAAAAAATTATAGTAATATATAATGGAATAGATGCATCAAGATTTTTTGGATTAATTAAAAAAGATAATAAGGGTATTATCCTCTTCTTAGGAAGACTAACAAACCAAAAAGGACCTTATTTCTTTTTACATACAGCCAAAAAAGTTTTGGAAAAAAGGAAAGATGTTATGTTTATACTTGCTGGCCAAGGAGAGCAAATGCCAGAACTAATCAGAATTGCAATTGGATTAGGTATTATGAATAATGTTGTTTTCACTGGTTATTTATCTGAAGAAGAGCTTTTGCAAGCTTATACAATAGCCGATGTTTATGTTATGCCATCAGTAGCAGAACCGTTTGGAATTACAGCTTTAGAAGCAATTGCCTCAGGAACTCCTGTTATTGTTTCTAAAAATGCTGGTGTTGCAGAAAAAGTTATGCATTGTTTTAAAGTAGATTTCTGGGATACCCATGAAATGGCAAATAAAATAATATGTTTATTAAAATATCCTATTTTAGGAGAATGTATGAGAAAAAATTCTTACAAAGAAATCATAAACTTTGGTTGGGATAGAGTAGCGGAACAAACAATATCAGTTTATAGGAGAGCTGCATGACATCTCTTTGTTTTTATTTTCAAGTTCATCAACCAATGAGATTAAATAGATTTTCTGTGTTTACTGAAGATGTTCCTTATTTTGATGAAGGAAAAAATAAGGCATATTTTGAAAGAGTTGCAAGAAAATGCTATCTTCCAACTAACAAACTTCTTTTAGATTTAATAAATGGGTATAAAAAAGGATTTAAAATTGCCTTTAGCTTAACTGGAGTATTTGTAGAACAATGCAAGAAATTTGCACCTGAAGTTCTAGAATCCTTTAAAGAATTAGCTAAAACTGGAAATGTCGAGTTTTTAAGTGAAACTTATTACCATTCTTTAGCAGCTTTATTTTCTGAAAAAGAATTTAAAGAACAGATAACGCTTCATAAAAAAATGATATTAGAGTTATTTAATCAAAAACCAAAGGTTTTTAGAAATACTGAAGCAATGTATTCGAACAATATTGCTAAACTAATTGAAAAATTAGGATATAAAGGGATAATAACAGAAGGTCATGAAAGCATTCTTGGATGGAGGTCTCCCAATTACTTATATAACCCTAATGGTTGTAAAAAAATTGCAGCCTTATTAAGAAACTATAAATTAAGTGATGATATTGGTTTTAGATTTTCTGCTAGATGGTGGGAAGAATATCCATTAACTGCTGACAAATATTCAATATGGCTATCAAAATGTGAAGGTCAATGTGTTAACGTATTTATTGATTACGAAACATTTGGAGAACACCAATGGGAAGATACAGGAATATTTAATTTCTTAAAATATTTACCATCTGAAATTTTCAAATATCCAAATCTTGATTTTAAAACTCCATCTGAAATTGTTAAATCATGCAAACCTATTGGAATCATAGATGTTCCACATATTATTTCTTGGGCAGATATTCAAAGAGATCTTTCAGCCTGGCTTGAAAACGAAATGCAAAAACTTGCTTTTGAACAAATGGCCAAACTTGAAAATTATGTTAAGAAAGATCCAGAATTACTACATTTATGGAGATTACTTCAAACTTCTGATCATTTTTATTACATGTGCACCAAATGGTTTGCTGATGGTGATGTTCACAAATATTTTAATCCTTACGATTCTCCTTATGATGCATTTATTAACTATATGAACATTTTACAAGACTTAAA